>Ga0116231_10002460_pt1 | contig 38712 bp, 33 predicted proteins | sample S1TSphgellanicum_2_FD_89695 | JGI IMG/M metagenome (GOLD analysis project Ga0116231, IMG submission 89695) | Host-associated microbial communities from peat moss isolated from Minnesota, USA - S1T2_Fd - Sphagnum magellanicum MG | ecosystem: Host-associated > Plants > Peat moss > Unclassified...
AACAAAACCACCACATGCACCACCACCACCCCCATACACACACAAACCCTTCACCTTCCGGTGCAAAGGTTGGAGTTGCAAGAAGAAACCTAAGTCTATCCATTCATAAGTTTCACAAGCTATTCCCCAGGAAAACATAAAAGCTTTTTTATTTTACCCAGTGCAAAGACAAACCCGTAAGGTTCAACTACCACCACAAAACAAATAGAAAACCCACAAGTAAGACCTAGCATGCACCTAGTGAAATTCCAAAGGATAAGCATTTGCAAGGTAGCCATGAGCTTTGACTACTAGGTACATGGAGTGTGACATCCAGGCATGTTCATGTAGGGGAGGGAGGGGAAGAAAACTTAGAAAGTGACAACTACACCTTTTCGTTCCACATAGGGTTGAAACTCCTTGCAATAACCCCAGTTTTTTTTTTTGTGTTGAAACAAGTTTGGTTGAAAAAAATCCTTTCAGCTTCTACGATGGTTATCAAAACGTACAACATTCAACTGCCTGAAAACTTAATGTAAGTTACATCCACCCAAACATGAAAAATTTCATTTTGTGAACACTTGTCATCTCCACATTGATTAATGAATGAGCAAATTTTTTATCCCCAAGTTCAAAATATGCATAGATGCATAGTCTCTTTCCTATGGGTAAAACCAACAAACAAACAATCTTCCTTTGTAAATAGATGGGTGAGAATTGAGAAACAATCGTGCATTATGTTTAAACATCATAAACATTGCTATAGGCACAAATAGGTGTTATGCATGGAGTGTGAAGTTGCTCTGATGAAGGTAAAAAAAAATTGACAATTGTTTGAAAATTGAGATGAATGAATTGCTTCATGTTGAAACACATGTGTGCTATGCAAGAATTGTTTATTGATCTAAGGGGCAAAGGCTAAGACCAGATTCTAAGGGTAATTGAACCTGGATCTTCAAAGTACTTTGGGACTTTGGCTCCTTTGACTAGAGTGAGCTAAACTCAAAAACAATACCCAACAACCCATCTTCCACGAATCAAACTACACACATTAACAGTGAACACACAAGAAAGATAATAAATGAAGATGAAGACCCGGTCATCTCCAAAGTACAAATTCAGCTATCCTCTCAGAAAACTTTCAATTAGGGTTTAGGGGTGAAGCATAGTTATTTCATAAACCTTTATGGACTTTGATATCTTGCAAATAGGTCCCACCATCAAAGAGGGGATCAATGAAGATAAAGTGGGTTTTCCATTTTTTGAAACACCACCACCCCTGAAATAGTGAAGGAAAAAATATGTTAAGTGACATGCCCTCCAATTACACTAAATCTTTTTGGATCAAGTCTTTATGCCTAGGCAAAAGTGAGTGAAAAACATGTTAGGAATTAGAAATTCCTCTAAGCGAATGATGTGATAGAGCAAGTGCCCCAAAGGTCCAGGTCTTTTTTTCATTGGGCCCTGCACCCCACAGGGACATGGACTATGGCATTGGATCCAACTTTTGGAAGTTTTACCTTACTGGTTTCACATTACATGAACCAGTTTTATTGGTGAAAATGTTTAGACTGTTTAAATTGGAACGGATTTTTTCGGTGTTCAGAGTGTGGACATAGTAGGTAGATGTATAACATCTTATCTATTGGTAGGGCCAGCGTGTTTGTGATGCCTTGTTGCCCTAAGCTAATGGATGCACATGTGTAAATTTTGGGTGCATCCATCCAATTGATGGGTTGTTTTGAAGACTACCCATCTACTTGTTGGGTTTTTCTCAAAATATGAATGCTGGGTAACTGATTTAATCATGCCTCTATATCAATTTATTTTTTTGGGTTGTCACTTCACCTTTTTGTATCATAAGGTTTCATATCACTATGAAATATTAAAAAAAATTCATATGACTAATTTTTAAAGTCAAATTTGTTTAATAAAAATACAAATAAATAGCTTCAATTTCTTTAAATCTTATTAAAATGAGATTCTTAAAAAAATGATTTGAAAAATTATGCAAGAATTGATTATAATAAAACACATCAATTTCAAAATAAATTAAAAATTTTAATATATATATATTTTTTGAGATACAAATGTTTTAAATTAATTTGATGCTATTTAAACTTTTTTTTGATAAGGCTTTTATGAAGATTTAACAACAAAAATCATAATGAAACTAACTTTTAATTAATTAAATTAAATTTTTTTTTTGTATTTTTGTTGTTGTTTATGTTATAAAAATTTATTATTGCCCTAGGATAGGAGACATGCATGTATGATTTTAGCTTTTGCCAAGCATGTATGGAACAAACACAACTAGTTCCTTTGGGGAGGGGGATGTCTGGGATTTTTCGGATTTTAACATCCAATGTGTTCACACCACGTACCTAATACATTATTGCACATTCTTGATCACTGGTTAGTTGAATCTCTTTTGTGTCGCATAACTCAAAAGCTTAACACTCTCCCCTGCAATCAGACATACCAGCAAAGAGTATGCAGGTGAATCTCAGCACTCACAAGTTAATAATCTCAAGCACCTAGACTATGAACCATGACTTGTGTGCTCTTCCTGGTTACCTAGTCCAGGCTTATAGGTGGGAATGGGGAAACAAGTGGTACTCTACCTTGGATACCAAAGTCAAAATTTGCAGTTTTGGCTCAGGCTGGTACAAGGCGAAGAAACGCTGTGCACTTGCAGAAAAGAGTGTAATAAATGTGATTTGACTGTTGGCCCAGGTGGTTTGCTACTAGTGTAGTAGTAGTCCCCTACCTTATTTGCTGTCCGAGTTTCAGTTTTAGTTTTATGGGTGGGGTTGCAAAAAATTAAATAACTAAACTTGGATGTGAAAAATAAATTTTTCAACAAAAACACCACTGGAGATGTTCTAATTAATGGAGGTAGGCCTGAGGGCTCAAAACACAATCTGAAATTTCAGAGTGCCATGTGGCATCATTTCAAACACTTTCAAAGTAAAGATTTTTTTTTTCTTGTTGCCTTCCTTTCACAGCACTTGAATTATTTTGTCATAATTATATGGAAAATCCTCAATTACATTGGCAATAAAAATATTAATACATTTCATAGTATTGGGCACTAGGCCTACCTCCACTCCAGGTCCCAAAAGGGATCAACTAGTTGTGCACAAAAGTTAAAAAACCTTAGAGAGGGAGATTGCAAAATACAGTTGCAAAAAGCTCCCTTGACACACTGGATAAGTTAGGGCATAGATGAGGTCCCGACATCATCATCATCATTATCGCTTTCCACGCGCTCCCATATTGGCTCGTGGACTTCAACGAACATGGCATTTCGATTCAGGCAGGACCTTTTTTTCGAGCGCCGTATCAAAACTATTTTTTGACCCTGTCCGACGGAATTCGAGGGCCCGATTCCACTTTCCGTCTCTTGCGGAAGGATATTACTGGCTAGACCTCGTCCGCAAATCAAGAGGATACCTCGATTGGGACCTCGGGGGCAGAGCTCACAGAGCCCAAAAAGTCCAAAGGCACGGCGGAGAGAAGAGGCAGAAGAGGAGAGAAGAGCCACCATTCTCCGACAGTCTCTTCGCTTTCAGCGTTGCAGGGAATTCGAGACGCTACGAATTTCTGGTACGTTTTTCCTTCTCCCTGAAATTATTCTTCTGATTTTGTTTCAGTGTTTGTGCTAGAATTTTTTTTTTTTGGGTTTTTTCAGTCTCATTTTGATGCAGGGAACGGAAGGTGGTGAGGATTGAAGGTTTTTGTCAGCTGTTTTTTTTTTGTTTTGGGTTGTCGGTTTGTTTCTGAATGAAAAGAGGAGGTTTCTTGCATTCAGGGTTTGGAAAAAACGATGCGAGAGTCTTTTCGTTTCTCTTCTCAGTGACTCTTGTAAGTATTGATTGTTTGTTTCTCTTTACCGACAGTTCTGGAATTTGAACATGGAAAGTTTTGTGCAAGTGTTTTTGTTGGTAGTATTGAATTTCCATGTTTCCGCGACGATTTGGTGTGTCGCTTTATGTTTCTGTGAGATGGAATAAGTAGTTTTTTTCGGCGTCATGAGCAGTTTTGTAAGGGAACTGTGTTGTCCTGCTTCTATACATTCATTATTGCATCTTGTTTAGAGCACTTGTGATGACTTTGGTCAGAGGAAGAAGGTGCAGATCAGCGGCTGGGTCAGAGAAAACCTCGAGGAGAAGAAATCGCATGTGTTCTGTTGAGATTTTTTTAGTTTTGCTAATGGCATGAATTAGGGTTGGGAAGTTTCACGCTGTCTAACACAAATTGCTGTACATATCACGCAGCAGAACAGAACAGGCGATCCAAACCCTCACACAACATCATCAGCAACAGATGAATGATCTACAGTCCACGATTCTATTTGTATCAGGCATTTGGCACCCCCAGAACAATGTATTCTATGGCCATTGATGATGTGTGACAAGAGTTTTCTGATTCTTTCTTTGAAAATAAGAGTTCAGTGCAACCAAACAGGAGTTTTCGGGTAACCACAGCTGGCTGCCATCTGCCTATTCATTGTTACTAGCCAGACGGTCGAGGGTTTTGTCTCTGAAGAAAGAAAGAAGAGCTGGTTGTGTATAGAAAGGCACAACATCATGCCGTATGCACGAGATCTGTACAAGACAAAAATGTGCTCCCTCTACATACAACGAGGGTATTGTCCCCGCCAGAGCTGCTCTTTTGCTCATGGAGAATCTGAACTCCGAAAAGTACCCGGTGAGGCTCTTGAGCTTACTTTTCTTTCTTTCTTCCCCCTTTCATCTGCTGGTGATAAGGTCACAAACGGTGACAGGCTGATCCTCCTTTCTGCTGCTATTTCAAATCTGACAGCTAAGCTGGTCTCTACTGCTGGCGAATCCTTGTCTGAAATGCTTTGCACTTATTGAAGGTGGATCTATGCTGCATATGTCTAGTCAATATTGGCTAATCAGAAGCAGGTAGGTGATGGTTCTCAACCGCGTTTTCAAGCTGTATGCTTGTTTGGCTGTTGGTGCACTGCTTTCCTGGAACCGGGTCTTAGTTGATATATGCCAAAATGTGTGAGAATGTTTTCATCCTCCATGAGACTCTGTATGTCTGAATCCTTTGGTTGAACATCAGTTGAGGAAGTTATGTTAAGGGCAATAGAAAACATTTCTGCAACTGGTTCAGTGTCTTATCATTATACATTGTGCGAGTTGATGTCGCAGTCGTTCTTCATTTTACATGCTTGGTAGACATCACCAGGCTTGCTTGGTGATACCTTTGACTATCACCTCTAGAGCCGACTCACAACCATGGCCATTTTTGAGTCCAACTGCATACGGAGCTCATGTTTCCTGAAGACCTTCTTGCAGATATGGTGCTGCATAGAAGTCTTGTATTGTGAAGGGAGCGAGGCTCACCTCTGCTCTGTTTATGTATTTTGGACCATGGGCAGTTTTGTCACAAGTATTGGTTTATTCTGAGTTGTAATTCCAGGCGCATGCAGTTCACGAAAGGTCTTTTGAATTGCTGTCTTATCTTAAGGGAATGATATCAACAATAAGGGCTTTTTTCCTGCGGTAATATCAGTGTTATCGCTTTTCAGCACTTATGATTGATCACCCTGTTGAGTATTGAGATTTAAGGATATGCTTTAGCCTGTGGGCATCGACCTTAAGGGAAAGAGGATGCTCTTTTCTGCACAATTCTAAGGTCGGTCCTGTATCCCGCCATGCTGATGGTAAGCTTATGTGTCTCTCTGCCACTTGTAATTAGGCCTTACCATGTTTGCTTGTTGGAACTTACAAAAGACTCAAGTTCTTATACTGGAGTAACCTGTTGTTCACTGTGTCCTTCCCATTGGTAGGTCGCTTTGATAATGGTGGAGACTTGAGGAATGCAGTGGACCATAGACATTCTCCAAGTTACTGGCGTCGATCTCCGCCCAGGGATGAAAGAGGCCATGAATGGCACACTGAAAATGGATCGCCAAATCATGACAGAGGTAGATAGATATATTTCACCATTGTAACACAAATGCTGTCTTTTGTCACAAGGCCTTTTTTTGTTTGAACATATAGATGGATAAAAATGCAAGCTGCAGGACTTTCTGCCATTGGAATTGTCAAACCAACCTGGACCTTATAATTTGACAACTTCATAGTGGTAATACATTTTTTGGTGCTCATATGAATCTTTACCTCTGTTGGGTCACAAAATAGCAAATCTTTTCTTGAATGCAAGAACAAAAGTTTGTTACTGAAGATGCCAAAAAATATGGAAATTGATGAAGCATTTCCCTTGGTTGGGTATGATGGGAGGGCAGGACATACTCAATCAAAGTCACCAGCAAAGCGTAGGAGGAGTGTTTCTCGTTCACCACAAAAGTCTCCAGAGTACAAGAAGTAAGCCAGTAACAGGGGAATTGATACTGCTGGAAATTCCTGAGTGGTTCAGTTTGATGCAGATTCAGCATGATGATGCAACTTCTCATTTTTGAGCCATTCTGTGGTACTGACTGTTGCTAGTGGCTACTGCTAATGAAAGGATGTGCTTGCCATTGACACAGGAGGGACACCAAGAAACACCAAGACACTACAGAGCCCCATCTCAGTGATGTCTCAGGGCCAATTGATGGGGCAGAGGATGTTGCAGTTGATGAAGCTAATGGCAAGGCTGGGTCACAGAGTATCTCCACCAGTTCTCAAGAGGCTCTTGAGGAGCAGGTCTGTAGCATCATTACCAGGCCCATACTTTCTTTGTTTGATACAGCTACCATACAATAAATAACCAACTAACATCCATTGATGCCTGCAACGAGCTACCTCGCTAGTCTTCAAGTAGCCCTGATCACAGATTTCACAGTGCCGGACTGAACAGATACTGGCTTACTGATTCCTGCTTGCAGCATGTGGGAGAATTGAAGGCAGACTGGGTGTCCTTCTACAGTTTTCAAAATGGATACCTCTTTGTTCCATCCTGGCAGTACCCTGGATGATGTTGACAGGCAATGAGGCTTCTCTTAGTTTCTAGAAGGTGCAACATGTATAGCATCCAGCACACTACACTTATACTTTCATGCTGATTGTGACCTTTTTCTTGTGCAGTTGCAAGAGGTTTCTTCTTTTAACAAGACACTGTTGGCCCAAAAGGTCAAACTTGAGGTATGCTTATTGTTTTTCAAGGATGCAATTTTGTGAGTTTCAAAGCTGCTCACATCAGGGTGTTACACCACTGTTCTCTTATGAGAATTATTAAAGTATTAGAGCATGGCGTCAATATTGAACTCCGGCAAAAGATGTAATGTGTGCTGACATGGTTGAACCTGACCATGAACAGCATATGAAATTCTAAGAATAAGATGAAGTGTGTCCATTTTTTGCAACATGAGAATCTCTTTTGTGTGCTAAGTTTATCATATTAAGAAAATGCTAACTTCTTGTATCACTATGTACTGGTCCATAAAGAGCACAACCCTTATGTAGCTGCTCCCTCTGCTTGGAACCTTTCTTTTGCAGCATTCACTTGAGAAGAAAGTACTGGAAACTACAGAGTTGTCTGAGAAAATTGTACTGCTTGAGACCAAGTTAGACAGCATTAAGGATACTTGTAAAGGGTATGCCTCTTTGCCTTTTTCCATTTGCCTTCTCTTAGAAGGATTTACACTGAAGGATTTTATCATGGTTTTGATGAATACATCTGAAATGACATAGGAAGCAGGGGTCATGTGGTCAATACAATCTGAACCTTACAAATCAAAGAGTACAACTAACTGCAGATGTGATGGAGATGGATGCAGGTTGGCCTCCAGAACAAAGAAGTTTGTGAAAGTCTACAAGGGATTCATTCGTGCTCAAGAAGAACTGAAGAGGTACAGTTGGAATCCTCAATCTCCACCTTGTGTTGGATTTGTTTCTTTGGGTAAGTATGGAGGGGTCTCTTTGACATATTGTTGAATGATTTACTGAGCACTCTACTGGATGTAGGCAAAGTACCATGCCACATTGTGTTCATAGTAACACCCTTTTGGCTTGTCCATACCCTTATCATGTTCAGACTTAACTTGTCCTTTGGAACTGTGATATGCAGGTCACAGGCAAAACTGATGAAGTTGGTGGATGATGTAAGTGGGGATAATGGGCCCATGTTGGACACTGATGTGGAATACTTGGATATCAATACCACAAGCTATGAGGATCCCTTATGTGAAACCCCCACAAATAACCAAGCAAATCACAGATCCACAGCAGCAGGTGATTGATCATCTGCCATAGGTAACAGTTTTTGCTCGTGGACTGCACAGATTTTCATAACTTTCAAGAGTAGAACTTCCATTTCCTTGCTCTTGCACAATTAAAAAATTCCAGGTATGCAGCATAAAGTCTTCATGCTTGTAGTAGACAAACAAAACCCCAAATGACTTTGATAGGTTCATATTGTGACAAAGATGTGTCTAGAATGTGCAGTGAAGGATAATTCAAGCTGGTGTCTGGATGTTGACACATTGCATGTTCACAGGTTCCCATTTGCAGAGACAAGAGAATGACGCTGAAACTGGCAACCGTCTTTCATCAAGTATTGAGGAACCATTGTTGACAGAAAGTAATCAGCACAAACCTACTGCTGCCCAGCAAGAGAGGAGAAGAGCCTTGGTGCAGAAGGCCTTGAAGCAGGGTAGCTTAAGTTTGAAGACTGGTGACGGAAGAGATGGCACTGCCACTGATCATAAGATGTCTAGTGTTGTTAGCCTGAATGGTGAGCTCAAAGAAGATACAATTCTGTCAGGGGGAACTAAAGTCAATCATGTGGGTACCCCCTGTTCATAAGTGGGCAGTTATGAACTCTAGTGGGCAGTTATGAACTCTATTATGGGAGGGTAGAGTTTCCTATAGCAGGGTAGAGAAGTTTCAATATATCTTCACTTTTTCAGTATTGCATTCTATTTACACGTTTAGTCTCAATGCCAATAGTACATGCCAATAATCTTCAGGACATGTTGAAATTTTGGTGTACAGAAGTCTGCTCTCCTTTGCATAGTTACATAATTGGTGCATTCCATGGGACACTTTCTTTTTCTATTGGAACACATATGATGTAGATGCTTCAATCTTCCAATTCTCCACTCTGATAGGTATTTGTGCTGCACTGCAGTAGGCATTGTCTTCTGGGGGCAGTACAGGCTTTGTGTTAGGTTTCACTGCAGCAGAGGTGAAGACACTACTGCTCTTGGTGATGCTTTTGGCTCAGGAAAATAATAGTAGGAGATACCAGCAATATGAAACAGCCTGAAGGCCCATACTTCCTCTCAATTTCTTTGAGAACAGAACCAATTGCATAGTAACTACTTTGACAGCAGAGGAAGGACTTTCAAGTTGATCCAATCCCACATCTCAAACGCGCAAAAAATGAACATATAGCATAAGGTTGAAAACTTTACATCAGTGGTGATGATTACTTTGCTGCGCTTCTGGAGTTTGTTGCAGGTGGCAAGGAAGAAGGTATGAAAATTGCAAATCTTTCTGGTTGCTCGCTTAACAGAGAGAGGACATTGATTGCAGGAAGGAATTGGAAGAAAGTCTCCGAGAGAATCCAGCACTGAGGACACTGGTGGCTTGTACACTACTGGTGCTTATGCTACTTGCAGAGGAAACTTTTTCCTCTTTAAACCCCTCTTCATCTGCTCCCTCCCCCACACACACACTCTTCCTTCTTCTCTTTCCGACAGTGTTTTCTTGCAGTACTCTTAAGCCAGGGCGAAACCACAAACAAGATCGAAAATCAGTATAACACATATAGCAGTTCTTAATTCGTCACCAGCTCACGTGAAATTACTGCGACGACTCAACGAACTCTGCAAATCTTTCTCTGCCTTCTGGGGTGAACCCTAAAAAACCCCATCGCCCCTCTTTTGGAAGGTCCGAGGCAGGGTGATCACTAGGCATCATCCGAACTCATAGAAAACAAACCAGAAAAGCCTCTCGAAACAAACCGGACAAAAATAGTCTCTCTCACAAAAGAACCAAAACCAAGAAAAGAACCAAAACCTTAGATCCAAACAACTAGAGGCCACGGACCCTAAACCTCCAAGGGTTTCACTAGGAAGCAAACAACAAGACAACGAATAAACAAACCATTGCATGAAAAATGAAAGCAAGAGATCGACAGGGCAAGATTGAGGGGAAGAAGTGACGGCCGCCGTCAAGAGTGCAGAGAGACCACAGACAGGATTTCCTCTGGAGCCCAAATATATAGGGTTAGAAGATGCAGGCACATCTTCTAACCCTAACTGGAGATGTTCGGTTCTATGGCGAATGCGAAGATGCATCTTCTAACCCTAACTGGAGATGTTCGCTTCTATGGCGAATGCGAAGATCCATCTTCCAACCCTAAGTGGAGATGTTCGGTTCTATGGCGAATGCGTGAGCTTGTTCGACGCTCGACTGTCTCCGCACGCATATGGGGGATTAGACGGCCACAGATTGGTACCTCAGTTTTCCCTCCAACGGCTTGTCTATTTGCATTCCAGTTGAGAACTTTGGTTTCTGAAAGGGAGTAGAGCGGAGGAGTTTCTGAGCGGACGTCTTGCCGAGCAGTGCGCGGGGGCGGTGCTGCGACATTTCGGAAGTAAGCTTGTCTTTTTGTTGAGGTTTATTGCCAGAGTCTTGGAGACTTGTCTGCGATGGCGGATCAACCTACACCTCCTGGGGTCACTCCTCTGGTCATGCCTCCTCCTCCTCCTCCTCCTCCTCCTCATCTCATCTCTCCTGCTCCTGTTTTATATGCCCCAGCAGTTCTCACCACAGTCCCCAGAGCACAGGACGAAGTTATGTTCCAAAATGATGATGCACTCGGTGAGGAAGAGGAAGAAGGAGAAGAAGCAGAAGAAGAAGCAGATGGAAGCCTTGGAGGGAGCCCCCGGCAACTTGCAGTTACAGAAACATTAGAATATGAGGAATCGGAAGAGAGTAAAAAAGCTCGAGAGAGGAAGGAGCAGTTGGTGCAACAGCTATTGATGCACAGACGTGCCAGTGCCCTGGCAGTCCCTACTAATGATGCTGCAGTTCGGATACGGCTGCGGAGCTTACAACAACCAATTACCCTATTTGGAGAAAGGGAGATGGAAAGAAGGGATCGGCTTCGGGCAATTATGGCCAAGCTTGATGCTGATGGGGAACTTGAGAAGCTTGTGCAGGCACAAGAAGCTTCTGGGGATGCAGCTGTTGCTGGACAGGAGGATGCTGCAGATCAGGCTGTGGCAGAGGAGGTCCCATTGCTGCAACTCTTCTACACAGAAGGCTCCACTGAGCTTTTTGATGCACGCACTGAGATTCTCAAATTCTCCCTATCACGCGCACAGTCCAGGATTGAGAGCGCAAAACGAAAGCGAGCTGATCCTGATGAGGATGAGGACTTGGAATTTGAAGAGGTTTTGCAAGCCATGGCAAATACTTCCATGGATTGTAGTGAGATTGGTGATGGACGGCCTCTCTCAGCTTGTGCCTTCTCTGCAGATGCATCTCTGTTAGCTACTAGGTAAGACATCATGACACATAGAGCTTGAGGAAGTTCCTGTGATATGGCTAAAGGTATTGGTAGAATGTCCTTGACTGCATTGGTGGTTCTTACTCACTGTTTAAATCTTGCAGCTCATGGACTGGAGTGGCAAAGCTGTGGACTGTACCAGATGTGAAACAAGTGGGCATCTTCAAAGGACAGCATATGGAGCGTGTCACTGATGTTGCATTCCATCCAGAGTCATGCCGAAGCTTGGAGCCATCGGCAGGCAATGTGGCAACAGCCTCAGCTGATTGCAAAGCTATGCTGTGGAGCCTGGATGGCAAACATTTGCAGTCTTATGAAGGACATCTCGACCGCCTTGCCAGACTTGCTTTCCATCCTTCAGGTGCCTATTTGGGAACAGCCAGTTATGACAAAACATGGAGGCTGTGGGATGTCAGCACTGGTATAGAGCTACTGTTGCAGGAGGGACATAGCCGGAGTGTGTATGGAATTGCCTTTCAGAGAGATGGGGCGTTGGCTGCATCATGTGGAATGGATGCATTGACAAGGGTGTGGGATATGCGTACCGGTAAAAGTATCCTGGCACTGGAAGGCCATGTTAAGCCTGTGAGACTCTTTGCCCTCCCTGTCCATGGAGCTTTGCAGTTGTCTTAAACCCTAAACCCTTAATGTTTTGCAGATTTATTTCCTAACTTGTGCTCCATAAAACCTTCTGAAAGATTGGATTTGATGCATGGCAACATTCTGACAGGCACTGGAAGGGCATGTTAAGCCTGTGAGAATCTTTCCCCTCCATGTCCATGGAGCTTGTGGTTGACTTAAACGATAAAACCCAAACCCTTATTATTGTGCAGATTTATTCCCTGACTTGTGCATCGTTACAGGTCTTGGGAGTTGATTTTTCACCAAATGGCTATCACCTAGCCACTGGCAGTGAGGATCATACTTGCCGGGTGTGGGACCTACGCAAGAGACAGTGCCTCTACATTATTCCTGCCCATTCCTCACTGGTTTCACAAGTTAAATATGAGCCGTTTGGAGGCTATTTCTTGGTTACAGCCTCCTTTGATGGCACAGCTCGGGTGTGTTTCTGCACCCTCAAATTTGTTTCTACACTTACAATTTACAAATCCTGAACCCTGATCTTGCAGTTCCACCACATAGTATACAGTATTGCTTTATGCACCATGTGACATAATGTCCATTTGAGTTCCATCCATTTGTAAGCAGAATTGTGTTTGATACTGTTGGTGAGAGTAAACTTTAGATAAGCAACTTGTAAATTGTTATTCAAGGAATTGATGGGAGACATGGGATGAAGACAAGGAAAGGCTGGAGATGTTAGGGTGAATAACTATGGGATCTCTCAATCTAGATCTGGAGAAAATCAACATGGCATGTCTGAGCCACTCTTTTGGAACCAATGCTTGAAGTGTTATGCCAGTTCAACAATATCTTTGTGCTATCTGAAGGTATTTTGGTGGAATCGGCATTTTGCAGGTTTGGTCAGCCCTGGATTTTAAACCGATCAAGACTCTAGCTGGTCATGAAAGTAAGCTTTCGGGTGTGGATGTAGCAGCAGGTGAGTCATTTGCACACACTCAGTGCACCTAGACAATTTAACCTTGCACAAGATCCAACCTTGTGTATTGTTTTGCATTCCCCCTGCTGACTTACATGTCCTTGTGGGGGTTTGGGGGCTGGATGGCAGATGGGACTTACATTGCAACTGTGTCACATGATCGAACAATCAAACTTTGGTCCCACTTCAATGAATGAAACAATCAAGCTCTCTGGTCTCAATTCAAGATAGATTGGGAGCAAAAGATTAAACAATACTTACTGATAGACATGATGGTTCCCTTTCCAGGTATGCTGTAGGAATCTGTACATGGAGATTTGACCTTCTACATACAAAGTGGGGATTTCTTGATTTCACACATCTCCTGCTCACAGTTGTGGTGCCAACAGCTGTTGTTAGGCTTTTAGATGAGATTTTTATCTTCAGGCCAGAGTTTTTCTGGATTTTTGAACGGTTGTCTATTTGTGCTTAGGGCTGTCTTTTATTAGGGTACTAAGAATGCACTGGAAAACACAAACCTACATGTTAGGGTTTGGGCTTCACTGCCCATTGCAGCTACCAATGTCTGTACCTTGTAGAGAAGGCTGTATGTTTTAACCACTAACACACTCTTCAATGAGAATTCTGGAATGTCCAATTCTGATTCAACTCAAAAGGATGTTGGTCATAGTTTCTTGTCTTCGAGCAACAAGCTACATAACCTCAACCAGAGTGTAGCTTTTTGCTTGTGGGAGACATGCCAATGCACTAATGTATTGTTTATGAGAGATTAATCATGAGACTGCATTGAGGGATTGGTATGTGTGCATATATGTTTTGAGTTTGTGTTTGTTGGGCAAATCTGCAATTTTTCACAATTGGGTGTGGGATTTGACTATGGATTTGAAAGGGAATTTTGTTAAAGAAAATTGACATTCCTGAGTTGTGCTATTGACACAGGATCAAAGGAGTCTGTGTCTTGGATTGTTGCACCTGTACTTGCCCACATGGCAGTCCCATGCCACAAGGGGGGGTCATGGAAAGTGCTCTGTGCTAAAATCAATGGTGGACTGATCTGTAGTTAAAATTGTGCCCTAAACCCTAAACCCTAAACCTAGTTTGCTGGGTTAGTATCAATGTTAGGGTGGTTTCTTAGGGGTTTTTTCAAGACCCATCAGGTCTAGGTTTTAAAAGAGTTTACAATACATGCCTTGGTTCTTTAAATTATTTTTCAAGAAATATGGGCATGGTTTCAAAAGTTTGGGAAAAAATCTTTTCACCCCGGTTTCAAAGTGTTGAGTCTCACACACTTCAAAGGCGGTTTCACATATAGATTTTTAAAAAATAATCTCATTTCAAACCATAAATTTTATTTCTTTTAAATTAAGAAAAACAAAAATGTGATTGAAAAATCAACATTTTATACATCGACAATTTCATCATGTTTAAATGAACTTTCAAACTTCTCTAATTCCTTCTCAATTAATTCCACCCAAATTAAATTAGAAGGTGGTTTACAACCATCTCTAAGACCAATTGTTGAATTTTTGCTAACAAAAATTTAAATTTTTAAATTATATGATTATCTTATGATCTAATTTTTTGGTGAATAATTGTGTTTGTTTGGCCCTACATATAACAAACCCAAAAAGCAAACTCAAAACAAAATTTTACAAACAAAGAAACATTTTGAAACCAAAACATCTTGAAACTCAATGAAATTTGAGGGAAAAAAAAAACAAGGAGAGGCATTAACTAACAAGCAAAAACAAAAAAGAAAAAAAAAGCCAAAGCAAGAGCAATGCACAAAACCTTTCAAAACACAAGTTAATAATTTAATTTTTACAATAACTAGCTTTGGAGGAAAATTTTATTTATAATTTGTAAGGAAACCATTATCTAATGACACTTCCTAAAACTTAAACCTAATTTTTAATCTTACCTTACATTTAAATAATTGTAGAATGTACTAAAGCATTAGGTAAATTTTAAAACCTTGACCTTGTTATTTTTTAATATCTTAATGAAGTATCAATTCAAAAATAATAATAATAAATACAAGGTTTCAATTGATTGGTTGTTTGTCCAATGAGAACCAATAAACATGTTTCAAACAAGGTATGACCTTAGGTAATACTTGGAAGTAGCAATTTGAAACCCAAGTTAAAATGTTGTTAAGTTTTTAATCATTTTTTTCATACTTAACAAACACTAGTTAATAAAAGTGTTGTGAAAGTATTTGATTTGTAAGGTAAAAATCATGGGTTCAAGGTCAAGGTCTTGTGACCTAGATTCAAATGGACACCATTTTGTTGGAATTGGCACAAGAATTAGATTATGATACTAATCTTTTGCTAGATCTAAAATCAAAATTAAAATTGTGAAAAACTATTCTTGAAAACAAGGTAGTGATATTTATAATTAATAAGTAGGATGAACTTTATAATTAAATATTAATTTTATTTAGTTGTTGAACTATATACCTACTTAAACCCATGTTTTAATTTGTTGTAAAATTTTGTATTCATATAATGTTTAGCATTGTGAAATATTTAGTGCGTACATGGAATCAAACTTCATTTTTGAACTAAGTCCAAAGGCTATTCAATTTGAAAAAAAATGTGTTAAAACCAAAATCAAAAGGTTCAAAATTTGAAAGAACTAGGTTCAAACCCTCATTTGGTGAACCTCCACATAAATTTTACAATTTTAAAACATGGACTAGAGGTTTTCTTACAAAGAAAGAACTACACAACATTGGTTAATATTATCGGTTTTGAATTAAGCTAGTAAAACTTGTACCAAAACTAGGTTTGATTTTTTGGAATTGCTTTCAAAATGAAACCAAATTACCCATGACCATGTTATTGGCTCTATTTTTTGTGTGAAACCGCAACTAGAAACAAAATTGAATTTTTTTGAAATACATGTATTTTTGAAAAACTAAAAATACATTAATCGAAGGCTAATTAAAAGTTGACCATCAATTTCAATCCAAATTACCCAAAACTAAACCGAAATTAAGTCTAATTTTCAAAACCGGAATTATTATTTTATTTTTTTGAAGAATTAGACCTAAACCTATATTCCATTCATATGTTGGACCAAAACCTTTTAACATCTTTTATGAACATCACAATGCTCAATTGCCCCTTACTTGAATTTCAAATGTAGAATGTGAAAGGTGGCCATACTTTGGCATTGTAAGAAAATGACAAAAGTTATCCTTTTCACCACCATGGAGCCCTAGACAATGCCTTTGTTATGGTGCATACTACCAACCAAAAAATCAATGATCAAAACATTAAAAGACGCATGGTAAGATGTTGCCTCCACCTTGTGTGTTGAATTGGTTTGGAAATTCTCTATTGTGAAAATTATGTTAGCCCTTGGCAAGGTATATACTTGCAATATTGGGTATATGAGGATGTTGGTGTCAAGTTTTTTTTTCCATGTATAACTTTAATCAAGGTAGAATTTTGTGTTGCAAAGAAGACAAAAAATTGTGTTGTGGTTGCATCACTTTGAAATTCAAAACGACTCAATTTGCAAATTATTTTTTTCAGATTCATCATGAATTGTAATGTTAAAAGAGTGATTCGAAAAACAAAAGATGTCAACCCAATTATTTGAATGTTGCCAAAGTGTTGTGTGGATTGTGTGTAGGACATTGCAATCCAAGTTGTGTGGGTGTTGGAGTTGGATGTTTCAAATTTAAGAGTTGTTTGTGAGAATGTTTATGTGTGCGCATGGTTCCTCAACTACATTCGGGGCATGATCTTTCTAAATTTGCGTTCAAATTTCCCTATTTGATATTTTTGTTTAGTCATTGAATTAAGTTTCTTGTTGACGTTTTCATGAGATATTGATGCACCAATTTTTATTATTGAAAATCTAACGATACAAGTTACAAATTAGCTCGAATCTCAATTCAAAAAAAATTGTCAACCAAATTTATAATCATTTCAAGCTATTGCCACCAATGACAAGACAACTAAATGCTCTTTATTGCCATTATTTCAAAAGCCAAAAACCCATACATTGCAAATAATAAGATATTTATGAAAATCAAGTTGACAAACATGCTTTACCAAACATAAATAAAAATTTGGTTGCCCAAATGCCTTTTTTTTTTTTTTTTGGGTAAGATAAGGTACCTTGAAAGTTCTTTGATGAAATTGATTTTCTTGCAAAATAGATCACACCATTAGCACAAATAATAGCCATTCTAGCATCCTAGGTAGGGTTTTGGAGGGGAAAAAAAAAAAAAAAAAACCTTGCCTTAGTGTGTGCCTCATGAGCTATGTATGTTTACATTTTGGATAAGTTTTGCCAAGGTACTTTATGATGGGTACACTCCAAAATGTGGGGCCAAACATGGCTAGGGCCTTGTCCTAGGACCCTTATTTTAATATGCCTTCACCCAAAGACTTTACCTTACACTTATTCCCATTGGGCACTCACACTCACGAGGACCAAGGTGGGGCTTGAGCACCAAGTTTCATGTGAATCCCTTCCATGCTCAAGCCTCGTGTTTTTGTATGTCAACACTTCAAACATAGTTCCTTGTCTTATACAAATGTAAAAAAGGATTTTAAAGGGAATATTGTGCCCACTTGAAAGGGTTCCTTAAATTGCAAATAAAAATTCAACCAAGATCATCATCAATTATATATATATATATAAGAATTGAATATCGTTGTCACAAACCATAATAACTCTTTTTTCTTTTTTTTCCCAACAAACATAATTCTAAAATTTCAAAAATGTGATTATTTTTCAAATTTATGAAACAATATTTCACCCTAAGCTTAGTCTCATTGTTAAATAATCCTCAAAATAATGAAGCAAATTTTAGTGAAAATATGAAGTAGACATGTTGAAAATTATCATAATTATGATAGGTTACACTCTAAATACATAACTCATATAACAATCGATATTATAGTAAAAGATCTTCCTGGATTCTTATATTCTAATTGGATATTATAGTAAAGGCTCTTCCTGGATTCTTAGGGCCCGGGGCTGGCCTGAGTAATTATTGATCAATTATTTGATAACCTACCCTTATGCATAACCCATGATTATTACTCACAAATTTTAATAACCTTTCAAGCACCCAATTTTTCTTTTGATATTGATAACTTTTGTGATCCTCCAAAATTTTCAAAAAATTAAAAATAATAATTTTAAAAATAATAAAATTATATATATATACCTACCAAGTAATGTAAAACGATGTAACCATTCAGATTTACACTTACAAAATCCTTTGTAAAATGTTTTTTTTGGGGCAAAGTAAGTACCGTAGTACCTTGGCCATTTCAACACATGTCCATCGAATAATTAATTAATTAATTATTTATTTATGAAAAATACATTTCAACAAATGAAATATTCCTAAATATTCCCTATTGTCCTTCACAATTTTTTTTTTGATTTGGAAGAAATAATTTTTTTGAAAATTTCAACAATGCTGAAAATAATATAAATTTCATGTCGAACTGGCCAAGGTTATAATACTAGGGTATATACATGAACTAAGTTTTGAAAAACTTAAGTCCTATGGGAGAGGCATGTAGTGTGTTTATAATATAGGTTGTTAGAATCAATGAAGAGTTGAACCAAACCAAATTCTCGATGATGTTGGTCCTCTCTCTCTCTCTCTCCATGTTCCTCCGTTTCCCTTGTGCTTTTTCTTAATCGAGGAGCTTGTTTTCTTTCTCGAATATGGGCATGGCATCCATCGGGGTGTGAAAGATGCTTTGTCAGGCATCAATAGAAGAGAGATTATCTGTCCTCTTTCGATGATTACAAATCGAGAATGTCTCTTGTGTAAGTAGAAATAAATCCCAAAAGTTAAGTTTCCTTTGATCGGTGGTGTCGTATTGGAGTGTGTTGTGTTCTCTTCCAATAAAAATATATTCTGTTGACATTTTCCATGGCCACAAGGCATTTCACTCCTTCAAAACCCTAAACCCATTCTTGATGGGCAGAAAGCTGCAGTGCCAGACTCAGCAGAGGGATGGTGTGCAGCCAGCAACCTCGGAGCTCCCAGGGTGTCGATCCGCATGGACGGATGGACAGAGGATGGATGACGGGACGGATGACGGGACGCACGGATTCAGGTGAGGCTTCATTCTTCCTTTACTATAGATAATTCTGTTGACATTTCTTCTCGTTAGCCTCTCTACTCGTGTTCATTTTCATTTGTTATTGTTCAAGAAGACACCCCAATGGATGGAATTGGGTTCCAATTCATCACTAACTAATGTGGCCTGTGCCTTTGGCCCAAGTGTTAGTTACCACATCCTCAACTGATTTTTCCTTCCAAAACCTGGTTTTTTTGGGAATTTATTTGAATTTTCAGTGCCAGAAATCACTTTTAAAATCGATCAATATCTCCCACATTCTGAACCCAATCTTACCCAATAAATAAATTCCATTAAATCCTGCTCATCAAGATCTTTCCAACAACACCAAAAAAGGCACATTCCAATTCTTCCAAAAATTTCAACTACGATTTCATTTAATTTTCAGTGAAGAAATCATTCAATATTCAAGAACTTTTGCACTGCAAGTCATGCAAACGTTTGCATGAAACCAAGCCCATGCACCCCTCCTTCTTCTCGAGAGCTTTCCAAAGAGACCAAGAACGAGATCTGAAGCATCTCGGTTCGGTGGATCTCATTGATACAAACAAACTACCTTCCTTCATAGATAGATTTCAGAACATGCAAATTTTGTGCCCTAGTGACCCACATGAAGTCCATGTCCCCAATATATCATCCCTAGTACCTTTGGCAGCTTCCACACTAAAAATTACATTATTTGTAGAAATGTTGAAATTCTCAACCAAAAAAATAAAATAGTGAAGGAAAATAGAGAACACCATACTTTTAATTTGGGTCCCACACATTTTGAGCAATATTCACTACCATAGGTGAATAGCAGGTTTTGCAAACATCTGTTGAATAAATAAATAATTAATTAATTTTTGAAAAAATAAGGTTTGAAATATATAAAATATTTCAAAAGATGCTTCATTTCTCTTCAGATTTTTTATAATAAAATTTTTCACACCTCTAAAATAATAATAATATAATTTTAATGAAATCATCTATACAGGTCAAGGCTACGTCATTTTTGCAAAAACTTATGTCGTATGTGTTGTCACATGTGTTAATCCGAAGTTTGAATCGTGAGTTCAATTTTTGAGAACTTCATGAATGAAACATTTCCTATTTGTATTGTTGGTTTGAACTTTAAAACTTGCCATAATGAATAGAGCCAAAGAGATGATGAGCCAATTGTTTAGCAAAGGATTGTATTTGAACCCAAATCTTTTGAAATAAACAAATAGAAAAGAGTAAGACAAGATTACACTCATCCAAATGTAGGACATACTATGATCAAACAAGGGGTGTGTCACATTGTGGCCTTGTCGTTTACATTAAAAAGTATCTTAAGGCAAAAGAAAAAGAATTATGAAAATTCAAATATTTCACAATAGCAAAAATTTAAAAATCTTCAAAAAAAAATCTTTTATAAGAAACCAAAAATCCTTCAAGATATCATAACTCTTATAGCTAATCTCAAGTTTCAACACAAGCCAAAATATAATCTTTCAAAAATCCTCATGTAAAAAGAGACCTATTATTATTATTATTAGCTAGGGGCCAAAATCCATTAAAGCTACTATCTATACTTATATAAAATAATTGGTGTCTGCACATGCTTGATTTGATAATTCCTGATTGGCTGGAGGTCCCCCTCCTCCCTTGAGAGCCGTGAGTGGAAGTATGTGGGCCCTGCATCCTAGTATACTCTATAATGAATCTAAACACAATGTCCTTGCCTTGGGTAGTAGGCAAGGCCAACAAACAAACAAATAAAAGAGCATCTAGAGACTAGACTAGAGGGATAGCCCAAAGTTGATTTCCCAATTTGTATCACACAAGCCTAATATCTTGGGATTTTCAAAAAACCATCACCAAAACCATCACCAATTTTTCTTTATTCTCAAAAAATAAGTTAAACAATACCTCCCAAAACCAACCCAAACCACCACCAATGTTTTTTTTTTCTCAAAAAATAATTTTAAAAATACCTCCCAAAATCAACCCAAACCACCACCAATTTTTTTTTCCTCAAAAAATAATTTAAACAATACCTCCCAAAACCAACCCAAACCACCACCAATTTTTTTTTTCCTCAAAATTTTTTTAAAAAAAACCTCCCAAAACCCACCCAAACCACCACCAATTTTATTTTTCTCAAAAAATAATTTAAACAATGCCTCCCAAAACCCACCCAAACCACCACCAATTTTTTTTCTCACATTTAAATTTTTTATAAAAAAACATCCAAAACCAAACCAAACCAAACCACCACCAATTTTTTCACTCATATTTAAAAGAAAAAAACACACCAAACCAAGCCTAACCTAACCTAACCTAACCTTTTGTTAACTAACTACACTGGGAGCCTTCTAACTAGCTGCAGTAGGACAGACCAATACGCTGTAGAAGTATAATACGTCGTATATAATACGTACAACGACATCCGGGAACTACGGCGTCGTCGGTGCGGCACCGTATCACAAGGACGCCCGCCGTTGTCATCTTCGAGGAGCTCTGCACGCCATAGCCGCCAAGAGATAGAGAGAGAGAGAGAGAGACGTCGTCGAGAAGAATGTGGGCATTTTGCAGCATAAAGATCGTGTCTTTGCGTTTCCATGGAGATCATCTTCCAGAATTTTGCACATTTTTCCGCTCAAAGATTGCATGTTTTTGAGAATTTCCTCAGCTTCAGCCCCCATCTCCCAATACACAAGCAGAATTTCTGAAGCTTGAGCTCACACAGAGAGAGACACGGACACACACACACACAGAGAGCATGAGAATGAAGTAGAGAGGTGAAGAAGAGGTGTTGTTGTGATGGACTTGTCTCTTTCGCTTGTCTGTGGCGGCTGCAAAGCTGCTTCTTTGGTGTGCCCTCAACTCCAGAAGCAAGTAGCGAAGAGATTTCGGCTTGAAGCTACTGGTGGTGCTTCTTCTGTGAGCTTGGTTCCATGGCGGAGGAGGATGACTGCATTCGCTCCTCATGTGTTTCGTTACTCCTCTGGCTTTCGTCAGCTTTGTCGTCAAGCACAGCTGCATGAGACGAAGTAAGGCTTTGTGCACTGCATTGTTTTATGAAGGCTCTTTTGTTTGTCTGTTTGTTTGTTTGGTTTGGTTCGGTTTGCCTCATGGGGTTTCTTCTTCTGTGCTGGAGAGCTGCAATGTGAGAGACACACTGTCTTGTTCTTCTTGTACTCTGCTGTTTTGTGAGGAGAAACCTTGAGGGGATTTGCATTTGCTGCTACATCAGGTATGAGAGATTCTTCGACAACAACAGAAGAAGAAGCAGCAGCAGGAGACGAGTTGTACAATCGGCTCTTGCAGGTTAGGGTGCTACAGAAGAAAACACAATCCAATTTCAGAGTCTAGAAAAAAATTCAGCTCACAGCATCAAGAAGCAGAATCAGGATATATCATCCAGCAACCACAAAACAATTTCTTCTTCTTCTTCTTCTCTTTCATATCTGCTTCTGTAATTGTTCCCAAATTTGTTTGCTTTTTCAGATGTGGATTCCATTGTTGTCCAAGAAGAAGAAGATTTGAAGACCGACAACAAGGATGTGCATCCGGTTGTAGTAGTACCCAGGGGTGAGACATGGTCTGTGCACAAATTTGGGGGGACTTGTGTGGGATCCTGTGAAAGGATACAAAATGTGGCGAAGATCATACTCAATGATCCTTCACTTCGCAAAGCTGTGGTTGTCTCTGCCATGGCCAAGGTGACAGATATGATGTATGATTTGTTGGAAAGAGCCAAGTCACGAGACGACACGTATCTATCTGCTTTGGAGAAGCTCCATGAAAAGCACAAGGATACAGCGACGGCTCTTTTGGATGATCATGATGCTCTTTCCAAGTTTTTAGCCACTTTGGAACATGATGTGCACAATCTCCGAGCAATGCTACATGCCATTTACATTGGTGTGTGTGTATCTATGTTTTTCAACACATTTTCCTTCCCATTTTTTTGTTAGTCAGTCAGATGCAGCTGTGATGATTGTCTGTCTATTGCACTTGCTTGTTTTTCTACTTGGCACCTCTCTTGAATCTTCTGATTATGTTGGTGTTTTTGTCTGTTGGGGTTTTTGGGCATTCTGTGCAGCTGGGCATGCGACAGAACCCTTTGCAGATTTTGTTGTTGGACATGGTGAACTTTGGTCTGCTCAAATGCTTGCTGCCACTGTCAGCCAGGTGCAAAACTCCCTCACAACACCATCCCCTTTGCACTGCTCTTCCCCCCCACTCTCTTGTATGAACTCTCTCTCTCTCACTGAGCAGAATTTCGAAGTTTTTATCTTGACAAATTGATTGATGGTTGTGGTATTTGCAGATGGGATTGCCATGCGTATGGATGGACGCCAGAGAGGTCTTAGTTGTAAATTTAACTGGTACTCAGCAAGTTGATCCTGACTTTGAAGCCTCTGATGAGAGGCTGGATAAGTGGTATGCACACACTCCAGCTGACACCATAATCATCACAGGCTTCATTGCCAGCACTGCTGACAATATCCCTACAACACTAAAGCGTGATGGCAGTGATTTTTCAGCAGCAATAATGGGTTCTCTTTTCCGAGCAGCCCAGGTTACCATCTGGACTGATGTTGATGGCGTTTACAGTGCTGATCCTAGAAAAGGTTAGAGAGTTGCAGCCCCATTCACTGTTGCTACAACAAAGAGAGGAGATGCTAGCAAGTTGGGAAATTGTGAATTTTGCTTGTCTAACATGCATTGCTTCACTGTACTAAAAGAACAGTTCTGATGTGGATTGCAATGTGCTTGGGGGGTGGGGGCAGTCAGTGAAGCAGTAGTTCTCAGCACCCTTTCTTATCAGGAGGCTTGGGAGATGGTATGTATGGCTGGGAATCACATTCAAGTCAAATCTTTGCTTCAATCACAAATAGAAATTTTGACAAGAGGATCTGATCTGATCTGACGGGTTTGTGGTGGGGGGACGTGCCTGGATGTAGTCTTATTTTGGAGCGAATGTTCTACACCCTCGTACTACAATGCCTGTCATGAAATATGACATCCCCATTACAATCCGCAATGTTTTCAATGTGGAGTTCCCTGGAACAAGAATTGGCAGATCCCCAGTTCCAGAAACTGCTGGCAAATCATTGCAACTGTCATTCTACAACAACACAGCTGATTCTATGGTGAAGGGATTTGCTACGATTGACAACATTGCCCTTGTGAATGTTGAAGGGTAAAATTCTGCTTGAAGGGCCTTGGAAGATCTTTTTTATGACCCTTGTCAGAAATGTTCCTTTTTGATGTTGTAATTTGTTTCCTTGGTTTGAAATTTGATATTCTGAAGTTTTGGGTGGTGGCTGTTGTTGTTGGAACCTGATGATATAACAGGACAGGCATGGCTGGAGTTCCTGGAACAGCCAGTGATATTTTTCAAACTGTGAAAGAAGTGGGTGCCAATGTTGTTATGATCTCACAGGTAATATGATAAATCTCTTTCCATATGAGAGCAGAGAGGCTGCAGTAGCACATCATTCATTAAATGCACTATTTCATTCACATCATGATTGTGTTTCCTTGGGCAGAATATTGATCTGTAGTCTAAGCTTCTTCTCCTTCTTCTTCTTCTTCTTCTACCTTTTGAGCTCTTTGGTTACTCTTGTTTGGCTGCAGGCCAGTAGTGAGCACTCAATCTGCTTTGCAGTTCCTGAAAAAGAGGTGGGATCTGTTGCTAAGGCCCTCAAGAGCAGATTCAAAAGGGCATTGGATGCAGGACGGCTTTCTCGGGTAGGGATGTAAAAAGTACATACATAAACTCCTCCAATCTTTGTCATGTAAAAAGTTGAAGATCTCTCAAGCTCTCTTTACCAAGGGCAGGAATCAAGGAACTGTACAACATTCAGAATGTTTTTGTTAAGCTGAAGTGCTGGATTGAAAAGTTTTATTTGATTCCAAGGTAGAACTGTTTTGTCCTGCAGGTAGAGGTTGTACACAACTGTAGTATTCTAGCAGCAGTCGGCCAACAAATGGCCAGTACACCTGGTGTCAGTGCCTCCCTCTTTACAGCTCTTGCAAAGGTACCACCCTACGTGTTTGTCTGTTCATGGCTATTTTCTATTTGCCATTGACTGTTTCTTCAGCTACCGTTAAGGAAGATTGCTGATATGTGGTTACCTCTCTTTTTGTATCAATCGCTGCTCAATCAAACCTGCTTTTAGTGATAGCAACTTCTTAATGGGATTGCTATGCTCAAATAGATCAGTGACCCAAATCAGCTCTGTTCCATATCTCTTGATGTGCTATTGTTGAGTGGCTTCAGGCTAACATAAATGTGAGAGCAATAGCACAAGGATGCTCGGAGTACAACATCACGGTGGTAGTTGACCAGGAGGACTCTGTAAGGGCTCTCAAGGCTGTTCACTCACGATTCTACCTCTCCAAGACCACCATGTCTGTTGGTGTTGTGGGTCCAGGTCTCATTGGCAGCACCCTTTTGGAGCAGTTCAAAGACCAGGTGTGTAATTTCTTGGCTCCTTTTCTGCTTCCCATTTTTGGTTATGTGTCTGAAAGCATCTTGATCCTGCATTCTAGGTCATGCTAGTTTACCTTTTTGTGCATGTGTTTCTTCAAGTACATTTGCTCAACTTAACAGCAAGCAGAAGTAGAGGAACTGGTATTGTATTCACTGTGAGGTTTATATGCAAATCTTTTTACTTTCAGGCAGCAATTCTGAAGGAGGAATTCAACATTGACCTACGAGTGACAGGCATAATGGGCACCAAATCCATGCTCCTTTCTGAAGCGTGAGTTCACCATGGGTGCAGTCCCCTCCTCTTCTTTTGCATGTTGATCAATACTTTTGCATCTGCTCTTCTGCACCCATGCATGCAGGTCACTGGCTCCTGAGGCCACCAGCCTTCCATTTTGCTGTTGTAGTTTTATGGCCAGTAATCAATTTTCTCTTTGTGGATTTGCAGGGGTCTGGATTTGTCAAAGTGGAGGGAGTTATTGGAAGCAGAAGGTGAACCTACAGACATGGTGAAGTTCATGGTTCATGTCAAGGATAACCATTTTATTCCCAATGCTGTCATCATTGATTGCACTGCCAGTGCCCATGTCGCAGAGCAATATTACAAGTGGCTGAAAAAAGGCATACATATTATTACTCCCAACAAGAAGGCTAACTCTGGGCCTCTTGACCAGGTGATGACAATTCCAAGACAAACCCATTTGTGTTATTGTTTCCCTGTGGATCTCAAACTTGGAATTTCCATCTATTGAGCTCCAAAGCTTCCTCTGGCTACCTACTTAATTTTGGACTATATGGGAGTTTGCAGTACTTGTGTTTACGAGAACTGCAGAGGCAGTCATACACCCATTACTTTTATGAAGCTACTGTTGGAGCTGGGCTGCCAATTATCAGCACTTTGCGAGGTCTGAATGAGACCGGAGACAAGATCATAAAGATTGAGGGTATTTTCAGGTATCTCCAGCCACAGAGTTGTATTAACGAATATGATTTGTATACCCTCAATCGCAGCTACAAATGATGTGTTTGCTGGTCCTGTATACTTTTTTCTCTAAATTGTGATGGGAAGACCCTTCAGGTTTTATTGTTGTCCCTCCACTATTAAGCCTCATGTGTGTTGCAGTGGAACACTTAGCTACATCTTCAACAATTTCAAGGGTGATAAAAGTTTCAGTCAGATCGTAAGAGAAGCAAAGATGTTTGGATTTACAGAGCCAGACCCTCGGGATGATCTCTCTGGCATGGATGTTGCTCGCAAGGTTGGTCTCCTTCTCTGTGTCAGGAGAATGTTTGCTTTTCACATAGGATCATGCCCAAGAGTGTGCACTACTCTTGAAGTCTGTTTGTGAAGAAGTCTCCTTATTGCTGAAACTATTTTCTCTCTCAGGTCATAATTCTTGCTCGGGAATCTGGTTTACGGTTGGAGCTTGCTGATATCCCAGTGCAAAGCTTAGTTCCAGAACCTCTACGGGTAATGACCATTTCCACCTTTCCATGATGCACTCCTACCATCAAGTTTGATGTAGCCTGACAGAACAATCAAAAGTGATGACAATTCTTTTGGTCTCACATGGCAGAGAGAAAGCACTGTTGAGGAGTTTCTGGAAGAGCTACCTGATTATGACACTGAGATTGAACACCTGAGACAAGAAGCTGAAGCAGCAGGAGAGGTAACATGTCTGGTACACACGTTCATTTTTACATAACATGAATATATCAACTGAGACTGGATGCACATATACTGAGTCAGCCACACTTCTGTTGCTGGTGCAGGTGTTAAGATATGTGGGAGTTGTGGATGTGCTTGCCAATGCGGGAAGAGTGGAGCTTCAGAGATACCCAAAATCACATGCCTTTGCACAACTGTCTGGCAGTGACAATATCATAGCATTTGCCACTAGTAGATATTCAAAACAGCCCCTCATAGTAAGGGGCCCTGGTGCCGGGGCAGAAGTGACAGCAGGTGGTGTCTTTAGTGACATTTTGCGCCTGGCTTCCTACTTGGGTGCCCCTTCTTAGGTTACAAACTTTTGACTCTCATTGAGTGGTTCCAACTTCTGGAACTGGCAACTGGGATTATTTGGTGATATTGCTTGACAACTGGGAATTGGCTCATGGTGAGGACTGAGTAAGCAGTGTTTACCAGGAATTTTGATAAAGCTCTCGTACGCACTAAATGCCACAATCCCTTGATTACATATAGGATCTTCAATTCAGCCTCTAGCTGAATCACAGCATGTCTGACAGACAAAATTGTGATACAGATTGAGTGATTGGTAATTGTGCTATATACATACCAGCTGTCCTCATGCATGAATACAACACTGTGGGTGTCCAGTTGGAGGGTGATTAGATATTAAATTAAAATCATTGTCCCCATGAGTTCCAATGTGACCAGGAAAGAATCCAAAGCAAAACACCATGCTTAGATGCTAGAGCAACGAAACCTAGATTGCAAGATAACCCAAGTCTTCCTCCATTGATTGAACCCATTAGCTTAATCACAAATCGCAAGGAATCATAGTTCCTGGCACATGATTATCCCACAAACACAAAACCTACATTGTAAGGTGACAGTCTTCCTGCATGGATCTAACAATCTAACCTAGCTTGATCACACATTGCAAAGAATCACAGTCCCTGGCACATGATTATCCCACAAATGCAAAACCTAGAGTGTAAGGTAGCTCAAGTTTTCCTCCATGGATCTATCTCATCAGCTTAATCACAGATTACAGTGAATCTTAGTCCCTGGCAATTGATTCTCCTACAAATGAAGGTGCAAGACAGTCGAGTTTGGCAGGTACTGAATGATGTGAAGAATGTAAACAGTAAACCCTATTTAACAAGTACTTGAGGTCATAGACCTAAACCCTCGTCCTCTCTTACACAATCATACTCCCCAGTGCCATGACTTCAACAGTCCAGAAGAAGTGCAGAATGTAGCTCTTACATTGACCCAACAAACACCACAATCCCCAATCTGCAATCAGTTATTGGTGCTTGACATCAACTTTGAAGACTTTGCAATTTTAATGCAATTGTGATGGTTTCAATTGCTGTATCTGTATGCCTTGTAGTGCAGAGAAGAAAGCAGCTACTTACCACTCAGTTTGTAGAAAGGTGGCAACTTGCACCCTCAAAAGTCTTTGCCATGAAAGAACAAAGCCTAAACCAGAAAGTATTTAGAAAGAACTAGAGTGATGATTCTTTTGGCTTGTTGGTGCTCCTCCTTCCCTCCCTAGCTCAATTTTGCAGATTTAGACATATGGGAGTCGAACCATGAGAAGATTTGTGTGGATGGGAGACTTGTGAATTCGTGAAGAGCATAAGCCACATTGAGTTCTTCACGGATATGGTGCTCCCATTCATCATTCTTGGCAGATAATTTGAGCAATAGATTTCTGTTTTGTTTGTCCTTCATGGCATCTTCAAATCCAATATCCCTCCCATCCCTCTTCAGAAACCCTCTGTTATCAAGAAACCCACTTTGATTGAGGAAATCGTGGATCTGCCTGGACAGATCTTCACCAATATAAGGAATGCGTTGCGAGAAGAAAGTCCTTGTGATCTGCACCTTCATGCACTTGCATTCCTCAACATCGATTCCCGCACTCTTCAACATAGCCATGGTTTTCACAATCCTAGCAGCCCTAATTCTGTCGCGGGGCATATGAACAAAGAGAACAGGAGGAGGGTAAGAAGGAGAAGCGCCATCTTCTGGCATCGCCGCCACCTCTTGGAACCTGCCTTCAGCAATCATGACCACAATTGCATTGAAGTCGACGCTGTTGGCAAAAACAGACAGAAAATAGCCTCCTGAGGAAGCTCCAAGGCCAAAGAGAGGGAGACCCACTAACCCTTTTCTGGCAATCCAGCTCAAGAGCACCTCTCTGGTACTATCAGCGTCATGTTCCTGGCTCCAGCAAACCCCCAAGCTGGAAATGGCAATTACAGCAAACGATTTCTCGATGGCTCCCAACACCAGAGCTCTATCTTCCGGCAGTCCTATACAAGAAGTGCACCCAGGTGCTTTATCCCAGAAGAAAGTCGCCTTGCAGGAGCAGCCATGAGCCAGAAACAAAACTGCCTTGGGAGGAGTTTCAGGCAGCTGGTAAACAAACTCCGTCTGGTTGTTCCAAGTCTCTAGACATGGATGAAGCAAATGGGAGTAGACTGGGAAGTTGCTGCTGCTGCTGCTCTTGTGATTTGTGAGATGCAATGGTGAGAAGAAGGAAGCAGAAGAAGAAGAAGAAGAAGAAGAAGAAGGGAAGGAGGAGGAGAAGCAGAGTGTGAGGAGTGCAGTAGCTATCAAGACAAGGGAGAAGAGAAGGAAGTTGTTATTGCTTGATGATATAACATTGCCATTACCATTACCACCACCACCACCACCCATGGCTTTTTTCCTCCACATTTTTTGTTGGCAACCAAACACACACACCCAACAGATCAACAGATCAAAACCCAACAGATCAAAACCAGCTGATTGGAATCATTCCAAGTTCTACACACTCAGAAATCTTTGGCAGAAATTTCTTCAAGGAGGGCCATGAATAAAGACATATCTCAGCCCCATTGAGCTCTCATGAAGGGAACCAAAAACACACACACACACACACCAAAACCAACAGATCAAACCAGTTTGAATTCAAAGTTCACACAAAATCTTTGAATTCAAAGTTCCAACACTTCTGAAATCCTTTGGTAGAAATTTTGGCCAAAATCAAAGAGGACAACAAGATGAGATAGCAAATCTACATTGGGCTCATGCCCAATTGTCCATACTAACCTTTCCAAAGGTTAGAATAGGGTCAAGAATAAACCCAAATGTGTGCACCACCCCCAAGTGTGCACCCCATCCATCAGAAGGCTCTTTATAACTAACTCTGTGGATGAAGCCCAACTGAGTTGACTTGCACTTCAGCATGGCAAGGCAAGTTGGCAACCCATCTTGTAAAGCATAGGTCACCTACAATGTAGGTAGGTAGATAGGTAGGTAGGTAGGTAAATAGGCAACTACTAGGTAAGTAGATTCATGTAGTTGGTGTTAGAGTCATGTAGTTGGTCTTGTTTAATGATACACCACACCACCATCACCACCCATGGCTCTTATCCTCCACATTTTTGGTGGTAACCAAAAAACAACACACACACACACACACACACATTTTAAACAACAACAAAAGCCAATGGATCAAACCATCAATCCACCTCTTTGGATTCAAAGTCTACACACTTATGCTCCAAGCACACACCTAATGTGAAATTCATGTTACAAGAGTTGAGTTTTTCTTTTGTTGCATTCATCCTAAGAATGGTATAGGTAACATCGAATCCTAGGTGAAATGTTAAGTGGCACACAATGTTAAAGTGGGTGTTATAATTAATGTTAAGTGAATGTTAGCTTAACATCAAATCTTCAAAAAGCATAGATCTTGAAATTAAAACAAAATTTTAGATAGCAGCTCATTGACATGGGCCTTAACCCCTAAAAGCCTAAGCCTTTATTTTAACAAAAAGGGTGTTTTTATCACATTTACATATTGAGATTTTTAAAAATAAAATGAATTTTAAATTTGGAAAAAAAAAGTTTTATAGATGTAACGTCATATTAGTCATTGGATTTAATGGTTACACATCACCAATGCATCTATACCCCTAATAATTTGAACTCAAAGGTGCATGCATTCTCTACAATGTTTTATAAGGAGTCAAAAATACACATGGAATACCTCTAATACATGACAATCAAATGTTATATTGTACATACAAGTTCTGCATCATTAACAAAAACAAATTTACATATCTCCTTTACCATTACTCTCCTCATCACTTGCAAACCACATGGCATCACCAAAATTATACATACAACAAGGTGATTTGTTTTTCAAAAGATGAAAAAAAAACCCATAAAGGTGTATGCCAAATTTGAATGATAGACACACACAACTACATAGAAAAAACATGCTCAAATTTAATTAGTTTATTTGAAACTAATCCACATACCATAAATTGACTTTATTCATAATTTTGGCTTTATGGCCCTGAGGAGCCATAAAATTTTCTTGGGCAAGGGGTGAAAATATCAATTGGGAGAGTTGTTTTTGGTCAATTCAAATAACATAAGACCACCTCTTATATATGTAATCTCAATCAACTAAACTCCTAATAAAGAATCCCATCCATTCCTAGTTTGTTTGTATTAGTCTATTTTATCAATATAATAAATTGTCCAAGCCCTTGTGGGGCCAACACTTGAAAAAACATTCATCATCACCAACCAATAGGTTTTTTCTTTGGGAAAAATAACCAAATGGAAAAATGTTTATTTTTAGAATGGCAAAATTGATGTGTTTTCTATGTGTTTTAGTTAGTCAAATTTCCACCAAAAACATTTTTAATAATAAAATTGCCAAATGTTATAATAGGTTCTAGTAGGTCACCAAAAATATAGGAGGCTCCAATTTTATTTTATTTTCAGTTTATTTAATTATCAAATTTGGCTAAATCGTCTTAGGGGTAATCCCCACTTTAGCTACATCAAAAAATTGAAATAAAACCCTATCACCCCCTTTAAAAAAAGTTGATATATAACTCCCTCAATTAACCCCCAATATAGTCATAAAATAAAATATCCTTTATTGGGGCTAGAGAAGCAAAATAACAAACTCCCACCCCATACATGCCCCTAATGGAGAGGTGGGGTATGGGCAACATTTTCCACCCTCTAAAACCCAAATGTCATGATTGCAATCTACTTTTTAAATAGTAAATTTCATCATTTAATTTTTATTTTTTTTACACAAAATAGTTGTCGTCATTAAACATATGATACTATTTTTTTTTTGAAAATATGTTGTTTTTCATAAATGATGGCCCCCTAAAAATTTTAAGTGGATGTAAATGTCCATTTCATCCTTTAAATCAATGTTAAATACACAAAATGTCTTTTCATAGTTCTTCTAGGCGTGAATGAATAGAAAAACATTAATTAATTTTTAGGTGAATTCTAATTAACATAAGTCAATTTTTGTTTGCATGAAGTTATCTAAATATTAGTTTAGATAACACTATGGGGCAAAACATTAGGTTTGATTGCAACTTTAGAAATCTCCAATAGAAATTTCAATCATCAAAAACCTAACAAACCAAACCACCTTTTTGGATTCAATGTTTACATACTTAAAAAGTTTTTGGTAGAAATTCCAACCACCAAAAAACAACAATAGAAACCAATCGACCAATCCAACTATTTGGATTCCTAGTTTACACACAAAAGTTTACACAATTTGAAGTATTTGGTAGATATTTTAGCCAAAAACAATGAAGCTAAAATGAGATATAGCAAAGCCAAATTGAGATCATGTGGGACCATACTAGTGTTGGGTGAGTATGTGGGTTTTAGGCAACATATCAAGTGTACAATGACCTAGGCAACCATTGGAAAAAAAAGACCTATCTAGGAGGTTGGGTGAGCTTGTCCACATTCGTACATAGGCTATGCCTTTGCCTTGGGTGGACTTTTGTTTTTTTTTAAATTGATGATATGCACAAGTGAGGCAAGCATCCTCACCTTTTTACATGGGCATAACATTAATATTATGGTGGTGAAAATTTATGGCTACATAGGAAGGAGGGGTTGATTTCAATTTTTGAATTGAATTATAAAAGTTCAAAATGGTGTTAATCAAAAGAACATTATGAAAAGTGCTTCGGAGCCAATAGAGCAATGGTAAAAGTACAAAACATTGGCATCGTGTGATGATTGTTGATGTAGTTACCTTTCATTACTTTGTATCAATGTATGTTAATCACATGTAAAGTGAAAAGGAACTTGACAAGTTTAAGATAAAATTTTCAAGTTTTTCATTCTTCTTGTGTTTCTTTGTTGGTTGCTTTATCAATGGTATTAAGGTTCAGTTCATTGTTGTTATTATATTAGCTTAGGGTGGACGGCTATGCTTCATCTTCTATTAAGTTATTTGTTGTTGCAATTGTTGGTGATTGGCATTCAATAGTTTGTGAATTCAAGGCTCACATGCATTAGTCATTACTTGTTCACCTTTGTCAATTGATGTTCATGTTGGTGAAGTTGGAGTCAAAAATGATGATGACATTAAAGATCAATCAAAGTTGATTAATGAGGTAGTTTGTAAAAAAGAGGTGGGTGAAGGGAGATTTTGCAAGTTGAAGAAAAGGCATGACAACTACAACTAAAAGACTTGTTTTCAAAATACTTCTATGACAAGGTCATAACATACATGAAAGATGAAAGTGCCAACATAAACACCTTCACAATTGCCTTAGCAAGTGCATTGTGTCACTCTTCCACTCATGTTGTCACAAATGAATGTTACCAATTGTTATGGTCATGTTATATCAAAATGTTGTTAGTATGCTACTAATGATTTGAAAGTTTGTGGAGAGTTTGTGGTGGATTGAAGGAGGTCAAAAATGCACAAGCAACTATGTAAAAAATTATTACATGGATCAAAAAATGTGGAAAGCAAGCAAGGATAGGCTAGAGCTTGCAAAGATGCATCCTTTTGTCTTTGGAACTTGAAGACACTTGTAAAGACTTGATTTACATATGAAGTCATTCTATTCATAGAAACCTTGGACTCTGTCATCAATTTGTGTTATTCACAAGAAACATTTGCCTTGCAAAATAGAATTCCTAGCCTACATACATGGGCTATGGTGAAGAAACTCAATGAAATTCTAATTCTAAAGTGGTGGCATCGTATTTGTTGAACCAATATCAAGGGTATTTGTGTCTCAAGGGTAAGTTGTTTGATGTAATTGTCATTGCCATATCCATGTGTTGTTTGATGGAAAACAACATTCCTCAAGCAAACGATCCAATGCAAGTTTATTGTTTACAAAATAGTTGTGTGTTGATGTTTTTAGCCATTAAGGTCCTCTAAATTTTTTGGTCTAATTGGTGTTGCTTGTATGTTGGGGACTTTGACTTTGAATTGTTACATCTTGGCCATCACATGAGGTTTAAAGTGATTAATGTGTTGAAGTAATTGCTAACCTTCACATTTTCATATCAACTCCAAAGTGCATATAACATGATGATCCTTATGTTTTAAAAATTTCCAACTAATTGTAGACAATTGAACCTTCATGTGCCCGTGCAAATTGTAACATTACAACCACAAATGTTTTATGTCATTGCTATTAATTGTTTACAATAATTTGATGTTAACCTCCATTAGTGTTGAAATTCTTGGTGATGTTTTGCATGAACTAGGTGTCTTTAGATCTTAACTTCAACAAAAGAAATAACAATGGGGTTTTCAATGTCAAATTATTATTTTTTAAACAAACTGAAGTACTTCAAAGTTTTAGGCAAAACATGAACAAAAATTTCCAAACATTGGTTTCTAATATACAAAGGATTGTTTGTATGACAAGGGTTATCACCAATTTGAAGCATTGTCATCTTGGCACCAAGAATTTGGATATAAGCTAGCTCTACTTACAAAAAATTGGCCATATGATCCCCAATCAAGTTGGGTTGCTAGTTCAAAGTTCGAATTGATCAGGGAGTATGTTAATATTGAAAGCATTACATTTGAAAAGAACGAGGAATTGATTATAAATTTTGGTTTGTTTGAAGAAGATTGAATGTGGTGCTAAATTTTTTTAAAGTGCATAGTAACTCTAATGCAAACAATTGAAAACATGAAAAAGAGGAGAACTAATATCTATTTTAGTTGTTCGTTGAAATTTGAAGTGAATTTGCTAATACAGTGATGGACATAGTTCAATGTTTGTTTTCCTTTATGCATTTGTTTTCCTCACTAACTACTTACACTAGTGTTTTAAAACCTACATTGGACCCAACTAAAGCTAATAACATACATAAATAGGCATTTACATTCATGGAACAGGGTATTATTGTAGGAAAAATTGGGGAGGAACACTATTAGGAAAAATAAATTCTAATAACCAATGAAATAAAACAATATTTGCCCCCATTTTTTTTCTCCTTTTGAAATGGAAGGGGACAAATTTTTTTGGTTTGTTTTCTTGGGAAGGAGGAAATTAGAAAATTGGGGGTCATTTTATTGAGGGCCAATCAAAGCTGGAACTAGGGAGTTGGCAACCATTTGTATACCTATTAATTCACTAATAATTCATTAAATTAAAACCACAAATTCAATATTGGCAGTGTTTATTAAAATATGGTGATACAATTTTCTTTTTCTTTTTGTTTGGTGATGTTGTCTGCAACCAAAACCACCACAATGTATCCCATAAGGTATGCCTATTTACTTGAATTATCACAATTTAAACAACAAGGATTAGTTGTTGCAAATTGTAAAACCTTCTGCTAATGTGGGTAAAAAACCTATACATGTTGAAAAAAGGATAATAGTTTAATCTAGGTTCAACTTTCAATTTTAGTAAGTAATTTCACAATTTGAATCCAAATTTGGTTTCAACAAAATTTTGAATCTTTGGTTTGAATATCCCAAAACCTAACTTAGAACCTAAATTTGAACCTACGCAATACCTTAAATGTGTTAACATTGATATTAACCTCCTTTTTGCCCCTACCAACCAACTAATAATTAACCATTTGTCCTAACATAAATAAGGACATGTTTGCCTACCTACCTACTCACACCTACATACCTACTCACTTTGGAAAGAATGTTGTTGTCAAAAGATGAGAATATTGCACAAATAGCAAGTAGATATTTATTTCCCCTCACGTACCCATCTACTACCCAACAATATGGCCCTAGCTACCTATTATTGGCTCCTAGAGTCTAAGAATAAACTAAACCTGACAACATCAATTAAAGACTTGATGTTACTATCAAAATGTGTGAATATTGCAAAAACCTTTTTGTCCTTAATTTAAGCTACCTTTTGACCTTTGATGATAATAAATATCAAACCCCAAATGTAGGTATTGGAATATGTGTCCAAAGACACATTATAATGCATGCATACAGAATACATCCACAAATTATCAATTGAAGTATCATGGGCAGTTTGTAAAATGGAATTCCCTTTGTTTTTTGCAAATTCTAATTGAAAATGACAAACATGGCAAAGGGAGTCTCATTTCTTTTTTAATTATTTTTTAACATGGCAAAAGCATTTGCAATACCTTCATTTTTCTTGCAAACTTTAATGTAACATGCTAGAAGTGTTTGTAATACCTTCGTTGGTTATACATACCTATAATTTATGGTGAAATTGACCCTTGTTATTTAGGGGTGGTCTAGCTACATGCTTAACTTATTACTATTATTACTTTTCTTCAAAAGAAGGTTCATAGACAATGTTTTTTTTTCCATGTTTTTTTTTCAAAGTTTGTTCTAAAAGTAGGTGCCTTTGGGGCCACTTGGCCCCAGATGACTAAAAGGGTGTTCTAGAAATGGGGTTCTAAAGTTTTGTGACTTTAGGGTGTTTATAGATAATGATTCAAGAAAACTACCAAATGACACCATCTGAGTGGTGAAAGGTTTACATTGAGGCCCAATTTCTTTAGACTCAAAACCAAAACCAATAAAACCCAACATGAAATGGCTCTTAGGTGACATGAAGTTGGGGCCAATGTTGCTACTTGTTTGTACACACACTATTGAATAGTTAAGCATATTTTGGATGTTTTAAACATTTATTAAACTTTACCAATTAAAGGTGTGTTCACGCTTAGTGTTAGGGACTCTAATGTTAAGTCCCCTAACATCATGCTAACCATTTAGGACTTAAAAACCTAGTTATCATGAAAATTTTATGTTAAGCTAATATTCATTTAACATTAAGTTATTGCCCATTTAACATTGGGTGCCACCTAGGATGCCACCTAGATTTTCATTTAACATTGATTAAACATCAAGTATGAATGCACCACAAGCCTATTTTGAGTATGTTCACCTTGAGGGGTACAAGTTCCTTTAAAACATGGATATTTTGGAACCATTGTAAAAGTGGCAACATGATTGTGGTGGCACCTTTTGGTGCACACATTGTAATGGATTTGGCTATGGCGATGATATGGTTAATAGTGATATCTAATGTTAAGCACAAAGTTAGCACATCATTAACACCTTTATTTGGGTCTTTTCCCATTACCCCCTTGGATATGGTCAAAGAGGGGAATCACATGTTGTCATTCAACTTCTACCCTCTTTACTCCTTAATTCTACCTTAATAGATTCCCACTAATTTTAAGGCATCTCTTCCCCTTCTTCTATCAACTCCTTTCCCCCTCTCTTTCTCTTTTAATTGGAGTTCCACTTTCATGTCTGATGCAAACCACAACCCTACTTCTTCTTATTATTATTTATTTTCTTTAAGTTTCTTGATTATAGTCTCCCTTCTCTTGGTTGTTACAGATAGCGAACCTCCTTTTTCTCTACCAACTCTTCTTTGAACTCATTAACTAGTTGTAACCCTGATCTAATCATACACCTTCCAGCCTTAACATCAATTTTCATCTCCAACCATCATACATAGTGAATGTTTCCCCTTGAGCAACTGCCACCTCCACCACTTGAGGATCTTGCTTCCAATTCCCAAGACATATGTTGACTAAACTGCATGTCGAGGAGCTTATTTCTTCATGATAATTCAGCTTCCTTCCTTTCCCACCTCTCTCAACTTCTCATGATGCCCACAACACCAACCCCCATCCTTACAAACATCATCATCATCATTCCTTCCTTCTCACATTCCTTCGTGTCCCACACACTTAGGAAGAAGGATGGGAGATCAAAAACAATTTTCTCTCTTCATAGCTCCATAGAGACGCCATCCTCACTTTCTTGACCTAACCCTAATTGCTAGAAGTTTCTAGGAAACTCACACCCCACATCCCAAGTGGCCTTCCTTTTAAAAATATTTCTTATGTCTTGGATGCTTATCGTGCATCAATTTATATTGCTCATCATTTGGAAAGGATGACAAACTTTTGGGAGGGAAAAACATTTTCATGTTCACACAACATTATTCCTAAATAACTATGTAAGATACATAAATTAAGTAAATAAATAAATAAAAAGGTAGGTAAATATGTATGTTAATTAAGTTAAAATAAA
>Ga0116231_10002461_pt1 | contig 38710 bp, 25 predicted proteins | sample S1TSphgellanicum_2_FD_89695 | JGI IMG/M metagenome (GOLD analysis project Ga0116231, IMG submission 89695) | Host-associated microbial communities from peat moss isolated from Minnesota, USA - S1T2_Fd - Sphagnum magellanicum MG | ecosystem: Host-associated > Plants > Peat moss > Unclassified...
TCGCTGCAACAGCCTGCCAGCAAGCGCTGCTACAGTACGGAAGCCGCTCCTCCTCCTCCTCTTCCTTCTCTGCTCAAATATTCGACAACTGTCCCGCTGCTACAGTGTTAGCGAAGGGCCACTGTCCTCGCTGCAACAGCCTGCCAGCAAGCGCTGCTACAGTGCCGCCGCTTGCTTGCACACCCGTGCTCCGTGCTCCTGATTCTCCTGCTCCTGCTCCGTGCTCCTGCTCCGTGCTCCTGTTCCTGCTCCTGCTCCGTGCTCCTGCTCCGTGCTCCGTGTTCCGTGTCGAGAGTCTTCCTGCCTCCTCTCTTCTCTCGCGTCATGCATCATCACTTCGATCGTAACGGTTTAGTACCTAGGTCCCTAAGAGGAAGTTAGTCAATTTGACATTCAATGTCTTCTACAAATACTAGATGTTGTGCACATTTCCTGGCGTTATTGGGCCTCTCCACCATAAAACGGTCGTATTGTGTAGGCCAATTTAACACTCTGAATTCTCTAAACCTCCTTGGATAATTCTAAGAAAAATTCTTATCATATGGTTGTCCTTGGACATTTTTAACAATTATCTCATTTCCAAGTCTAACCACTTGATTTCTTTCTTAATAACTATCTTGGTTCATATTAACTACCTTCATCCTCATATTTATCTCACTTATTTTTCTTACTCATCAACATGGATAAAAAGCAGATTAACATGTATTTTTTCATGTCCAAGATATTTATATTAATTCAAGTTAAATTTGACATTGACATAAATAATGATGAATTGTTGAAAACCATAACAAAAACATAACAAAACAAAACAAAAAGTTGATTGTCACTGATAGCATAATAGCGTGTAGCCCAAATAGTTTCTCATCTTTATATTGTTTCATATTATTTCATGTTTAGAGGTGACGATTGAGAAAGAATTAAGACACTAAAATTATTTGCAAAGTCAATTTTTTTTGGGGCTTGCCTATGTTGACCCAAGTTTTGAGCTATGCTTAAAATCACCTTGTATTTGGCTTGCTTTTGCCTTCTCATTTTAAGTTTTGACTTATCTTTTAAGTCACCTTACATTCAAAACTCAATAGAAAATGTAAAGTTTTTTCTAATGTAACTTTCTTTCTCTTGCAACTTTTAGCCAACAAAAGAATAAAAGGAAGAGAGTTGTTCCTCCCACTTCTCCAAATCACAACAAAATTTCAAGAAACAAATCACAACCAAAGTTTCACATTTTTTTCTTGAGACAAAGTCACGTCATTAGTTTTTGGTGTTAGCATTAGTTTTCACTTACTAGCCCTAGGTTGACCTGGGCTCCCTAAGCTGACTTAAACTATCATAGTCTAAACTTTTAAAAATTTTGAGTTCCCTATGTTAAATTAGACTGACCTAGAACCCATGTTAAATTTAAAATATATCTAGATTAACCAACATTAAACTTAAACTAAAATATCTAAGTTAACTTAAATTTAAAATTTTAATTAATTAGATTAATAAAAAGTAAACCTAAGCTAAGTAATGTTAAATTAGAATTAGCTTATCTTAATCAAGGTTAAATGTAGGCTAGTGTTAACTAAACCTTGATTAAACCTAAACTTAAACTAAGTTTACTTTAAACCAATGCTTAGCTTAGGCTTTAAAACCTATATTAAATCAATGTTCAAATTCATCTAAACTTATATTTATCAAGGCTTAACCTAGGCTAAATTTAAGTTAAATGAACAAATGTTTAACTAAGCTAAATCTAAAATAACCAAGGTTACATTTTGGCTAGACATATGTTAATTAAGACTAAATGTAGGTTAAACTTAATTAAATCAAACTAATTTTGATTAAACCTAAGTTAAACTCAGATTAAACCAATGGTCAACATAGGCTTAACAAGGTTCAATGTAAGTTAAATTTAAGCTAATCAAGGTTAAACCTAAGCCACTCAAGGTTTAATCACAATTTAATTTAGAGTAAATAAATGTTAAACTAAACTAAATCTATGTTGACAAAATCTAAACCTAAGTTAAACTTAGGTTAATCCTATGTTGACCAATTTTAAATCTAAATTAAAATTAGGCTAAACCTTAAATTTAGTTAAACTTAGGTGAAACCAAGATAAAACCTAAACTACCAAGCATTAAACCTAGGCTAAATTTAAGATAAGGAAACAAAGGTTAAATTTAAACTTAACCTAAATTAACCAAGAATAAACCTAGGTTAATCAATGTTCAAATTAAGCTACCTTCAATTAAACATAGGTTAGCCAAAACTAAATCTTAGCTAAACATAAGATAAACCTAGCCTAACCAAAGTAAAATGTAGGTTAATCAAAGTTTCATCTAGGTTAAACTTAGTTTAATCAAAACTAAACCTAAAATGACCTCTTTACATTCATGTAGGTTAACTTAAGGTATCCTAAGATTATCTAGGTTAACATAAGGTAACCTAGGGTTAGTTAGTATAACATAGGTTCATGTAAGTTCACATAGATCTATTTAAGTTATCTTAGGCTAATTTAAGCTAACCTAGGCCTATGTTCAACTTATTTAAAGTAACCTAAGATAGCAAAAGTAACCTTATGATAGTTTAAGGTGACTTTTCGATTATAACATGTCATGTATTTGAAAATGAGTATTAATCATGTAATGATATAATCATTTGTAATCATATAAATGGTAGCAACTAGTGTTCACATTTTATTACATGATTAAGTTTGAACATTAAAACAATTTGTCACTAGTCACAAATTGTTGTAATCATGAAAATCATGTTTTAATATACTGCATGTTACACATTTGTGGTATAATAACACATATAAAAATTAAATTGATGATGATACATCAAAAAAGAAATATGATTTTTTCACCCTTCACATGTGGTTCTATATGCAACGATGCCAAACTAGTGTGGATGTAGGAAGTTTGTTTTGTGAATGTAAGAAACATGTAGAAAGAATCCAAACCTAACTCAAGCTGTTTTCTGATGTTGCATTTGATTGTAGTTGGAGTTGTTGGCATGCACCTTGGAATTTATAGATTGCCCAACAGTGCAACTAGTGATGTTGTATTTGCCTGAATCTAATTTTTCTTCGCAAAAATTGGACATCATGTACTTTGATGTTTGTTGAATCTTTGGGGTTTCCCAAATTTTGGTGGGAATATGTTGAATGTATAATCAATCAGTCACAAGATGGGAGAAATGAATCACTTTTCACACAATTTTCTTGAACAAAGGGAAGAACATGAAGCATCTTGTGGCATATCAGTTTCGTCTCAATTTTCTTTATCAAGGCAAAGATGTGAAGCATTTTGTGGGATATTGTGTTCTGCTCAATTTTCTTGAGCAAAGGGAAGGACATTATGCAATTTGTGTCATATCATCACTTTCCACACAATTTTCTTCAGCAAGGGGAAGAAACATGACGTGTTTTGTGGCTGCTGCCAGGCAAACCAAAATGCTCCTTTAGAACTTGTTTCACATTTCATGTGGGCAGCTAAACAAGACTGGGCTGTCACAGGATGTTTGTTTGGTAGCCTAGTACCTGGTAAGAAAATGCAGATTCATTTTTACCTTGCACATTCATTAAGTATTTCACAGTTTGGATGGATGGATGCATACCCTGTGAAAATGCAAAAAGAATTTTATGTCTAGACACTAAAATTCCACATTGCAACAGCGGGCGTGCCGGGCATGTTGAACCTATATCTCCATTAAATTCCCTGAGTGTCAAGATGATGCAACCCTGTCCTGTTGCATATGATGTGATTGTGTCATGTTGTGCACACCCCAGGGGAGAGAGATAATTTGGGCATCGGTCTACTTCCCTTTGACAATTTCCTTCATTGAATTTTTGCTATTGATCAACTGGCTCACATGGATGGAACATCAGAAAGAAACCATCCATTTTTGAATTAATCTGATGTTCCATTTTCAAATATTTGCCACAAAAAAAAACATTGGTTGGGATCTTAGTTGTTTGTCTCAGGTTTTACAATTTCCCTGTTGCCAAGCATTCCATGTGTTATGTTATTATTATACATGCTTTGAGTACAGGTGCAGGTCCTTGTGAAAGATATTTACATCTTCACAAGTAGTGCTTTGCAAACAACAATTCCTACTGGAATATGAAACAAATGTCCATGTTGTATAAGGATGGATGGCGATCCTCTTACTGGACTTTTGTTGCTTTGAAATACTTAAACATAACAATCCACAAATATAAAGAAAGTGCTGGGTGTTGTGTCCCAGTAGGAAATTGATTCTAATCTCCAGGAATTTGACAAACACACCTTTGCATTACAAACTCCAGAATTTGTATGACTAGTCTGTGCACCTGTGTGTTCCACAGACAAGTTGTGGCAGTGTTTTGTTCACTTCTCTGCATTGCACACAAAAGTGGTTTAGAGTTAGATTCTGGATTTTAGAAAGTGAGATGAATGGCATTGTAAAACAGATTTGCTCCTCCCAGCAGGCAGACTAAAGGAAGTTTTGGCATCTTAAACCACATAATATTAAAATAGGATCAACTCAGAACCTTCTGGCTTCCACACGATTGTCGTATTGGCAATCATGCTGGTAACAACATATGGGTCCATGTTTGATGCTGGCCGACGATCTTCGAAGTAACCTACCATGAAACAAAGTTGAATCCAATCAAACCTTCCATTCATGGTGAAATGACATTTCTGCAACATGATGACATTTGCCTCTCTACCCAATTATTCAATACAAGTGTCAAGACCTGCAAAACTAAGATTCTTTCAAGGAATTCTCACAGTTAAGTTATGCATATGTTATTGTGTAATTTTTTAGAAAAGACCACCCCCCCATCAGATCAGATACATTTCAGCTACATTCAAGGATGGTCTCACCTTTTCCTTCCTTCTCGGTATCACGACCAACACGGATGGAAGCACCACGGTTGGCAACACCCTGCACATTTATGTTCCCATTCACACCATTAGAATGCATCAAAGTTGTGTTACAACAATAACCTAGAACTCAGGGCTTAGGTTGGTAAAGCAGTGTTTTAATTACATAACAATGATTGCAATTATAGAATAGTCTTACCCAAGAAAAGGAGTTCATGTCAGCTGTTTCATGTCGTCCAGTCAAACGTCGTTCATTGCCCTCACCATATGAAGCAATGTGCTCCTTATGCCTCAACCCAAGTTTATTGATAGCCTCCTTGATAATGGCATAGCCGCCCTCCTCACGCATAGACTTTGTGCTGTTAAACCAACACACCACCAGATCTGTCAAACTCTGGTTTACAGAGTGGTGCATCTTTACAGACACATTCACACAGCATTTAGCCTTGTCCACCACATTAAACACCATATCAAGGAACAGAAGGTCAATAATTGGGAAAAACCCTTCCCAAGACCCAAACACAAGAGTAGTACCTGTAGTTTGTGTGGCAACCAGCACCATTCCAATCACCCTGTTTTCCATAACAGATAGGTGACTAAGATCAGAAAAGTATCCAATGATCACTTATTTTGATGCTGGCACAAAATAGAAAGTTCCCAGTGCAAGGTGGTTATGAAGGTTGACAAAAGACATTCTCTTACTTCAATGGGCTTAGGGTCCAATGAAAGCACCACCCCTGCAATTTCTGTAATCCTCTGCATTCAACAACACCAAATGGGCCACAAATTTTACAATCAAATGAGGGGACATGGTTCATTGGCAAGAAAAACAGAAAGGATAAGTTACACTAAAAGGTATCCACATTCACCACATCTTGCTTTCTTTTGTTAATTGCTTTCTAGCAACACAACTTCAATAGTGTTCAGAAGCATCTTCAAATGTACCTCTAGGATGTATCGAGCTGCCCATAGCTGGTCAGCTGCTGAAATACCAAGAGCAGGTCCAACTTGGAACTCCCACTGTAAAGCAGACAAACAACCTTAGCATTTTGAGCAGCGAGTGTATTGAGGTTGGCACATCAGATGCTCTGATGAAAAATACTCAAAAATGTTTGCTTCAAAATCCTCCTTGATGCCTAAAGGTCACCAAACATAAGAGTACAAAACCAGGGTAGTCTTCTGCAACATTGCATTAGTTCCACATGATTGCAACAATGCTCCACACAAAGTGCTATATCATGTGCAAAGAGTGTTTATACCTGACCAGGCATGACTTCTCCATTGATGCCACTGATCTGAATGCCAGCATAGAGGCAAGCCTTGTAATGAGCGTTTACAATATCACGCCCCCAAGCTTTGTCAGCTCCAGTTCCACAATAGTAGGGTCCCTGTTTCCAAAGATGTGAGCAATACAAACAAAACCAGTCTTTTGTTCCTAGCTGCAAGTTCCCAACCTCAGCACACAATCTAGGTGAAGACTATCATCCAATGAACCATATCCACTCAGGAAAACAAAACCAATCTCCTTATTTAGAAAAGACAAATTTCTAAGCACAAAATGCCCTGTAACAGCAAAGATGCTTCTGGAAATGACAAAATGAGTTTCAAATGCTGGCTGTGCCTTATTTGTGTTTGCAATACATGCAGAAGCACACAATAAACATAATATGAAGTCAGATTAGTAAGTCTGCACATATGTGTTGAATAATATACTGCAAAGCAAAAGCATAGTTGGGTGGTACTACTAGTCCAACATCACACTTTCATTTTACTGGACCTACCAAACTTTAGAAAAATATAAGAAACATTTAAACAAGGATTTTCATTAGAATTTTTGGATGAGTAAGTTTATCAGATTGTATAAACTTTGAAACTTTAATGATATCAAAAATATTTGTATTTTGTTGTTTGTGATCATTACATTTAGAATTTCTTTTTGGAATGTGAAGGTGTTTTACCTGAGGTCCAGGGTACCCTCCTAATGGCCATCCAAGAGGCCATTTCACGTCCTTCTGTAGCAAGGTATACTCTTGTTCCAGCCCAAACCTATGCAAAATGAATGTATCTTGAAGAATCTCTGGAAACAAACCGGAATATCTCATAACAGAACCCACAAATTACTACTGTCTCTTGCACGAAAATGGAGATGCTTCTAACCTGCAATAGATCTAAACATCATTTGCATAGAGCAAAAATTGACCTACCAAGTTTCTTCCTCAGCAACTTCCTTCTTGGAGAAGATCTCAGCAGCTGCAGCTCTCTTGTTGGTGGGGATAGCATCGCCCTGCGGGGTATATGCATCACATATCACCTGCAATATCCAATGGCAATAATGTGATGTCTGTTCAGTTCCCTACTCACATAGAAGACAACTTTAAACTGAACGTACGAAGTAAAGGGTCGTGAGAGTTGAGAAAACATCATACCAAGATATTGTTCCCCCTTCGGAAAGGATCCTTGAAAATGGCCTGGGGACTGCATAGACAAGCCAATATTGCATCCACCTTCAGGAGATAATATCTTGCTACCATCATCCAAGAACCAAATTTTCTCCTACACAGATTCTAACAAGTGGCAAACAAACGGGGGAAAGGTTCGAAAGTTACTTACTACAGAATCACTTCACTATCTTCCCCTGGAGCTTGACCAGTGCTTGATCCGTCATAGTTCCACTTCGGCAGCTTTAGGGGATCAGTGACAGGTCCAGGTAGAGTCTGCACGACACACACAGGGGACGACTTAGAACCCTTCCATCTAATCCGGATCGCTCATTGACACTGTATCTATGTGCTGAGGATGGAGCGTGTATCTTCGCTGAGAAAAGGCACATTGCCTGCTAGTACTACAATAGCACACAACATCTCGCGAGACTTCCGGCCGAACGAACTAGTCTAGACATCCTGAGCAATTGATCCAAGAATCACGTCTTCAATGCACCTCGACACAACAATTATACGCCTGTTCCCATACCGTAAGCCTCGTGACCCCAGAAAACAGACAACTTTAGGAGGGAAAAATCGTGGAGCAGACATACCCTGGCTTTGCTTCGAAGATCAGTACCGGAGCCACCAATCCTGGTGCAAAATCCAAAAAACCCGGCAACGTCAGTAACAAACAACGATCAAACAGAGAACCAGATATTCTCGAGAAGCTCTTTTCAAGTCTCTCTCCCTGCGCCGAACAAAAGATCGTCACCATTTCCTTCCCAACTGTACACACGCAAATTATAAACTATGTTCCAAACTACAACAAAACACAATAATATTCCGATCTCTCCGTTCCTTTCCCCATATATTCAGCCCGAAAAATTCAGAGAATTGCAGCAACGACGCAGCAGGCGATGAATTACGCAAATTAAGGAGACGAAAACAAACAAACCGGGGGAAAGAAAAACACCGTACCAGATATATTCTGCGATTATCTCACGCTTGTCTTCCAGCGACAAGTTGAGCAACTCATCCAGAGACGACATGGCTACGAAAATTATACAAAACAGGAAAAAACAGACCGAAAACCAGCCCCTATTCTCCTTCCTTTGCTCGCTCGCGCGCCTCCGCTCTGCTCGCCTCGCAGCAACAAACAACGCACAACACAAGCAAGCGAGACAAGCGATCGAGACAAAGAGAGAGAAGCTGAGAAAACGAGGAGAGCGCCACAAGACAATACGGCGAGTCGACTGCGCTGCTCTTCTTCATAAGCAGCTTTCTTTTTATTAGCGAAATTTCGCCAAAAAGAGAAATTAAAAAATTGGACGATGAAGTGGTTTTGGAGGTTTTCAAACGTCAGAAGTGAGAAAGAAAAATAAGAATTAGAAATCGCCAGATTTATTTTCAGTGTGTAACCAAAGAATGAAAGGATGATCAAAGGTTTGTACTTCATATTTTGTCTATCGCCAGATTTGACTAAACATTCCTTGGGATGATTGTCACTTTTTCTACATCTTGAGGTGAATAATAGCCACCTTTCCCCAAAAAAACACTATTGTGTAGCCAAAATATAGAAGGATGATTAAATATTTTTACTTCATCTTTAGTTTATAGCCAGATATGACAAAATTCATCACTGGAATGAACCACTTTTCCTACAATATTCTTATGAATGATAGCGATTTTGACTACAAACGAAAATTCCTAAAAAAACCAGTACTGTGTAGCCAAAATATAGAAAGATTATGAAAGAATTTATAGCCAGATTTTGACTAAATCTTCCTGAGGATGATCGCCACTTTTTCTACATCTTCCTATAAATGATAATAGCCAATTTGGCTACAAACAAATATTCCACTTAAAAACACTGTTCACAAGTAAGCCTTGATAATTTATTTCATTCCCTTTTTATATAATAAAGAGTGAATATATGTCATCAACGGCTGGAATTCCACCCTTCAGTTTGGGATGGATAGTTTTGTGGCAGTGGATTGGTGATCGAGAAGCGTGAAATCAACGGCTTTGAATGTCGTTCCAAACTGCTTGGAACATTCCTGGTCCTTCTTTTTTTAGTGAGTGGGGGTAACTTGTAAAAAGTACTTTACGTGTGAAACCTGTCCTTTCTTTTCCTTTAATTTTTTTCTTCTTTTGTTTTCTTCCCTTTCTTTTATGGGGTTGGGCTGTGACCTCGAAGGCAATTTTTCTTTTTGTCTTTTTTCTTTCTCCAATTTTGTCAGGTACCTAGGTGGACTGGCGATCATCCACAAGAGGACTTAGCCAAATTTGGCTACAGGTCAGGGAGAAAAGTAGGAATTTTTTGGAATTCTGCTATATATTGGCGTTATACAAAGAACCTCTGGTCTATATATGGCGATTTTTAAGAAAATTCCCTTCCCTCAAAATATTGCCACTTTGGGCTATTTCTTCTAATATAATCAATCCTTTGTACAACAAGTCACAGCCTCATTATTTTGTGTTGTTGCCAAGGGGTGAAAGTTTGCCCAAAAAAAAGGCTCCTTTAAGGCTAGGCTTCTCTTCTTTGGGGGGTGGGGATTCTTGTGAGTAAAGGTGAGGACTCAGGAGGGCTTTAACTTATTCATTTGAAAAAAAGTTGACCCTTGCTCTCTTGCGAGGGAGAGATTAGGAATGATCTCCTACCTAGGCTATTCATTGGGTTCCCCTCCCTCAAAATACTTGCCACTTTGGGCTATTTCTTCACTTTGGTTATTAAGAAAACACCTGATTATGAACTTGGTATTTGATAACCTTCCCATTGGTTATTAATGTTTTTTAAAATGGTAGAAATCTTATTAGTCAAGTATTGAATTTTAAAATTTTAATAGCCTACCTAGATGATTGGAATTTCATCCAGGTGTATCAATTCTAAAACTCGAAGCATAATTATGGTATGAAACAAAAAAAATAAAAATAAAACCTATAACCTATGACCTACCCTAGGTAGGTAGTATAACTGGCAGTTCTCAAGGTGAGTATTTCATAACCAACCCATATGCATAACCAAATGTTATTTATCCAAAAATAACGGAGTAATTTGATAATTGAGGGTATTACTTTAACAATGAAATTGATAACCAATGGGTTTTTATTTTCATAACCTACCCAGCATGTTATGCAAAAAAAAGAAATAACAAGCTAACACTAACTAAGTTATTACCAATGTTGTAACTTGTGAAATTATCTGGATTCGTGAAGAACCGCCAGTTTTGGTTTTTTTTTAATTATTTCAGAATCAGAGAATTGCAAGGGTTCTTTGGGGCAAACACAAATCAGAGTCAAAGAAACCACTGGCCTCGGTTATTTCGAAAACCTTAAAGAACCGGCAGTTTTCGTGAAAAAGAACCAGGAATGAAACTGATGGTTACTTGGCCGGTTTTTTTTTTTTTTTTAAAGAAACACATTGAGAACTGTGGTTATATCCAGAATGGGGCCATTGAGTTTTTTAAGAATCACAATTATGAATCCGAAGAATCACCATGATAACCATCAGGGTCTATTCGTGTTTTTAATAACCGCCCAACATTTGTTATTACTTATTAATGTGTGAATTGTGAGTTCATTTTTTGGGAACTTCATGATACAACTCTTACTTTAATTTGGACCCCCATTTTGAGGAAAATTACTCATTTGCTGTGTGAACTGTGAGTTCATTTCTTTGGGAACTTCATGGTACAACTCTTACTTTAATTTGGACCCCCATTTTGAGGAAAATTACTCATTTGCTGTGTGAACTGTGAGTTCATTTCTTTGGGAACTTCGTGGTACAATTCTTACTTTAATTTGGACCCCCATTTTGAGGAAAATTACTCATTTGCTGTGTGAACTGTGAGTTCATTTCTTTGGGAACTTCATGGTACATTTCCTTACTTCAATTTTGTCCTACATTTTGAGGAAAATTCAGGGGTATTACTGCACAGATTTCTGAGTGAGTTCATTGGGAACTTCATGAAACATGAGCCATTTTAACTGTTACTGGCTTGAACCTTGAACTCACCATAAAGGGCGGAGAGCCAATGTGTATGCTATGAGCTGCTCGTTTGAAGAAAAGCTTGACCTTTGTTTGAAGAATACCCCCCCCCTTATTCACTGGAAAAAGCTTCATTTTTGTTTCAAGAAACTTCACCTTTATTCAATGAACAAGCTTCCTCTTTGATTCAAGAAAGCTCACTTGTACTTATTCATTGGAAAAAGGTTCATCTTTGTTTGACAAAATGTCACCCCACTTGGCACCAACAAACATGAAAAATTTGTGAATGAAAGTCAGGTTGTGATTGACGGGTTTTGTCTCCATGGGCTACCAAAATTGTAGAGCAAGTTTCCACCCAGCCTCATCACATGTTCAAGCATAGATGAAAACTAAATACAAATTTTCAATAAGTTTCCACCTTGGCCCCATCACATGTTCAAGCATAGATGAAACTAAATACAAATTTCCATTTAGTTTCAACTCTGGCCTCATCACATGTTCAAGCATAGTCAAAAAGCTACCACAATTTCTTTTAAGTGTCATTTTGGCTATATGAGGTATTTTGAGGCTATAATTCCCAATTGAATGAATGGAGATATGCACCCAATTTTCATCTTTCCCTTCAATTGATAAAACTTGAGGATAACTTCATTCACTCAAAAACATGACCCCTCTATTTCTTTTGAAAAATAGTTGATTCTTAGAATGTGAGAAAAGTGATGATGATTGAAAGTGTAGACTTTTTGGACTATTGTGATACCTTTTATGATGATTGAGAGAGGGGAAGACTTTTGGTTTCTTGGTGTCCCAAATTTTCTTAACTCAATCATGAAAAGTATCATTGGTTTATTTAGATTAAAAATTATTTGATTATCTGGATGTAATCAAAGATTTTTTTAAGTTTGAAGTGTCAAGTGTGTTATGTTAATTTCTTAGTTAAGTTGTAGCTAGTTTAATATTAAGTTAGGTTAGTCTAATTAAACTTGTTTTCTATTGATTAACATGTAATTAGTTTTAGTGTGAACATGTTTAAATTATTTTGTTGATGGGGTTCAAAACTTTTGGGGGTGAATCACAAATCACTTTTGGTGATTTAAAATTTCAACATTTTGCTCTTCTTTTTTTCTACTATTGTGTGTTTATGCATTTTGTAATCTTTATGAACATTGTATTTGGGCTTGGATTTTTTGGCATTACAAATGAGTACATTTTTTTTGAATTGTCATGATATTTAGTTTTTGTGTTAGGTTGTAACTAGATTTAATTTTATAAACATTGGGTTTTGTAGTTTATGTTTTGCACTAAATCTTTTGCTTGAACATCAAATGGTGAGGTATTGTTTTCATTTTGGTTTGTGTTCATAACACTCCCTAAGGATTTGAACCCCATAGTTTGCCTTGAAAGTTATGGCTATTTGTTAATCAAACATCCATTCATAGGGGGGAATAATCAAAGATGTCAAGGTTGTTCATTAGTAAACAATAAAAGGTTGATGCAATGTTTAATACTTGGGAAAGTTAACAAATAAGCATGATGAGGTGCCATTGAAAGGTTGTATGTCGATGAACAACAAAGGATGACAATTGTTCGAAAGCTATTTGTTGACAAGCAATTGTGTAAGGGGGTCAAAACAATATGAAAAGAACCACAAGTGTTACTTTACATTAATCTTGCATGTTGTTTTTCCTCAAAATAACTTTTCATATGAATGATTTTTTTTGCAACTTGTTATGAAAAATGATTAGAATTGCTCCAATAATTCAATTTTTTTTCCTTAAATTTTTTTTAATAAATATGAATTTGTAAAAATGTACAAATTCCTTGTAAATTCTATATTTCATTTTGAAAAATGATGATAATTTTAAATCATATCAAAAAATGTTAATTTTTTAAAGTTGAATTTAATGTCATATAAATTACAACCTTTTTTAATACATCATGTACGTTTTACCCCATTTATATGTGGTAAAACAGCCTTGAAGTTTTGAAATTCTAAATGTTCAAATGTGCATACTTTGAATTTTCAAAGATTTAAAATTCCACATTTTTGAAATTGCAAATGTTTTTTTAGAGTGTCAAATAAGTTATTATCATCTCATTTTTTTACCATCAACTTATTTCTATTATATAAGTCCTTTGAAAGTCCTTTGTAAAAATGTCCTATTTTAATGACAAAAAATTTCACTTTCAAAAGTCCTTAACTAAACCAAAACTTAAAATTGGATCAAATGCATTTTTAATTTGAGTTTCTTGACATTCATGTGTGTTAAAAAGGAATAATGGGCCAAGATTATATGGTTCCAAATGAAATTTTTTTTTTTTAAATCTTTAGTTTTTCATGAATGAATTTGACATCTAATGCCCTTTGTGGCTCCTTTGAATGTGTTTTAACCCAAGGGCGACATTTATTTGGCATTAGTGCAATTCCTTGATAATAGTTACATGGTTGTTCCTTAATTAACTACTATTTGTGGACGACTTTTGGTCAAAGTTCCAAAATTCATAACTTTCATGTACAAAACATAAATTATGTGTCGTTTGCACCATTGGAATTTTAGACGAAGCCTACACATTCAAGGAGTTTTAGCCCATTTGGAGACAAAAATTTTGGAAGAGTTTTCTGGTGCAAAAAAGGTGATGTGTTTTGAGTTAACTACTTTTTGATTCAACAAATTTTCATTTTTGCTGATAATCACTAATCCCCATAACCTACAAGTGGTGGAATGCTAAAACATCAATGAATTAAAGAAGAGTTTGAATTCCTATCATAATTTTCAAATGGAAATTGCAAAAATGAATATCATGTTGTGTGAAAAATTCATCTGATTTTATGATGTTTGGTTGCACCTATTTCTTGTCATTGTGTTGGTTAAACTATCATTTACTTTTAGGGGGTAAATAGGTTTCTAAAGTTGTGTGCCATTCATTGACAACTGAAAACAAGCACACATTCTTGGATTAATCTTTTAAAAATTTGTGCATATTTCATAATGAGAAACCCAAAATGAAAGACTACAAATTATCCCACATGTGCTAACCACTACAATGAACTTTAAGGTCACAAATGGTGTGGTTAATGTTTCAACATGGGAAAAAACTATTACCCAATTATGATTAATGTGGAAGTCCTACTCGATTTTTGAACCACCCAAACATGATGATTATGGTTTTAGTTAAGTGTAGGTTGTAAGGGGTTTGTGTAGTTATGAATATTTTGGATTTGATCACTAATTATCCCATTGTTTATTTGTGGTGGTAAGATCAAGTTGGTGGCCAATAAAACATAATTATTGTGTTCATGGTGTGTTAAGTTTTGTTAACGTTGTGAAATGTTTTTGTGAATAAAAATCTCATTTTAGGTTAAATTAAGCCCATAGGTTCAAGATCCTAGTTTAAAGTTAAGGTTTAGTTATTTCAAATTTAGGGTCAAAGTTCACCATATAGGTGACATAAGATTTTGTAAAAGGGAATGCTTTGAGGGTTATTAATGAGTTTACTAAGTGGGGGGTTAGGTTTAGACAACTTATACTACCATCATCTTCATTTAAAAAGATTTTTCAAATTTAAAGATAGGTTCACCATCATGTTCAATTGGCACATCATTGTTGTGGTACATGGAGGACATGTATGGAACTATCAAGGGGCTTCATCTATATTTGGGGTGGTTGACACCATCAAGCTAAATGATTTTATCGAAAATTTTGACATGTGTTGTGATATGCAATGGATGGACAATCTTCAACTATTCACATTTTTCATAGCATGGAAAGCTTTGTTTCAACATTTAAAAAAGACACCAATGAATGATTGTCATGAGTTTAGGTGTGCCATCAAAGTTATTTATGTTATTTGTGATATGTGTAAATAACAATAGTTGTAAATGCCAACATGGTAGCACACAATAAAAAGAGAAATTGATTCGTGGGTGTTCATTTGAATTCTTTTGTTCTTCTCTTACTTTTTTGAAGTGGGTGAAAACATGGATAAATGGCTCGATAGTGGTATTTGAAAATCAATAATTTAACATTAACGATTTTTTTGGTAGTTTTAACAATTATCAAACCATAAATTCTATAATTTTCCCCTATGCTTTTAATCATAAATATCAATAAGTCAACCTATGAATATCCTTAAACATATGTTTGATTAAAGAAAAATTCCATGCAAAAAATTACAAATTATAATGTGAAATGAGTTTTCAAAGATAAATTTACAACAATCACATCATTTAAAACTTTTTAATTATATATATATATATATATATAAAGAAAGTTTCAATGCACTTCATTAATAATTTTTTTGTTGATGATGTTTTACTTTTTTACTTTTTCTTTTACACTATTTTGATATTTTTTTGAATCCACATTTTTCATTTTTTTTGTGTGATAGATGTAATGTTGTTATTTCAAAAGTTCATTACTAGTCCATAAACTTTTTAAAATTCATCAAAAAAATTATGATGATTCTTATTAAAGTCTATGACAACATGAATAATTAAAATATTGACAATGTTAACTTTGAATATGGCTTTAAATTTTACATTTATACGTAATTAAAAAAAATTATAAGTGCAACAATCCAAACTATCCACCTATTCATGCTTTCACTCAAGTTATACAACCTTTACAAATATCAGTTGATGATGAAGGAAGATTTTCTCATGTGACATTAACAATGAGAACATCCACAAGTGTGCAAAACTTATTCATAAAAAACTCTAAAAAATTTCCTTGTGCATTTGGAGGGCACTTTAAAAACACCACTAATTACTCTTCAAAAAAAGAGGCACCTTATGCTTATGTGACCATAGTTTCCTCTAACTCTTACCACCTTGTGGTCTAGATATTTTTAGAATTGTGACAATATTTGCTTCATGCTTTGCTATGGCTAAGGTCTACATGTGAGGAACATTCCCAAATTGTAAGGTTGTACTCAATTATTTTGCTGTTTTCACAAAATATGGTTTTCCTTTGCACTTTCAATGCACATCTCCCATTATATAGCTCATTGGAGTTTTTTCATCATGTGGCTTGCATGCAGTTTTGATTCTTTCACACCTTAGCAAAATTTTCATAATTTGTATTTACTCTTGAAGCTATTCAACAAGGCTAGGCCCCTTATCTTAGGAAGGCCCCCACCCTGGAATTCTACCCTACCTACACTTTGAAAAGATAACTTCAAGACCTCCATAAACTGACTACCTGAATTGTGGAAAAAGAAAAACTTGCACATCTATTCAGGAACCCTGTGAAAACTAACTTCACACTAATACAAAAAAACCTCAAATATAAACATCATGTGGCCTTGTGAACGCATTGGAAGCTAGGTATATAAAGACCCCAACAACACAACAACCACCCCCGCCCCCCCCCCAGTACAAACAATAATTAAGAACATATTCATATTAAAATCTTTTTTAGACGAAAGAAAGTGACAATGGTATAAAGTAAAGACCAGTTGGGTGACACCTGCAAAGTTTGTTGGGGGGCAATGCTTTTGTTTTGTCAATTTTGTGATGCAGTCAAAGTGGCAATCATCAATTGGAAGATTTAGCCAAATTTGGCTACAAGCTAAATGTAAAAATATTTTTTAAAAAACATCCTTCTATATTTTTGGCTACCTACTTAAACCATGTATAAAAAATCTGGTTATTTCCCTTCAATTTTGGTCAAATTATGGCTATTGGAAACCTCCCAAAACACTTGATTTTAGCACATTTAATTTTTAAATGTCACTTTTTGGCTATATATAGCCAGGAAAGAAAAAGGCTGTTGGGCGAGGATGTTTACTGTCCTGCACCTTTTCTAGTCTAGATACCCGGGTATCAACTCTTATCCAGCCAATATAAATAAGTTTCAGATGTTATGGAAAGATCTTATAATTATTTTTCTGTGTAAATTTAGGGTGAACTTTGATCCAATAGATGTTCATCCAAAGCCTTAGCAGGTAAACATGCCCATCATCAAACACAGGCTGGTGGCCAAATGCTCCAATAGTGCATCAGTCAGCTGGTGAGCTAACATGGTTAGATGTGCCAATATTCAAAACTACACCTATGATTGAACTTTCAGTGTTGGCATGTTGCGGTCCACCTTATTTCAAGACATAGCCCTCCTCAACAAATGTGGTGAAATAACTTGCACACAAAGGAAAAAGAAGATATGATCACTGCAAAGACACAGCAAGTCTTTTACTGTAACAATAACAAAATATGGTTTCAGTGTACTCTTCTTTTTATTATTCCATTGAGATCTGTGTACACAGCTGTCTTGTATAATGAAGTGCTGAATGCTACACGGTCCAGCATGAAAATTCCAAATCTAATCTCATCAGAATTTGACCCCAAACACTGTAACTAAATGTCAGGAGGTATCACAGAGACAGAGAAAACAAAGCTGTCATTGCTGTAGAGATGGGTCCTGATGAAGTATGTTCTTTCCTACTCTTTGCCTTGTTCCATCTAAGGTCAGGCTACTGAGTTTGCAAGGATAACAAAGAGAGTCTTCGAAGGATAAGAAAATGCTGGATGCTACAAGGAGTGTGTGACAGTGATTGGAATCTCTTCTCTAACCTGTTGTTGCACATTCTGACTTCATTCTCCAGATGTGCACATCCCACAGACAACTTGTGCTTGCTGCTCAATTCTCCTCTGCAAACATCAAGTCAAAGCTTCACTCATCAACAGCCAATTCCATCAGTAAAGATCAGAGCAGAAATGCATAGATATAGCCTCAGCCAGCACTATACCAGAAGTCTTCTATTAAAACCAGATTTGAAGTCCTGACCTGGCTTCCATACTAGGGTTGTGTAGGCAATCATGCCACACACAACATATGGATCCATGTTTGATGATGGTCGACGATCTTCAAAGTAACCTGGCAAGACACATTTCCCACCTCTGTTCAACCTTTGGCCACAGGAGAATAATGTCCCAAATGTTCAGAGACAGTCCTTTGGTTTTGTGAAATATACAAATATCACGGTCTGACAAGTTACTGCCTCCCTCTGAAGGTTAAGTTCCTAGATATTTTGCCTGCCATCAGAAATCATTCTTATTTCATTCAGGATTTGCTTCTCAAAGGCAAGATGTTCACCTTTTCCTTCCTTCTCTGTATCACGACCCACACGGATGGATGCACCACGGTTGGCAACACCCTACATCCATTGCAATTGTCAGCACACACCAGATTAAAACTGTCCTACCACATATGCATGTGATCTAACCTAAGTGTCAAATGCAGGCACAAAAGGACAAGTGTACCAATCAAGGAGTTGTCAATTACAATTCCAGGATCCAGTTCAGCAAGCCCAGAGTACTTAAATTGCAACAATGGCCAACATAGTAAGTTTGTAGTTTGTACCCAAGAGAAGGTATTCATGTCAGCTGTCTCATGACGTCCAGTCAAGCGCCGTTCATTGCCTTCTCCATACTGGGCAATGTGCTCTTTATGCCTCAAACCAAGTTTATTGATAGCCTCCTTGATGTGTGCATAGCCACCCTCTTCCCGCATGGTCTTAGTGCTGTTACACAAGCAGAACCCCAAGTCTGTCAAGAAGTAGGTAAATCTGAAGTATGTCAAATGAACATTTTGGAGCAAGTCTTTCCACATTAAGTTCTCACTTCTGCATCATCACCACATGGAAACAGTGAAGTGCTTCAGTTTCACAACAATCAATCAGCTGGTATCCCACCAGCTGAAACTGAACATTGTACCTGTAATTTGTGTGGCAACCAGCACCATTCCAGTCACCCTGTTTCAAATTTACCATACAAATGAGCAGTGTCAGGCACTGTGACACAAAAGGAAACAATGCAGAGTAGACAAGACCTATTCAGAAAAGGCTTGGGGTCCTTACATCAATAGGCTTAGGATCCAATGAAAGCACCACCCCTGCAATTTCTGTAATCCTCTGCAACAAGCAACACAATCAACAGATCATAAAAGTTACACACATACATATGAAGTAGGCATAGTCCTCTAGCAGCAGCAAAGGGAGAAAACATAAGCAACCTATCCCTTCCAGGTTGTAGAATTCCCATCCCAATACCCAATGCACTTCTAGACAAAAACTTCATGACTGTATGCACATGTACCTCTAGGATGTATCGAGCAGCCCATAGCTGATCAGCTGCTGAAATGCCAATTGCAGGTCCTACTTGGAACTCCCACTGTTGCACAGAGAAATACAAAACCAATGTAAACAACCATTCTTCTTCACGATGTACAATGAGAGAGCCACAAATGAGGTTGTTCCATTACACACACACAATCTCTCTCACAAACACACATGCATATTATCTTGTACTCACAACCCAATTCTCAATTCTCTCCATTTCTCTCTAAAGGTCCTCATGCATCATAAAGAAGAGAGGACTAGCCTCTCTGAAGACAAGTCAATACAGATTGCTAAAACACTCGTAATGTGCACACATTATGTAATTGTACCTGACCAGGCATAACTTCTCCATTGATACCACTGATTTGAATGCCAGCATAGAGGCATGCCTTGTAATGAGCATTGACAATGTCCCGACCCCAAGCTTTGTCAGCTCCAGTTCCACAATAGTAGGGTCCCTGTTCCACAGGCAAGCATGTAATATGAAAAGCAATGCATTTACTCCTGACTATTGATCCTCATGCCTGAAATTTTGAAAATGAATGCCTCATAATATCCATCAATGAGAATACATGGTGTTCAAAGTTGGGTGCATATTTGTATCAAAGAAGACATTGATTGGGCGCAACACAAGCAAGCATAGTTTGTCGTTGGCTGGAGCACAATAAAATTGGAAAAAGGGTATGGATTGCCACATGGAGTAAGACAAAAGGACAGGATCAGAGATGTCTATGGGCATTCTGCAAGAGCAAGGACATGGTCATGGAAAACTGTACAAGAGCTTCACCTGAGGTCCAGGGTAACCTCCCTTGGGCCAACCAAGAGGCCATTTAATGTCTTTCTGTAGCAAAGTATATTCTTGCTCAAGTCCAAACCTGCCCAAATGCATATAAGCTCTTTATCAAGGTTCATCTTTACAAAATACTCTGCAAATGCACAGAATATCTTAGCATTGCCAGGTAATTTACAGAAGCATGAAACACCTCTGTACCCTCAATCCTCCAACCTCCACATCATGTAAGGCTTCATGAACTTAAAACTTACCAGGGCACCTCTTCAGCAACCTCCTTCTTGGCAAAGATCTCAGCTGCAGCAGCTCTCTTGTTTGTTGGGATAGCCACACCTTGGGGAGTATATGCATCACAGATGACCTACCATTCCCAATCACACTCCAATTTTAAAGTTAATTTCACCCCAAGCACACACTGATTGCACAATCAACAAGCCTGAAAACAGATTGCAAGAGTGAGTAGTTTGAGGCATACCAGGATGTTGTGTCCCCTTCGGAAGGGATCTTTGAAAATGGCCTGGGGACTGCACAACCATGAATTCATGTTTTAGGTGCGCATCTAACATTTTCCTTCATACACATAGCATATTCTCAGAAGAGAAATTACAACAAACAGGAAAAAGAGAATAAAGATGAAACATGAGAAAAAGGCAGGGGAATGAGCCTGAGTTACTTACTATAGAATCACTTCACTATCAGCACCTGGAGCTTGGTTGGTGCTGGAGCCATCATAGTTCCATTTTGGGAGCTTTTTGACATCAGTAACAGGGCCAGGCAGAGTCTGCAATGACAACGTAGTGCAGTGCTTTAGACTTCAAGACCTTGCAGCACCTGATATTGATAATTTTGGAAAACTCTATTTCATCAATTGTTACTGCGGTGAGGCAAGCTAAACTCGTGATCGTGCTTCTTTGTTTTCGGAAACACAAGACTTTGGAGGAATGCAAATAAGCAGTGTCGAGAAAGACATACCCTAGCTTTGCTGCGAAGATCCGTGCCCGATCCGCCGATCCTGTGAATCAAAATCCAGTAGAAAGCGAACTTGTAAATGCAAAGCAAGGGCAAGTCATATTACTTAATGTTCAACTCGTTACACTACCTCCTTAGTCGCATAGTCTGCAAATGGAAACTTTGTTAACTTGTCGACTCTGACGGAGTCACTGGAATGGTCGACTGTCTTAGCTCGATGAGATTGTCCAAACATTTAAAGTCGATCTAAGACATTTCAAAGAAGAAAGTCGACAATTCCAGTCCTAGCTCACTCCACTACTAAGTTCTCCCTGAAGCGCCTGCTCGAGACGACCAAAAGATAAACAAACAAACAAAGAACAAATGCAGCACCAGCTACAACACCAATGCCATTCCCAACCTCAAACCACAGCCACGCTGCTCCAATTGCTCTGCTTCTATCAAGTCTCCTCTGCTTCTTGTTCTCGTCTGTCTCTCCGTCTACACAAAAATAACGAACCGCAATTTCCGCCGGAAGGAGGCCGCCGCCGCCGATCACAATTGCTTTCAAAATTCTTTCGTTCAATTCCCTCTCTACTTACTTACACCAGGGAGGAAAAAAATAATCCGAGAGAGACGGACTCAAATTCCGGGAGCAACGAAGAAGCTTTGAAGGACAAACTGGGAGTAGAGAGATGGAACGGAAACACACCAGATGTACTCGGCGATTATTGTCTTCTCATCGAGCGATAATTCCAGCAATTCAGTCAGGGTCGACATTATGTTTGACAAACAACGGCACAAGAAGATCCCCGATCCACACAAGAATAGAATGCGAGTGCAGGGAGTTGAAGAAAACGCCGCGGTGAGTGAGGAAAATAGCTCTCGCACGCTTGCTCGCTGGCTAGATAGCTGCAAATGCAACGCAAGAGACAGAGCGAAGACGAAGGAACAAACCCGCATACTGCATAATATATCGCGCCACCACCGCCGCAGTCAATAGTAAATAATGGTGGCATCCACTATTTTATCTCGGCCAAAATTCACTGGATGCCTGTTACCACTGAGTTGTGGATGAACATCAACTGAGTTAAACTGTGGTTTCACCTTACTAACTCATTATGTAAAAAGTAGCTCCTATATGTAAGGCCCACTTTACACTAGGAGTAAGGGCCAAAACAACTCGGGCCCAACTTTGAGCATTTTGGGTTGCAAATTGGCCCCAAGTTACTAGTAAATGCTAGAACATTGATGTCAGGATATCAATAATGCTGAAACATTGGCCCCAAGGGTTGCAAATTGGCCTCCCGAATTTTATGGTATCCTTTTTTCAGCCTTGGGGCCAATACAAGGCCGTAAAGTTCAGCATTTATTAGTACTTGGGGCAGATTGAAAAAAAAAATTATATTTCAGCTTTGACTCCTAGTGTAAAGCCCTGGGGCCTGATTTCAACTTTTGCACCAATAGGAATGCTGGACTTGGGTTGAACATTGGCCCTGACTTCTAGTGTAAATTGGGCCTAAGTAGACAGGTAGAAAAATAAGTGACTACTAGATAAGCAGATGGTTTATACACAAGCAAAGGCTGTTTTTACTACTTAACTACTAACAAACCCACATTCAAGTTGTTAATAGGTAGGTAGCAAAAACTGCAACAGAGATAACCACTATATTTAGCTAGGGAACTGGAACCCAAATTCAACTGAAAACTGTTTCCTGATCACTTACTGTCCATCTTTCATGACGCACCTGGTGGGCGGTGCCGGTTCACTCTGGGCGAGTGAACCAGCACAACAGCGCCTACTGGCGCACCATGAAGGATGGATGAAGAGTGATCAAGAAACAGTTTTCTGTCGAATTTGGGTTCCAGTTCTGTAGGTAACCAGGATGTTTAGCTCTATTGCTGTTTTTGCTACTTACCTATTAACAACTTGCATGTGGGTTGTTAGTAGGTATGTAATAAAAATAGCCCTTACTTATGTTTAAACCATCTACTTACCTAGTAATCACCTATTTTCTAACCTATGCAACTATATATATGACCTACTTCATTACAGACGAGTTACCCAGGTGAAACCACAGTTTAACTCACTTGATGTTCATCCACAACTGAGTCATAACAGGCATCCAGTTGATGGTGCACTGGGTGGGTGGTCGTTCACTCTCTTCTAGTTTTACCGAGGCTCATTTCTCCCCATACGTAGTAACCTAATATTTACCACAGTGTCAGTCAGTTTCACCACTTTCTCTCGGGCTCAATGGAGTGGGAATTTAGGGGTCCTGCTTATCACACACACAGATTCCACGTGTCTCTTCACCCAGGCCTTTTTATTTACCCCGTCAACCACGAGCCAATTTTCCCACCGCCCTTTTCACCGTCAGCGAGAGAGACAAGAAAGTGGTCGCCGGGGAGGAGACAGAGTTGCCTACTAGAAGTAACTGCCACCAGAGTTGACAAGTTACCTTGCTCTCTTGTTCTCAGGGTTTAGGGATTTTAGGGTTTAAGGGCTACCTAAACCCTAAATCCTAAACCAGCTCTCTTGCCAAGAAGGTCTGAAAAAACATTTTTGGTCTTAAGTAGGCTAGTGTTGTTGTTGATTTCAATTTGATTTTCTAAAACTTATGGATTTAAATTTTCTTTTTAAATTTTTAAATTTGGGTGGCTGGATTATGGGTGTATTAGGCTATATAGCCTTTAACAAGGTTTGGTGTTCGGTCGTTCCCAGAATGCCCTTGGCCTTACTTACATGGACAATATTCATCCTATAGACAGCATGGAATCCTCAACCATTCTATTGATATTAAGCCTTCTTCTTCTTCTTTCAAATGTGTCCCCAATGCCAAACAAAACAAGAAACAAGGCTCAACAAAATAATCTGTCTTTTTTTTCTTTTACAAATTCTAGGTGGGGGCGGGGTGAGGCTAGAATGAGGATCCACACCAAAAACTCTTCAAAACAATTGGTTGTTTTGTGCATGTTTGGTTCATAGTTTGCCTGAAACAATGATAAAATTGGCAATCCGTTCCCTTTATTTTATGAGAGTTAAAAAATTTAAACATTAGGACTCATTTGTTCTCAGTTCTCATGTAATACCATGGGTGGCCACAGCCGCCCACTTTGCACCGCCCATTTCCAAGGACCACTTTTCTCAATCATGCAACAAATTTTCACCCACCAAATTTGTTGCATGATCAAATTGGATGCAACCCCCATCATCTTTAACCAATGGAGCCCCCATGAATCTCGCAGACGTAGGAGTGGGATGGGGTCAAGGGCCCCATGCATTCAAAAATATTAGCTGTTTTAAGGTATTCTAAAGGCCCAAAATAGGGGAGTTTGGGGGTGGTCCAAATGTAGGTACCACACAAGCGACTTATTTTAGGAGTAAGGTTTTTGCATGTGCCTTTTATGTTGCGATGTGGCGCCTTGGGTTTTACCAATAAAAATAAGTTGTCATGTAATTTGGCCATTAAGCAACTTAATTTTACTATTAATATTATCCCACAAGTGTAGAGGTCAGGAAATTTGGCCCTTCAAACTTGGGCATGTATTTTTGGCTTGCTTATTATGCCTAGCCTTGTTTGTAATTTTTGGCCTTTGGATAGACACTACTACACATTCAAATGCTATTTTTATAATAGGCGACAGATAGCAAGTCAGCTATAAAAGGGCAAAAACATGGCGTCTTTGTTGTTTGGTGTGCCCACCCCAAACCCCCAATTTCTTTGGTACAAAATTTCCTGAATTTGTATTGTATTTAGGGTTTAGGGTTTAGTATCCAGTTGAAAGACACTTAAGTTTAAAAAATTTCTATTTTCTTTAGCAAAAAGTTGCTATTTTTTTTTTCTTTTTACTTAGTTGTTATCCAAGTGAAAGACATTAATTGGCTTGAGATTTTCCATTTCTCAAAAAAAGGAATTTTACTTTAAAAAAGAGAAAGAATTTACAATTTGGAAGGTTAGGGCATTTTGCCAACAAAAGAATTGTGATACAAAGTTTTGTTGATCAAATTTGAGAAAGTGAGTTTTTTTTGCTACTTTAAATTGATAATGTTTCATGTATTTTCTTTTTTTTTTAAATGAATGTTGTTTTATTATTGCCCCAAGCTAACGGACAAGCATGTGTAGATTTTGGGTGCACCCATGTCATTGATGGGTTGTTTTGAAATCTACCCATCTACTTGTTGGGTTTCTTTTCAAAATATGAATGTTGGGTAACTAATTTAATCATGCCTCTATATCATTTTATTCTTGTAGGTTGTCATTTGCCTTTTTGTATCACAAGGTTCCATATCACTATGAAATGTATTAAAAAAATCATATGACTAATTTTTTAATTGAATTTTTTTTATAAACATACAAATAATTAACTTCAATTCCTTTAAATTTTATTAAAATGAGATTCTTAAAAAAGGTATTTGAAAGATTATGCAAGAATTGATTAAAATAAAACATGTCAATTTTTAAATAAACTAAAATTTTAATATAATATGTATTCTTGAAATATAATTTTTAAAATTAATTTGATGTTATCTTAAAATCTTCAATAAGGCTTGATGAAAATTTAATAACAAAAATCATAATAAAATTAAATTTTAATTGATTAATTTGTTTGTATTGTTGTTGCCTTTTATGTTATAAAGATTTATTATTGCCCTAAGATACTAAACATGCATATATAATTTTAGGTTTTACCAAACATGTATGGGGCAAACACAACTAGTTTGATTTTGAAGGGTCTAGAATGAACTTTCACCCACAAATGCACCAATTTGGATGGATAGTGATTGGACAGGGAATTTTTCAATATGTTCCTATCTCCAAACAACCACCCTAAATTAGGACAATTAATATAATACCTTGACAATTTCAACACTAATTATATCACTTGCAAAATGTTGAAAATTTCAAATAATATTTTTTTGAAAGAAAAATATTTTGTCAAGGAACATAAAAAATATTTTAAGAATTTTTTTTTTGACATGGAATCTTTTTGAGATAAAACAATTCAAACACTAAAATGTTGAAATTGCCTTGATACTCCAATAACTTATGTAATGTTCTTATATTTACATTTTTTTTTTAAAGAAATTTTTTTATTATTATTTTCCTCTCTTTATTAACCTTCATCATCCCTCTACTTATTAACTACCAACTTAAAGGACAATCACCCTAACTTACATAGCCTTCCTATTTGCACATTTTCACCTACTCACTAGATAGGGGATGCCACCATACAAAGATAGGGTATCACACAAAACAAAAACAAGTAGATTTTTTTTTCTCCCTCCTACTTACTATTGCTTCCTATAGACTAATGACAAATTAAATTTATTAGCATTAACAAATGTAGGTATCGCAAAGATTTTGTCATTTTTATCATAAGTTAACCTTTTAGTTTTTGGAATGATAATATAAGGTTAAGCCCAAATGTAGGTATCAAAATTAATGCCCAAAAACATCTATTGCAATATTACTAAAATAGGATGCAAAAAATAAGGTGCAACTATTTTTTAAATAAAAATATAATTTATTTAAATTTAAATAAGGTTTTTAGGATTCATTATCAAAATAATATGCCTAGAATATAACATTGTGAGAAAATTGGACACAAAAATTGCAAGATCAGCGCATGAAATTTTGTTGTGAGATCAACTTGCGATGGGAAGGAATGCACAACTTTTGAAAATGACAAAGTTTTGCTACAACATCAAGAAAAGAAGGGCAATTCGAAATGAAATCATGGTTTTCCATAAACATCCTCAACCAATGGTGCAAAGTTCACATCTTTACATTGAAGAGATGTGGAAAAAAATGAAACTACAACATAAGTATGACAAGGTATTATTTGTGCTATTGGAGAGGACACTAAGTGATAATTTTTCCAAGGGAAAAATCCATATGAATTCGTCCAAGGACCCTCCTTTCGATGAATTTATTGAGGTTTTCAAGTAGAGGATTTCAAAGTCTGTTGATGAAAACCCACAAATGGGCCCTATGCGCTTTGAGTTGCATTATAGGGCAGATCCACTATTGGAACTTGATAGCCTTAAAGACATTGTGGATGACTCCTCAAGGAATGTTGATTTCTTGAACCATAAGTCAAGGGGGATATTGACAATGAATTTTTAAAGCAAAAACCCAAATGTCTACTCTTTAACAAATTGGAAGAGTATCCTTTCAAGCTTGTTGTCCATGAAGGTCAACTTCAAAGCAATTGTTTATATTTGCGACCAAAAGTTTTTTAATAATTTGGTTGTCACACTATAGGAAAAATATTTCATGGATGACATCTCTATGGAATATGGATTCTACAAGGCTTCCAAGTATAAAGTTCTTTTATTGAGGTCATTAAGCTCATGGATGAACCTTCCATTTTTTGTATATGTTTACCTTTTTCGTTCATAGGAAGGAAACTTTACACAAGTAGACATTTTGGCATCAAGGCATCTCCCAATGTGTGTCCCCATCTGCAATTGTCCATTTCTAGAAAAGCAAAGGTTGTATAAGTTGGAATTAAACTTGGACACAATTTGACTCATTTTACATCCACTTTTGCATGGTGGAATGGCATGTCTAAGTATATTTGGTGGTGGAGTATTAACATATCTATGCATGGTATGTTCTTGTGAATCCCAAATCTATTTCCATATTTCAAGGTTTATTAACCATTTCAGAGTTTGAACTAGTATCATTGGAATGTGTAGGAGAAAAAGGTTCGGGTTTTTGAACTTGTTCCCATGGACTTGCTTGACAAGGCTAAGGAGATTACAATGACTAGTTTATTAGTTTTGTATGATATTAACCTAGTGCCCCTTGCAATTTGTGCTTCATTTTTGCCTACAAATGCCGAACAAAAAGGGTCAAGTGTAGAAGAAAAATTACAAGAACAAGAAATATTTGTTCTTATAAGAAGGAAGAAAACTAGGATGAAACTTGCTTGCGGGGTTATTATTAGAGAAATAAGCATGAGAATGAGTGGCGGTCATGTGTCAATTTTAAGGAATGTTTAGTCTCGTGCAGCTAGAAAAAGGAGAATGATAGATAATGAACACCAATCCAATGATATATCAACATGACTTAACATTTCTTCTGTGGAACCATTGCAGACGGCCACCATTATTATGGAAGACGATGTCAAGGATTTAAATGATGATGATATTGGTACATAAATGAATAAACAAGTTCCTCTTGAGGACTTGAACCCACTTAAAGCTAAACTAAATTATGAGTAACGACTCCCCCCATTAAGCATTGTATAAAATTTTTTAATTACAAATATATTTATAGAGGATATTTTTCTTCTATTTAATTCAAAAACATAAATTGCATATGGTGGCCTTTAAATAATTTCATATGTTTTTTCTTGTGTTTTGGTTGCTAAATATTTTGCATTCAGTGGCCAATCAGATGCTTCTTTAATGTTTTTGTAATGGCCACCAAATAGGTCAATCTGGTGGCCACTAAATCTAACGATGTATTTCGTGGCCATTGGATACGTTGATATATGGCCACAAGATACCACAATTTGATGGCCACTACATAGAATAATCTAGTGGCCACCAAATCAACCTATTTAATGGCCACCAAATACAACGATATGGTGGCCACCAAATTGACCAAATAGGTTGATATGATGTCCACTAGATACCACAATTTAATGGCCACTAGATAAAAAAATATAATGGCCACCAGATTGACCTATTTGATGGCTATTAGATACAACGATTTAGTGGTCATTAAATTAACTTATTTAGTTAATGGCCACCTGACTTGTAGGTGGTTGAAAATTTCAAAACATATAGTTGCGAAGGACTATGATTCCCTCCTCACCATTTTTTTCAAAGTTTTGTTTTGTTTTCACTTGGTTTATTTGGAATTCTAGTTTGGTTAAATTCTCACCTTTTTTTACTTTCTGTTTGTAGGTGAAGGTGCATTTGGGTTTGATGATTTGAATGAGTACACATTTAAGGATTTGGATGATTGGGACAAGCCTAGGTCTATTTTTGGCCTTGGTGGAATTAGAAGGATGACTATTCAATTGTTTGGATAACTAGATGGGAGTGAATTTCATTGGAGAAAACATGCGAAGAGGCAATAAAAACAGAGGAGATTAATGTTGTTTTTAGTCTAGCCTTCACCCCGTTGAAGTTCTACATCCCCACCTTACTCTTCACTTGTTTTTTTCCCATCCTTCTAACAATTGGTCCCAATGTAGCCATATTTGACCCTTGGGGGATTTGATGGGGTTGGGGCTAATACATTTCCAAAAGTTCTCCATGTGAATATGCTGGGAAAAATAAGGGGAAAAAGTTTGCTCTCATAGTATTTAAATCTCCTCCTCTTGTAAATGCAAAGGATGCATAGGTGAGTCCTTTGCATGTGATTTATGATTTGAAAGGGCTCCTTGTTGGGAATTATTTCAAAATTAATCACCTTCTACTTCCGTTATTTAACTTAGCTTAGGGTTGAACCTTATTAGGTAAGAACATTAACCTAGGCCAACTCTAAAAGAATTCCTCTTTAGGTGTTTAGAATAGTTTATTGTCTACATATGGACATCTGTTCTGTTTGCCAAGATGAAGGTTTATTTGAAAAAAATAGCAAAAAAGACAAGTATGGATATTGATTTACAAAGCATCATGGGTCAAGATTTATGCAAGATTAGCAAGCATTTTTTATAGTTTCCTTGTGAAATAGACCTTATCATGTCGATTGTTTCACTCATGATAAATTATTTATTATAAGAACCTTTTTGATTTTTTCCTTCGGTATCCTAATACTCACCTTCAGAATACATTGTTGGTAGACAATACGCTTTATAGAACCTACTTGAATCCGCCCTTCAATGCCATTTTTGTTGAGTCCTATGAATACACGCCAAAAGAAGATAATTGTCTAATGAAGACTATTTTCCTGTACTTAGAGTTCTTTCATAACTTTGGGCTTAATATTCCCCACTTTGTGGAGCTCTATCTTTTTGGTGCCATCAAAAGTATTAAGGAAGATGATGTCAAATTCTAGATGTTGTTTGAAAAATGCAAAATGGCTTATTTCGCTAGTTTTTGTAGAAATCATTCAACATTTGTAGTAAGTAGTCCAAATATTCTCTTTTGCTCTTTCCTTGCAAAGTTTTTTTGGATCTTCCAATCTCATTAATTTATATGGTCAGTTCGATTTTCGAACTTTCATAATTACTATTTGTTTGTTTTTTTATCAGTGCACCATTTCCTAAAGAGGCAAAAGATAAAGAGTCACCAAATTCATGCGCAATTGATGAAATTCCATCAATTTCGGGTTTCAACTCCCAAATGCCTCATGCAAAAGATGTGGAGGTGCCAAATTCACACGTGGCTATTGAAGTTGGTTTAGATGACATTCCATCGATTTCGAGTTTCGACTATGTAATGCCTCGTTTGCCTGTAGCAAAAGTGAGTCTATTTCATGTGATTTGTGATCTGTATGGAGTTTTGATTGCAACACACTTTGATAGAGGTTTTTGCATCGTCATTTTCCATCCTGGATTGAAGGAATTTTTGGAGAAATGTTTTGCTCAATTCTAAGTGTGTATTTGGTTTGTAGCCCAATGTCACAATGTTTGTAATTATTTGGATCAAATTTGGCACATAACACAAATCTCTATACATGTTTCCATAGTGCTTGATTAGGAGTTTTGCATGTGAAATTCATATTTCTTACTATATAAACATGACAAGCCAATTTTTCACTAAAACCTTGAAGGTTTTTTTTCCCTACTTATCCTTATACTCACATTGTAAACGTGTTGTTCGTAGACAATACGCTATACAAAAACATGTCACTAATATAAATTTTGGGTTTTGCAATTAAAATTTAGTTGGATGCAATACATCCAATTGTAAATTCGTGTAGTTGCTTAAGACAAGTTACACATGACATGCATGCGACATTACATAGGCAACATGTATATATGGTGTTAATATTACATGTTCATCCATATAAACCAATCCAAATGTAGTTGCACCTTATGTGCAATTTTCCTTGCAACTAAAATGTAATTAATCAAAGTATGACATGTGTTCAAAAATTGAAGGATTTGCTTGTGGATGTGTCACTTTTTAATTATTTTTGTGTTTTCAAAATTAAAAATTCATTGGATTAATCTCAATCGTTAAAGTTTTTGCCACTATGATAATGACATGTGGCACACCATGGAACATTCATTGACCATTTGACACATGTTCATTTTTGAACACTAATTATATGGTGACACGTGGCAATTAAGGCCCACCTATTTTTAATTTTAAAATATTAATTAAAAAAATCCAAGTTATCCAATTTAAGGCTAATAAGATGTTGACACATGGTGCTTAGGTATGTAGGTTTACTTAGGTAATTAAGCTTAGGCTATATAAATAGGTTTAAAATAGTTTAATTTTATTTTTAGGTTTAACCGATTTATAAAGCTCAAAGCTTTTTTATTCACTCATCCCGAATGGCATTCCATATTTGGTTAATGCATAGCTATTGTTCCTAGTTATATATTATGCCAAATTGAATTGGAATCCAAAGGATATCTAATAAAAAATTCAATTTGAAACCTCTTGAACCAACTTAGTTGTGCATTAGATGCAACTACTATACTAAAATATATTAGCCTGGGGAGGGTTTTGTTACTTTTGGTGTCAAAAAAGAACTTGAAGCCCTCCTCTTAACGCATTTAACACATCAAAAATCGTTAAAAAAAAATTAGAAATGAGAAAGTTATGGCCCCCCAAAGTAAAAAGGGTCAATTTGTTTTTTAAAAACCATTGAAAACTACAAAGGCTGATTCTGAAACACAAAAAAGTTCCTTGTATGTTACTATGTTGCTATTAGACTTCAAAGATGATTTGGTGTTCTTATAACACTTTAAATTGTTTAAAAGAATAAGAAACAAGAAAGTTATAAGGTTTGAAATTAGGAGAGGTCCAAAGAGAAGAATTTGATTCCCGGGCTTCATTTTTGGCCCACACCTTCACAAGCCTTTGCTTTGGTTGCGAGCCCAAGGCTAGGGTTGTGACACATAATGACTAATTGCAAATGACAAGACTTTTACTAATGTGTTTAACAACTTGTACAGTGCCATTTTTAAAGTCGTTTGATGGCCTTTGTGGGGAAGGTCAATATTTGTTAGTGTTTATTTTCCTTTACTTAAAAAATTTTCATTCGTCTAGATAATGTGTTCCCACTTTTGTTAAACACAATCCCTTTGGTAGGATTAAATGTATTGATCGAGATAATCCAAGACTTTTTTAAATGTTATTTTTGAAATGAAGTTAAACTTGTTAACCCACTTTATGTAATAGTATGAAATTGAAACAAAAAGTAGTTTATTAATTACTCATTTTCAAATTTTGTTTGTTTGAATATGTCAAAACTTTCATTTTGATAAAATGTATTAACAATATTTAATTCTATTGCTTGAATGTTGTTTGTTCTTTTTATTTTTAAGGAACTTGGTTTTGGCCTAATGGGCCTTGGGTTGGACTTTGCATTCCTACCACCATTTGGTGGTTGCCAAATCTTCTCTAACATCTACTTGGTTTTCTCTTTCATCCACCTGGTGGTCATTGGGTCGTGATTTTTGTGTTTTCAGTCTGTGTTCCTACTAAATCCTTGATCAAAATTTTCCTTCCATATTCTGAATATCAACTTAATTTTTGTAAATTTTGTGTTGGACTAACATCTCCTATGACAAAGGACTGAGGCTTCTACTCATTCTTGAATTTCTCTTTGTTCTAACCTTTTTTCTTTTCGGTAGGTGCATGATGTTTTTTTTTCCAAATGCAAAAATGTGGATTCGAATTTTTCGACCTCGATCTGGCACATTAGAAACATCCTCATTTTTAGTGTCAATGGTGTCCTTTGCTACTTTCCAAAGTGTGCCCTTCTTTAAGGGGATCGACGAAAGACTGGGAAAAATTTAGACGTTTCCAAGTTGGAAATTCATGTTGGAGTACATAACTTCATTTCTTGAACATTTGAAAAAATTTACATTGTTATTTGGTTGTGTATGTTATTAAAAGATGTCCTTGAAATTCTACCTTTGTTGATGTCCAAAACTTTCATCGATCAATTTGTGTTTGTTTGGGGATGTGAACAATGCACTATAACAATGAGTTAGCTCACAAACTTAGTTTATTATTATTTGAAGGACTTGGATCGAATTCACCTTGCTTGTAGAGGTCTGCCTTATGGGCACATGGATCAAATGTTACTCATTGATGATGAGCCTAACAAGGCCTTTTGAAATTTAAAATGGAGCAGATTTTTCCTTGAGCCATTCAAAGGATGTGCATTATCCAAGAACAAGGTGCAATGGTTAGACCTTGCATATTGGTTGTGGCTGTTGTTGAAAGCTTTGCCTTGTGCAAAGATGATTTATGCCCATTTTGTAATTATTATGTAGTTTTTAAGGTCACCATTCAATTTTCAATAACCTATTTTATTCTTGGTTCAAGTAGTTTGACGGAAGTTTGATCGAAGATTTGACGATATCACAACTTCCTTTAGGTGACATCTTGAGTAAACCTTAAACCCATCCTTGTTTTAGTTATGTTTTCCATGTCTTTCATTTCACGTTCGTTTAGTTATTTGTTTTTATTTTATTTTTCATCTGTTGTTTATAGTTTTGGGGAAATTTCTATTTGTAGTGGATTCCAATCTTTGTTTGCAAACTGGGTGAAAACATTTGTAGTTATAACTAGTAGAAAATCATGATGTTGATCAGGTTCTCTTTTTAGAAAGGCACATGATGTTGCATATTTGACTCTTGGTTTAAAAGGTTAAATGATTCCTCAATTTTTGGTTGCTTGTAGAATGGAATTTTAGTTTTAGTAGTTCATATTCCAAATTCCTATAAGGATGGCGAGATAGTTTTTGATACTCAATGCATTTGTATGAAATCAATAAATTGATAATCATTGTTTTTCGTGCACTTGAAGTTTACTTTGGTTGTTAGTTCCAGTGGGTGAAATTCATATTTCATATTTCATAATAAGCAAATTCTTTCTATTCAAGGTTACATGTTGAATGTATATGTCTTAGTATGTTTCCAACTAGGTCTATTATACTCATTGGTGGCCACTAGATGATTTCATTTTCTAATAAATAACTCTTTTCAATTTCTTAACGCCTTACAAGCTTTTTTATTCAATGGTCCACCAATAGTTTATGAGATATAATAATTTAGGTATTGTAAATTCTTTTATTGATACTCTATAGAATTCAATGACATAAAATTTAGGAGATATTTCAAATTGTGTTTTTTGATTTTGCCATTGAATTGTTTACTTCATGATGTTACGCAATGTTTCAATTCTACACCCCTCTTTTTATGGACTTTTAGTTCTTCAAATGTGGTGGCCACTAGGTTTATCTATTGTCATGAATGTTAATTGTTTTCATGGTGGAATTTTTTTCTTATGCAAAATTTGTCGTTTCAACACTTTGTTTGGTGCCCACCAGGTTCAAAATGTTATTTTAGTTATTTTTAAACTCTGAAAATTCATTGTTTTTATTTTTGGACTTTTTCAAAGTTAGGAATTAATTAAATATGTAATATTAATTTAAATTATTAATTAATTTCCAAAGAAAAAATAACTTTAAATTCAATAGCTTTTGCTTTGTTGGTTTAAAATTTGTGAAATTAGAAAATTACACACTATTTCATTAAGGACTTTGGAGTGAAACCAAAAACAAAAAAAGGGCGAGGGATGGTTTGATAAGGCATGGTCAAATGTGAACAAACAAAAAAACAAAACCTATATTGATGTTTGAAATATCACATTATAACATTTTGATAGATTTGAAATGAATTTAATGACAAGGTGAAAGCATGAAAAAAGGAGTTAATTGTGCCAAAGTTAAAGTTCTTTCCAAGGATTGCATTTTTCGCATGGAAATTTTCTTTTGATTTATAATGCATTTTTCACACAATTTTTCAAATTGGATATCAAATTTGATGTCAAATATGACATATAACATAACAAAAACTTAATTTTTTTTGCATCAAGCCTTACATTATAGTTGGATCTATAACTTTACTTTGAACCATGATTACAAATTCAAAACAATAATAATTTAAAGATGTTCGAATATCAAAATCTAAAATAGGTATAGGTATTTTTACTTCTTGAAAATTTTGAACACATGGATCCTTTCTTGTGGAATATATTAAAGTTCACAATAAAATTGAAACAATTTGACAAACATTTGATAAGGAAAAAATGCTTTTGAAATAAAAAAGCCACTTGTCCACATGCTTTTCTTCCATGTTTTAAACATATAAAAAGACTCTTGAAACATGGTGAATTTTCATAAATTTTTTGTAGTTTCAACTTTGAAAGTATAAAAATTTATTTCAAAAATTAAATGAATTTTTTGATACATAGTGTTCCCATGATGATTTTTCAAAAAATCAATTTTTTAAAAAGATTATCCACACACTTTGTGGCTCCTTATTCATGCTTTAACCCGACAATAAATCTCAAAGGCACTTGTTAAAGATTCTAATTAATAAGCGCAATTTAAGAAATTAAAAGAAAATTGACCAATCCCAATCTACCCTTTTTAAAAAACTACCTAATAGAGATTTAAGAAATGATTATGGATCATTATACCATATTGATGCTTCACATCAGTATGCATTACTAATGACAATCAACTAATAAAAAATTAATTGATTTTGTGGGAATTAAGTTCCATTCAAATGAAAATATCAAAATGACATTGCATGCAACTTGAATTAAATTAAAATCTTTGAACTGAATTCAAATTCAATTTTAAAAAATGAGATGAAAAATTGTTCCAAAAAGTATTAAAAATCTGCAAGTGATTATGATGTTAAAAAATTCAAAAAAGACACATTTCCATTCCTCTTTACTTGGGAATTTATGGGGGACTTATGGAACCTAAAACTGTCCTATCTAATCCCCGTCAGATGAATAATCATCCTAAGAATTTATACCCGACAACATTCAGATTTCAAAATTGGGATGCTGAGACCAACAATAAGCATTTGCAATTGGAGGCAAGTGAAGACAATGCAGAAGCATGAGAAATCAAACTTCACATATAATCTTCTGCAATTCTCATGCGGATGAGACTCAAAAGTTGAGAACATTCTCCAGAGAAATGCTGCAATATCCCCAAAAGGTAGAGACTGATGCAACAAAAGTATGCTGTAGCTTGTGTAGTGTAAATGGGTGCTAAGTACAACCTGTACAGAATCCACCCTAAGTCTATCTATCTTTCCCTACTAGTTTGAACTCAGATACAAGCTTAATTTCCCTAGATGCAAGAAAATTGTGATAAAAAGAATGCACCCATGAAGAACTTTTAAGGTTAGATAGGTTTCCAAAACCATAGCACTAGGCATCTCAGGTTGTTAAGCTTCATATTGGCATATTTGGCATTGGTGTCACACCTACTGGCAAAGAGAGCTTGCAATGGGATGATAGTGATTGCAGCTTTACCATATCTGCAGTGGAATTGATGTCCTCTGGAGCCAGAAGCAGTGGCAGGAATGCCTACTTTTGGAGTTCAGCTTGAGGATCTTTACTACTGCAGTGAGGCTGTGAAGCAGTGCTTTATGCCACTGCATCACATAGTACTTCTCATGCTTAATGATGCAATGATGCCTACAATGTGAAGGCCTGATTTTCAGCACTCTTGCAGTTGGGTTTGCTTAGCCTGCATCATGAATTCAGGAAACGTGACAGAGACTCGGGACACCATCAAATTTGTACTACTCTACAGTAGGTAGTGTAGATTCCTTGAGAAGCATAAACAATACAACACATTAATTAAACATAGCAAGGATGAAGGCCTTAAAACACATCATAATGTTACCTGCAAAGGTGCACATATGAAACATACTCTCATCTTTTATGCCAAGAGAATGTCAGATTCTTCCAGATCTGACAATCACTTGCAATGCTCGATTGACAAGGCTCTTTTTCATAGTCTCTTCCTGGTTAATAGGTCAAGAATGCATAAAGCAAGGATGGCATTACATGCTACATTTTTTGGGACAAATTTTGTCAAAGGTGCACATCTGGACAAGGTATACAGCATGGTGTACCAAACTTTGTTAGTCAAACATGTTCTTGAACAAAAGATCAAAGATGGTAAATTTCAGAAGTCCAACACAAAAATATTGCTGATCCACAATCACATCACATCTAACTTCAACATGAAAAAGACCATTTCATAAAGGATACGAGAAATCAGGGAACTCTGCAGCAAAAAAGCTGGATGTTCTATTATGATCTATTTCAGCAATGGCCTGATGTGATGGTGGAAGGTTGAATGGAAAAAATTACTAATACCACAACAGCAAGATCATTTTATATTCACCAGTGAATGCTGTCCAAATTCAAAAACAAAACTGATGAGAAAAAGTCCTAACAATCTCAGCGATATCGTTTGAGGGAGAGAGAATTGTTGCGTTTCCAGGTAGCACGCACAGAGGGTCGTGCCTTGGTGTACAAATGACCTTTTCCACGCAGACCCCGGTGCTTCTTGCCAGCTGATGTCAACCCTCTGAGCTCACGGTGCTTGTGCACAGGATTCACAATCCAGTTGATACGTGGGTCCTTACGAATCACAGAGTGTGCTGTATCGATGAGAATTACCTCAAAATATTTGTAGGTAGAATCCTGCATCATCATTCCCCAAAAACCACATTGCTTTGAAAACCTACCTTCAAAGACATGACTACAGGGGAAACAGATTTTTTGCAGATAGATTCTGACTGCCATCTTCTTGTCAGCTTTCAATTACCCCAAAGCAAAAGCACCAAGTGTAGACAGACAAAGACACATACCTGATTGATCCAATAGGAATTCAGAACCCTAAGACCTCCAAGCTTGCGTCCAGCACGCTCCTCAGCAACAGATCGCAGATTGCGCTGGAACTTCAGCTGTGTAATACCCTGGTTCTTGGGCTTTCCATAAACAATACCCTTGCTCACCGGTCTCTTTCTACCCCCTCTTCGGACACGAATACGGTACACTACATAGCCCTGCAGAATAACCAATCAACCACAACTGCATAAGGTTTAGGACTGCAAAATCTGCCGAGAACAGCACTTCCATAATCAGCAAGCAAACTCACTGTGTGGATGGCTCTGCAGACCACATTTTAGAGGCACAACATTGTAACTGGAGAATGCTCCATCAACAAATCTCCAACACAAGAAGAAACTGTGGAAGATAAGCAAATGGCGATCACTGACGTATGAAATCGGCTTGAGGACACTCCTATCGGAATCTAATTGCACAGCAAAACACAGTCCAGGGACACCTGCTTGGCCTTGAAACCGAGGCGACGAGCCTTATCAGGTCGAGTCGGACGTGTAATACGCACGATACCAGGCAGCTGCCTGTACTCCCAGCATCTCACACGGAGGAGAAACCGCAGCACGTCCGACTGCTTCTTCCTCCATAGCTCTTCCACGTACTTATACGCACCTAAAACCCCACCCAAAACCACACACACACAGAAAAAAATCCCTCAGAAACCGGACCGACCCACGACCTTGCAAGCACGAAAGCGCACATAAAACA
>Ga0116231_10002462_pt1 | contig 38706 bp, 24 predicted proteins | sample S1TSphgellanicum_2_FD_89695 | JGI IMG/M metagenome (GOLD analysis project Ga0116231, IMG submission 89695) | Host-associated microbial communities from peat moss isolated from Minnesota, USA - S1T2_Fd - Sphagnum magellanicum MG | ecosystem: Host-associated > Plants > Peat moss > Unclassified...
AAACTGTTTGTGTTGCAAAATGCTCTTTCCTTGATTCTGGAAAATCTTGTTGAGAGCATTGGGATTTAAGATTGATGACTCTCCTTTTTCTACAATGCAGTTTGCTTCCAGAGCCTTTTGCTTCATGAATTTGTGACATGATCTTGGACATAATTCAAAATTGATAGTACATTTTTGATAGGGGAGAGTAAACCACAGATTGTTCATGTACAGCCCTCATTCAGGGTGGATATGCCTGAATGTTTATGCTGCCAGTGTGTTAGGCATTCATTGACAAGGGAATATGGTATGAATGGATCAAAGAATCTCTTCATTCAAAGCAGTTGTAAATCATTGGTTTTTTGCTGGCAGAATTTGCAGGGCATGTATGCTAAATGGAAGACTGAAAGTGCATGCTGGAGCCATAAACCCTGTCAATTTTTAGGGGTGTTCTTGACGCAGATCTAGCTGCATATCAGCACTTGAAGAGATCTAGAGCACACTTGTGCATGAAGAGATCACATTCACAATGGTCATAGTGCCCTTCTCTTCGAAAATGCAGAGTTTTGACTCCAAAGACATCCAAACTGACTCTGGCTGCATCTGCATAGCTAGGCACCCTGGCTGGAACACTGACATCATTACCATACCATTGAATGCAGCACAAATTACCCTGACATATTGAGGACTGACACATTTTGATTTTCCTAAAACCGAGTTCCACCTTGGGAGGAGGTTTGCCAAAGATACCTCACCATCCTTGTAAGTGTCTACCTTTCCTGCAAATATCCTCAATGTTGATGATGAGCCCAGAAGTGAGACTACAGTGTGCCCACCCACCTATGGGAAAGACAGACCTCCATCCAGGTTCACAATGCACAGACTCCAAAGTGTATGTGAAAGTACTTAGCACAGACTCTCCAAGACTGTGTCAATTGTAGTAATCATTTCCATTCAAGGATGCAAGCTGGGAAGGCAACATTCTCTCGTTCTGTACAACAGCTTCGATGGCACAACATCTGCAAAAATGCAGAATTTGTGTGACCTCTGTTTCTGCTTCTCTATTTTTTTTGCACTCGGCAAGAACACTCACAAATCCTGGTAGCACCCTGCAGAAAAGACGAAGGCGCGTAGGTACCGACCCTAAACCTGGGCTACTGGGTACGTGCTTTTTTCTCTCCTTGCTTTACTGTACAGATGGCTGTCAGTGTTCCACACACTTGGGTCGAAAGCTGTGAAGCTCTGTTGTTGTTTGTCTCTTTTGTATCGAAAGCTTAAAGCAAATCATAAGGAAACAGATCGTCTGCTGCAATCCAAAGGTTGCGGTGGAAGTTCTGGGGTAGCTGTGAGCTGGGTAGGCTGCTTGCTTGCAGCAGCAGGTTCCATCACTCACTCACACCTCGCCGTACTTGTGCCAGAGAATCAGCATGGTGACACAACGACGCACGATGTAGACCTTGGCTCGCTGCTTCTTGGCGAACGCCAGCGACTGCTTGGTGGCACTGGAAATGCAACTACTATGCAACAAACCAAAGGGCGAAGAAAAGCTTGTGGGCGGCGACGAGGGAGGAGTAGAGCAAGACGAAGAAGAAGAGAATCTCTTGGAAGAAGTCGAAGAGGACCGTCTGGAAGAAGAACCAGAACCAGAACCACCACAGCCGGTCTCCTTCTCTGTTTCAACTCTTGTGGACACAACATCCCTGTCAAAACACTGCCCCATTACACAGAATTGAACTCTGCAAAACCCACTTCACGGATTCTCGGGTCTCCTGCAAAACCCCCTACACGGATTTTTGGGTTTCCTGCGCAACCCACTTCACGGATTTTTGGGTTACGTGCAACTAACTGCAGCAAGAATTCACTAGAAAACTTAGGAATCCGATAACTTGCAGAAAATTCCCAAGAAACACAGACTCTCTTATCTATCTTGTTGGAATGTTGAAATAACGAATGGGATTTACCAAAAGGGTTTTGGAAGGGAGAGGACGATCTGAAGGAGAGAGAGAGAGAGAGAGATGTCAGTGAGTAGCAACCCAAGATATTTCTTTCTTGTGAAAGACAAAGTGAGAAAGAGAGGCTTATATATTTTTTTCTCTTTGTGTGGAAGGAAGGAATGAAGGAAGGAAGGAAGGGTTGTTGTACAGCTGACACAAGATTCTGTGTACAAAGTGCAAGCAATTTAATAAGACTTTTTTTGGGGACTCTAGTTACGCGGAAGAGCTTACTAATTTTATTTGATTCTCTTTCTCTCTCTCTCTCGATATATGACCCACCACTGAACAGCTTTTTTGTTTGTATGTTTGTTGGGTCCCCATTTTTACTGGCTCTGCCCTTCAGAGAAGAGACACTGGGATGCATTCAGGTGAGGGCCAAAATTTGGTGCCCACACATTCTAGGGTCAGTTGAAGTCCAGTATAGAAACATTTCTGGCATGCCTGAACAATCCACTTGGGTTTCACCATGTGTTTCTAATTTTAGTATGTTGAAGATTTTTCATCATTAGGAATGTTATTGAAAGGGCAGAGCCATTAGCCATTATGCTTCGAGTCACTCCTTACTCTTTCCTTTGATTGGATTTATCTCTCTCTCTTTCACCAATCAAATAACAAGTTTGTTTGTTTTCTTTTTTTTTTCCAAAGGACCATTTTATTGGATTGGATTTCTTTCTCTGTCTACGAATGACCCTCCAAAGCAAACAGTAAGTTTGGCTTGTATATAGGGTCTCCATTTTTGCAATTAATTATCCCTGGCTCTTTAAGCGCTATGTATGAGTTTTTTTAAGTGTGCAATTTCCACATAAAGGCAAGGTTCGCTTTGAGTTATGGCTTATGACTAGAAGTATGCAATATGTCCATTGATCACAATTCTCAAAAAGCCAAAGAAATTATCATATAACCTCATAAGAAAAATTGCTAGTTCTTAGCTGATTCTTTCATGAACTCTTTGAATCTTTTCAAAAATCCAAAACATGATGTTCCTTGATTCTGAAAATTTTCTAACCAAGCAGAAACAGAGGTTTAAGAAAGTTTAAGAAAAACCAGAGGAGCAGAAAATTTAAAGAACCGCCCAACAGTTTCCACCTTAAAGAGGTAACCCCAATCTTCCTGAAATGGTTTAGTTGGGTACCTTGTGCCCAGTGGGAATCCAGTTTGAAAACCTTTAAACATGTGCACCCCAATGTAGGCCCAATAAGAAAATCATGTGTGTGAAACACCAGCCACTCGGAGAGGGGCAAACCCACCGACCACTGCTTTCTGTGAAGAAACTTCCTCCCAGTAATCTCTGGAAGTAGGCTATGTCCTTTCAGAATCTAATTTGAGCTGTGCTGTGCAAATTTGTTTCCGCATATTAGGGGCGGTGATGATCAAATGAGAATGAAAATTTATTGGGGACCCAAAGCTTAGTTTGTACACATTGCTGGGTTGCAAGCACAATTTAGGCTTTGGTGACCCTTAGGAAAGAATATCTCTTTGGCACTGAAATTAAGTTTCTCATTCATTTCCATTCTTTCCCAATGAATGTCAGATACATATCACCATACATGTTGGGTCTTGCTGAGTCTCAATATGCTCCAAGTATTTGTACCCAACCATGTTTTTACTATCTTTTCCACATGGCACCAATATTCCCATGTCTTCAATCAAACGTTTCATATGAATTGATTGGACATAAATTGCATTTATTGCATTGAACATCTTGGGAGTTCAACTTCAGTACATCTTTGTAACCCAATGTCTTCAGTGTCCACATTTGAAGGGGCTTTTAGCATGTTAGCTTGGACTTAACTAACATAAAGAAGCAACATCAACAACAACAAAATCACTATTATAAATCATGGGTGCAAATTCACTAGTCCTTGTTGACTAGAATAGTGAATTCACTAAAAATTCAGTGAAATCACTTGATATAAAAGAACACTTTTTATTGTTGTGATCTAAAGAAAGCTGGTAAATCATTATAAAGTATAAAAGTGCACAACTAGAAAAAAATGTGTTATTCAAGCCAATATATATTTTTAAATCGTATATTTAAACCAAATGAGAATTTAGAAGCAATGGCCGAGACCAATGAAGCCCACTTGTTTTTATACTTTGAAAACTCTCTTGTTGTGCTTTTGAATCGTTTTAATTAAACCCATAAGTTTGCCCAAAAATCCTCGAAACTGCACAAATGTTTCCAACTCTTGATTTTTGGAAAAACAGTGGGCAATCAAACAAAGTAAGTTTTCCCCTCCCCAAGAGTTCTATCTTTTGTGGAAATGAGTTTCAAGGCACTACTACCAAGGCCACCTTCCAAGCCAATACTGGTAGAGGGACACTCAGCTAATTTTGCTTGGACAAATATTTCTCCCGCAGGCAATCACCAAGCTTGATCCCGAGTCTTTGTTCTTGGACAACAACTCTGTGGTTTGGTGGACATGCAAAGACTGGTGTTTTATCGATATGTTTAAGTTCACCTTTGTAAGCAGGCAACACATACCTATGGACTAGGCTTAAACCATTGAGGCCGTGAAAGCTACCATGAGCACCAAGATTATTCAAGGTAACCAGCGTGCTTAAGATGGTTGTCAGAAATAACAGATTGTACAGGAGCACCGAGTTTACGGGTTATGGGACACACAAGAGTGTGAGTAATGAGGTTCAGCCAACCAGTGACCAGGACCGTGCAAAAAGGTAGTAGGGAGGAATAGAAATGTCAAAAGGCAACAACAAGATATGTGATATATCTGGGGAGCTCTCATCCTATGGTGTGTTGCCATGTTAGCAAGATGCCATTGGACAATATCTCCCCCCCAATATGTTATGTGATTTTGGTTCCCATTATAAAGCGTTCCAGGCTTTTAAGATGCCGAAAATGAAAAACTACAACAGGTTGAGATGTAACATCTGGAAACCGGGGTGATTGCTTGGGTCAGGTTGCGAAGCTTGTAGAGGCCAAAAAGACCACATATTTGAAACATGGGGTGGGTCAAACATGATTGCAGAAACCCACAACCGAACAATTTCTCAGTTCCCACTGGAATCTCTTCATGTTTAGTTCTGACTGGGAACTTCAAAGAAAAGCTGCAAAAGAAACCGAGAAGTTGTGTATGCGGCTGTCCCAAACAGAACTTGTACTAATTCATTTGCACACTTTATGCATAGAATTCTAGTTTGAGGTATCCAGGCCCCACCAGAGAATGCAAAGAACCAACGGTTCACAGGTCAACTTTGTGATGTTGGTCATTTTATCATAAACTCATGAAGGGGCACTGGTCCTAAAGATGAGGCTAGGAGATCCACTTGGTGGAGGCAAATCTGCTCATAGGAAAAGCCATCAGATCAGATCTAACTTGTATGCTTTCAGCACTACAGATAAGATCACCACTACCTAAAATCAAATAGGGTTCAGCTTGACACTCCAGGGTAGGCATGAACTAGTGTTAGCAAGTTCTTGGATTTAGAATATTAAAGTTGGGGTTCAGATTCTTGTGACCCAGATCCGACCCAACATTTTTTTTTGATGGGACCAGCACAAGGATCAATCTGTGCAAGGAGTCTTTTGCCAGAACCACAACTGGAACTGAACCCTTGAAAAAAATCTGGAAAGTAAGTTCATGATTTTAGGATAGGCACATTGAAGGTTTTTGAAAAGTTTGTGGGCTAAATTTGTAAAGAAGATATCGGTCTCTTTTCTTTTTTGGGGGCAAAAAATTGTCAAAAGACAGTTTTCTGAGAGGGGAATATTTTATCACAAATTCCCTTTTGTAAAAAGAAAATTTTGCCAACTTGTGAAAAAAATAACTGATCTTTTTGAGGAAGGTGTTGCCAGATTCATGCCTACTCGCTACACATTTATGAGTTTTTTTGGAAAAGAGTCTCAGTTAACTTGAAATCTGCTTATGATGCTTGTCACTCTCGCTCAATCAGGGAATTGGGAAAAAAAAAACAATGGTAAGCATAATGACGTTTTTGAAAGGTCATCAAGTAGACTGAGCAAGTAGGTTGAACCTTTTAGTTAGTTTATTTGTTTCAATTTGTTGTAAAACTTGATACCTTCACAAATTTCAATTTTAACTCGTTCTAAAGCTTCATACCTATAAAATTTTCAGCTTTGTGAAGTGTGTAATCATGTAATGTGTACATGGAACCAAAAAGTGTTCTTTAATTAGTCCTGAATGTTCTTGAATTAAAAAAAATTGCCAAAACCAAACCAAAATCATAAGTTTTTTTTTAAAAAATAAGCTCAAACCTAGACCTAGAGAACTGGCCAAAACTTTTTTTTGTGGCAAAACCAAGATCATAGGTTCTTTCAACAAGGAAGAACCAAACAACAATGGAATGAACCAGTTTTGGGCCAATATAGCAACTTTAATATGTTTGAGCACATTCACCCACACCCAATATGTAAGCCTCTCCCCGTGTCTACCACATCCAAAATAATCTGCAACTTATTTCCCTTCATCCCTACCATAAATATATAATCTTAGACAATGTAGAGTGAAAATCCACATAGGCCAATCATTCTAATCAGCAAATTAAATCTAATGCTGAGCGTTTTTGATGATGGAACACTAAATTATGTGATTATTTACAAGTTCAAACTCCAAACTCAATTACATGGTATACAAAGTAGGGATGTTTTATTAAATGATGAAAGCCTGCCAAACTTTATAAAAAGAAAGCACCCAAGAAAGGGAGAGCAAAAGAAACAAGGGGCCTGGACCAAAGTCCAGGCAAGCAAACAGCCCAAAAGAGGTGGCCCACAAGGAGGTAAAGGAACCACTAAGTACCAAAACCTCCACCAGTTGCTTGAAGCATATAAGAAAGGGGAGGTAAACTTGATGAAACTCCAAGCCTAGATGAACCTTTCCTTACAGTGACAGCTCACCTGTTACTCACCTCAAGATGGAGACAGCATGCGCTCTTTGTAAAGGCCTCGATAATCTCTGTTTATACAAGGAATGCAAAATCAATAAAGGTAGGGACAACATGCGCTTTCTGTAAAGCCATCAATAATCTCTATTTAGACAAGGAACACAAAATTGATAAAGGAAGGCCTTCAGTGTCTTTTAGCACATCGATGAAAAAAAATTTCAGATTGCTTGTGAAGACATCCAAAAACTTTTATGGCAAGAGGAAAAAAACATCCGTTGGGTAACAGTTGTGATAAAGTCCTTCCTTCCGCTGAACCGCCACTATCGCAACCACCCCAAGAGCAAAAGCCACATGTGATACCAAGTTTGCTCAAATGGAATCAATAATAATGACATCAACCAATGTGTGAATGTCATCAACCAAATAGAACAATTGTTAATTCATTGACAAAAATATTAAAGGGAAGGCGGTGGAAAAACGTGGGTTTGCTCCCACAAGACATGAAATCATGCTTCTCTTGCAATGGATGCAAAAAAAATTTGAACGGCATCATGGGATGCAATCCTCTCCCCACCATGGGTGTAACAAAGGAGGTAGATCCCCATGGAGTCTAACAACCAAGCATAGATGCAATGTGTCAAACCAAGAGCCAAAGGATGGGGGAGACTTAACTTTTTTTGCAACATAGAGGAAAAATCATTTGAGGGTAGATCAAAGCATGGGATGACAAAATGAGCAAACAACCAAGCTCTTGCACCAAACCCTGCATAGAACCTCAAGTGTGCCTTATGTGAATCAAAAGACATGTCAAAGATGATGTTGGAAAAGGAATGACAATGCAGTTTTCTGAAATAATCTCCTAAAGTTGATTTGTTCCCCTCTTTGCAAGCTACTCAAAAGGGGGTAGATATGTTGCTTCAACTAAGGGAAGAAGCTCTTGAAACAATCTTAAATGTGACTAGAAGGGGAGTGAACTCAAATTGCTTGCCCCAATAGCTTTCAAAAGGAATGAACGTGAATCCAACAAAAATCTAAAAAGAATGGCATGCATTACTAGTGCCCAACTCCCCAAGTAAGCTACAAGCACAATGGTCTTTGCAAAGATGAGACCTATCCTTCATCTTTACTTGCATCTTACATAATATTTTATTTGGACAAAGCATAATTATTCTTGTTTAGAATAATAAAATGGCTTTGGCGTTAACATATGTGTACAAAATGTTGTGCTTGTTAAAGGTATGGTGCAACATAAAAATTGCTCTTGATTTTATAGATAGAATGATTAGTCCAAGTGATTTTATTTAAGTATGTTCTCACCTTTTACTATCTAAATTTTCATCTCTATAGGTGAGACTTGCTAAATAATAAATCAACCATCTTCGATGTGAGGAGGCTCAAAAATTGAGTGTGGGTGGAACTACTAAGCCAGTATGTTATTACCAATGGACCCACTTTAAATTGATAAACAAAAAAAATCAAATATATGCCAATTATGTCACAATATTTAAATTCTAAAAAGTTTGAATCCAATAAAAGGAAGAGTGCACATGTCATGTTATGTTGTGTAGATGAGGGCCAACAAATGTACCATGTTCACAAAGTAAAGGTAAGAATAAATAATTGTCATTTATTTTGCATTTAACCCAGGCATATGAATTGGTAATTTAAGGTGCATTGCAGGTAGAGATTAAGATGTCAATATATGGGGGGAAACACATTGGTTTAACATATATACAACACATTGGCACATGACGCACCCTCAAGCTCTTTGATGGATTTAGTTGCGAGTCCAAAAAAGAAGACAACAGAAGGAGAAGGAATTGGGGCGTTCTCCCTCGCTCGCAACACTTCGGGGGTAAAAAGGCATGCTAAAACTCTGGGATGGGATTAGGAAGATTGACAAGAAAATCACTTATTCACACATACCTACACAAACCAAACAATAGGTTGGTTAGTGCGTAACTGGAACCCCTTGGTGCACGAACGAACCACATGCAAACACAAACTCACAAAACTCACCACGGCCCAGACTTTGGGGAAGCCACCACCTTCCCCCTTATAGTATACTTTGTGCTTGGCCATAAGACCAGCACCCAAATGTCATTTTGTCCTGGGACTCCCAAGTGGTAGTCCCAAAATTCCCAAAGTTAGGACTCCCACAACTTTGGGGGCCCATAACTTTGTGTGCAAACCTCTGATTGAAATGAGGTCTGAAGTAAAGTTGTAAACCTCATCAAGAGTTTTCCAAAGGTATGTGGCACATCACCTGCACGCAAGAAAATTGGGCGATTTTTGACTTTTAGTGGTCGGGAATCAAATTGTCAATTTGACTTCCAGACCTTCTTTTGGCCATAACTTGTGTTTTAAATGTCCAAATTGGTCATGAGAACTCATTTTAGACATCTACATTTCAAGAGCTTTCCAATGATATAAGGAACCCTTCAATCTAATAAGTTTTGACCCCTTTAATCGCCCTCTGAAAATTTGGAAATCCATTGGGACTCCAATTCCCAAAGTGGGAGTTCATTTAAGAGTGTGGGAGTTCATTCCCTCAACTTTCTTGCACTCCTGAGAGCATGATATGTGATTCCCGAGTTCATTTTTGGCCCACACCTTCGCAAGCCCTTGCTTTGGTTATGAGTTGAAGGCTAGGGTGGTAACATCACATGAGGAGAAACAATCGATTTAACAATAAGCATTACAAAACATTTGTTGGTGAAATGAAAAGCATTTTCAAAGGAAAATTGTCTTGTATAGAAAAAAACCATTTGATATTTTTAATGATCAATTGAGGACATTATTATAAATGGAAAATGTTAACATACTTAAAGAAAGCTCCATGATGGTCTATGATGGTTACTAGAACTTTAATCCAAATATGAATTTGTTCAAATCTAGGTATGCACCAAAGCACCAAAATCCAATCTTTGGGAAAATGTTGGCCAGGTAATAATATACCTAATAGTAATTTCAACTATGTCAAGGAAGATGAAACAGATTCAAGTTTTCAATTCAACATTGGGACTTTGCCACTAATTAACATAGAAAACAAAATGGTTAATAACAACAACTTTAAAACACTAGGGATAAGAATGACCTTTTGGGGAAATGTAACCCTCCCTTCAAGCACCTGCAAGATCCACTCTAATGTTTTCTTCCCACATGAAACCTTTCTATGGAACAACCAAGAATAACAAACAAAAGGAGGAAACCCAGATGCCTTTACAAAATAAATTACATTTCAATTGAGTCTTATTTAGACTTAGTTGTTAAGCAAATCCAACCTCTCATCCAACTTGCATCGTGTGTACACCTCCAAAATGAACTTGTCATTATTTGAAGAATTTTTATAAATTATATTAACTAATATGACCTAGGGTACCAAATGGACATATATGATATACAAAACTTGATTTTATAGACCTTATGGATCTTTTGATTAAGGACCTATTTTGGACTTATGTATGGAGTAAGTGAATAATATGTTTTACTTAGTTATTTTGAGTTATGCATAAATAAATGTTAAATTACTTAGACTTTATTTGTGACAAAACATTAGATTTGAAGGGAAAAAATTTAGATAACATAAAAAAATTATCCATGGAAAAATGAAAAATATTTTTAAAAACTAACATGTGGTGTGTAATTATGTATCCCTTAAGTTAATGAATGATAAATCATTATTAGACTTAAATGAAAGGAGTGAATGATTCATCCATTTTTTCTTCAAGTATTTAAAAGGTTGTGGTTGCAATGTTAGATTTTTTTATTCTCATGTTTTCATGTTGATCAATTATTTCATTAAGACTTGTACAAGGGATTATGTAATGAAATTTAAGATGCAATAAACCAAATATTATTTTAATTTTGAAAGTGTTGTCAAAGATAAGGTTTATGCAAACTTAGTGAATGGTCCTCGTAAATCATTGTCTCTAGGCACATGTGATGAGATCCCCTTTGGGCTTAATCTTTAGATTTCAAGGAAAATCAAATGTACATTCCAAAGAAAACCACATTAGTTAAACATTGAGGGTTAATCCATATAAAGACCAAGCTTTACATGTGAGTGATCCTAACCCAAGGCATGGAAGCTTCACCACTTTAAGTTATGTGTGTTATGTGTGAATTTCTATTCCAATCTATCAATATTCTTGTTGTAAGGGCATTATCTCAATAATAACCTTCAAAATTTCAAAATCATCATAGGCTACACACACCCCTTACAATATTCACATCAAATTAATCTACTAACGTAATCCTTCAAATATGAAGTTTTTTTCTACACCCATTTACCTCCATTGGACACCTTAATTAAAATTTTGATCCAATTTATCTATCCATAAATGGGGTTTATAAAACTTACAAATTTAAAAATCTTTGGTAGATATTTCAATCAATATCCAATAGGGGTTTTAAAGTTAAATTGAGTTCATGCAATATTGGGCATGTGTTCTTTGAGGTTGGATCCAAAGTTTCACTACCCCGAAACAAAATCTAACATGACATTCATGCATGCACCATAATATGGCATTCACAATGACCAAGTTAGGTAGTCATAAAAAAATGTTAAGCCAAAGTGTGGTTCTTCCAATAAGAATGAAGCCTTGCAATTCCAAAAATGTGAATGTCTTCACAAGAACTTTGAAAATGCAAAGAACTTCAAAGAAATGTTAAGATAATCCCAATGCTAAAACTCTTAGATCAACACTTAAAACAATTTGTAAAGTTAAGCCTCAACTTCCCACTTGTAATCCCACCATCCCTTACATTCATAAATGTGAGCTCCATTAGTTTACAAATTGGGCCCAATGGATGCACTTCTACAAACACTCCAAGGTAAAATTTACATGCTACAATGGAATTTTATGGATGTCAAAATCACAATTTTGCTTATGTGTAACAAGTACTATTGTACAACAAGTGCCCGACTACATTATGAAAAATATAGTAAAGAGAATCAAATAAGACTTCAAGCTTAAATATCAATATCTTTAACTTTCAAATAATTACACCAAAATCATTAATATCCATTCAAAGGTGGACATTACAAAGTAACTACGTCTAGTCAAAGATTGTGTGTCATAATTCATAAACAAGTGGTTATGAATTTAATATTGCTTTCAATGAAATTAGAAGACGTACTTAGAACTTTGAAACATGGCACTTTGAAAGTTTATGATACTTTAGGTATAAACTATATATATATACACCTTGTTGTAAAAAAATATTTCATCATAATTTTAACATTTTGCAAAGTCCATTTAAATTTATAATTTTATGTTTTACAAAACCTATTTTTAATAAATGTTTTTTATTTAAAATTTTAGAGTCTAGGTTGCTCAAACAAACAAATCATAATTTTGGTCAAAATAGACACATATAACAAAATTTTACCACAATAAAAAATATTTCCCATGATAATTTATTTGATTGTTTGAATTGAATATGATATAAGGTAATGTGTAATAACTCTAAGGAGAAAGTACAAAATACAAGCCGAAAAAAAAGATTGCTAATGTTTTTTTAACAAACTTTGTCATTTTCAAATCAAAATTTTTTAATTGGAATTTTTTATTGTAAATTTAAGTAAATTTCTCATTTTTGGGGGAAATTGGGTCAGTTTTTTTATATCACAAAATTGGGATATTTATATGGCAACAACTTTATAATAAAAAGGAATTTGGAATTTTTCTTATATGTGATCTAATCAATTTTTAAAAAAATTCCATGTAAGAATTTACATTAGTACACAAAAAGGTTATAGTCACATGTAGAGAATAGGATTATTAATCCAACTTCTTTATGGTCACATGTAAGAAATCAAATTCTCATTCATGTTTTACAATCACACATAAAATGTTACAATTAAATGTTTAAAATAAATGTATTGATTCATTTTCTTTACAATCTCATGTACATTTTTAATAATCGCATGCAAGAAATATGTTTTTGAATAATTTTTCTTGTAATTAAATGCAAGAAATGAATTTATTCTTTATGCTTGTACATAAAATGAATTCTGTTAAGGTGCATGTAGAAAATAGAGTTTTTATTTTCTAGTATATATAGGCGCATGCAAAATGGGTACAATCACATGCAAAAACATTTTATCACATTTGACATGGTTTTTAATCACATGTATGAAAGTATGGCCTTTTTTTTCTTTATTTATTTTCCCCCATGATCTCAATCAAATTTATAGTTATAAACCGTCCATAATACATGTGATGATAATTACAACCACCAAAAAAGAATAATCCAAACTTGTTTTCATACAAACAATTATAACCACATTCCATGTGACAAAAAATGGAACTACAAGAAAACATAAGGAAAAAAAAAACTTTAAAGTGATTGATAATATACCATTTGATATTAACATCAAATATAAATATGAACTTTGACAACAGATTTTCAATTGTCATTTTGGGTCCACCCTAGTGTGTTTTTACCATCTAGGCATTATAATTTCATATAAATATATATATTCAAATATCAAGTTATTATTTGCATCATTAGATGCAATCTAAATGCTAGATTTTGTTTTTTTAATTTCAATCAATTTGAGTTTTCATCAAAGGTTCAATCAAGATCTGGGGGGGGGTGGGGTTGGGTTGGGTTTGGGTCCATAAGCATCCTTTTTAGGTGTTAAAGGTAAGCCTAAATAATTGGCTAAATGACCTAACCTTATTTGTGTTTGGTCATTTCTTTAGGTATCTCCTTCCCTAAAAAGATCCCTCTCAACATTTTTCCTATCATATCATCAATTCTAATGGTCCATTTAAACTTGTGCAAACTTATTGATAAGTAGTTGACATGACAGTTTGACATTAACTTTTAAAGTTAGCATGAGTTTTAAGGAAATGATGTTGAAATAAAAACCTTTCAAAATTGTAGATTGAAGTATTTAATATTCTCATTAAATTATTTGTCCAAGATTTCTATGTAATATATTATCAACCATGTTATAATTCTTACACAAGCCTCCTTCTACATCTCTAGCACCTATGCACTTAAAGTATCTTAAGATCTTGTAGATGTTTTATGAGTTCCAATAGAAAATGATCATCAAGTTTTGATGGCAAGTGCCTACATTAGTACCTTTTGAAATTAGGGGCATCATGCCCCATTGTGAATAGGTGTGCATGTGTGTGAGAACAAAATAATTGTTAATAAAATTATTTTTTACCTAGCAATAAATGTTGCAGGGAATAGTGATATTTTTTTGTTTTATTTTGTTGTGTATCGAAATGGCAATGTATCAATGCATCATATTCCATCATGCATTATGTCATCATGCATCATGTTATATCATCAACATAAACCCTATATACATATGTATCGTGTAAGGAAGGGTGGGGAAAATTTCAAAATGATTACATGGATAAAAAAATTTATAAATAAACATTTAAATATTTGGTTACTATATTATAATTATTAATGAATCAAAAAATTTAAATACATTAAAATTTCAAAATACATGGATAAGATCTTATCACATTTCCAAGTTTATGGATAAGGTAAATAATTGTTAATTTAGTACAAAACCACCAATTTACTGTTGACACATGTTGTGAACAATACATTGAATGTATTATTAATATTTCACACTTGAGAAATAAATGGTTACATATGAAAACTCAACACTTGGTATACATTTAACACTAATTTTCACTACGCCAAAACATGGTATGGATGACTAAAAGGTTTATAACTAATGTCCATTTCTAGTCATGTGGTAAAATATGAAATAATATTTGCCTAGTTAATTGTTTGTAGTAATTTTGATGATTACATGCCTAAGTCATATGGGTACATGACTATATGGCAATATAAGGACATGACCATAGTAATTTTGAAGGTGGTAAAACCTATTTGATTTATTCTCTTGATTTAATTGAAGATTTTTAACCATCAAAATGAGAAAGAAAAATTAAAATTGTGACCATAAAAATGAAACTTTAATTATTCCCCAAAACATAACAAGATAGGGGAAGAAGAAATCGTTGATACATCAATATTTAAGTTCACATTTTTATTTTAAAAATTTATCTTTGTTCATTAATTAAAAATTTTGTCATATAATTGAAAACAAATGTTATAGTGTATTTAAAATCTCATTTAATAGATTGTATCATGGAATTTAAAAAATAATAATAATAGCTATATTTTAAAATAAAATAATGATATTAAAATAAAATGTACATAATTTTTTAATAATTATGGAATTTACTTAAGTCAATAATTTATATAATGGTGATATATGTTGTACAAAATACAAATTATATGTTGAATATATTACATATTAAGAATGTAAATTAATTGAGGTACATATACTAATTAGAAATAAACATAATACAAATTTTATATTTTTTTATTAACTAAATATACGTTACACATGTGGGGAGATATGATTTGAAATTTTATATTGTCATTAGTAATAAATATTTCCAAGAAAAACTATATTGATCATAAATATCAACTAATCAAAGCAAATCAAGTAATTAACAATAAATATAATACAACTTTCGTACAATGTTTTATTAACTAAATATATGTTAAACATGTGGGGAGATATGATATTTACTTGTATGTTGTTATTAGCAATAAATGTTCCCAGAAAAAATAAATGTTGATTTTAAATATCAACTAATTAAGGAAAATAAGTAATTAAAAATAAATATAATAATTTTTTTGTAAAATATATGTTAAACATATGGGGAATATATAATTTTGAGTTTTATTTTATTATTGGCAATGAAATATTTTCCACAAAAATTAAGTGTTGATTAAAAATAAGGTTTTTTAAATTATTTTTTATGAAAAATAAATAAAAATAGTTAAGACATCATTTTTGTTGAAAATGTATAAAATAACAAGATTCAAATGGATTTTCTATCAAATTACTTGATATTTGTTGATTAAAAAGTTTACAAATGTGTACAATTTGGATAAATATTTTTAAATAAATATTTTTAATAATTTGGACAAAGTATGAGAAAGATAATAAAGGTTAAAGTTGGGACAAAAAAAGATTTGGGATATTATTGTGTTTTCATCTCATTAAATTTATCCAATATCCTTTGTCAACAAGTTTTATTTTGGAAACTATATAACTAGATGAAATAGTTACACATAATACATGAATAAAAAATATTCAAAGTGTAAATAACACTTATATGAGTTAATAGAAAAAGCTTGTGTCCCACAAACTAAATAGGATCCTACTTATTTACCTACCTACCCACCTATTTACCTCCCTCCCTCCTTAGGCCGATTTACTTACCTAGGCCTAGGCTAAGATTTTTGGGTTACCTAGGCTTAGGTAGATCAGTTTTTTAGGTTAACCTAGGTTATTTGTATATATAACCTAGGCGAAGTCTATAGGCAAAACTAATAAATGTTAATTAGATCATCCATGTGGCATTATTATGTTTAGACACATGTTTCCATTTCATATGCCAATAAACATGTCTTATTATTTAATTATAAAAATCAATTGTAGTAATAAAAGTCATTGTCTTTCCTGACTATAATCATAGAAGTCACATGACTAATGCCATATATGACTAGACAAAAAAAAATACTAATGGTAATATTAAGAGTTCTATCTTATTACATAGTCATGTAATAACAAGTGACTGAAATTACAACCAATAGAATAATACGTGCAGTCATATATAACACATTTTGGTGTAATGTTTCAATTATAACTAACTATTATTAACCATATGCTATTGATACACAAAAAAATATTGATGCATTAAAGATCCATTGATACATTGAAAATCTTTTGACACATTAAGGATTTTTTAACCCATTTAAACATTGAAAAAACATGAAAATTTTCAAAATAAATGGATAAGAGGTTGCCACATTTCCACATCTATGGGCAAAATAAATCAACTGTTAATTTAATAAAAAAAACACTAATCTACTATCAACATGTGATGTGAACTATACATTGAATGTATTATTAATATATTTTCACACTTAAAAAATAAACCTTACACATGAAGATTTGACACTTAGTATACATTTACCACCACTTTTTATTATAATTAACTATTATTAACCATATGTTACTGATTTGTTTAGGATTTTTCAGTTTATTTAAACATATTTAGAGCTAGAAATTTTTCAAAATAAATGGACAAGAGGTTGTCACATTTCGAAATTTATGGGTAAGGTAAAACATGTGTTAATTTAATAAAAACCCATTAATCTACTATCAACATGTGATGTGAGCCATACATTGAGTGTATTATTAATATATTTTCACATATGAAAACCTAACACCTAATATACATTAATGATATGTTGATACATTGAGGATCATTTAATACACTTAAGATTTTTCAACATGTTTAGAGATAAAAAAAGCTCAAAAAATTTCAAAACAAATGCATAAGAAGTTACCACCTTTTGAAGAGTATGGTTAAAGGAAAAAATTAATTTAATTTAATCAAAATGCACTTACGTGCTATTAACTTGGGATGTGAATAGTACATGTATTACTAATATTTTGATACCTGAGAAAAAAATGGTTGTATAATATAGGGAGAAATCGAAACATGATATACATTTCTCGCCATTTTAAAACTATAACCAATTATTATCTGCCATGTGTTTTTTTATACATTAAGGAATTTTTCAACATGCCTACACATAGGAAAGGCATTTTTCAAAATGTGATTACAAGAAGTTGCCATAATTCCAACTGTATGGGTAAAATAAAATCAATGTTAATTTACTAAAAAAATACCAATATGTTATTAACACATGGTGTGAACAATACATTGAATGTATTACAAAATCCACAATTGGAAAATGAATGGCTAGATATTAAAAATTGACACGAATTATACATTTCCCACCACTTTTCAACTTTAAATAGTTGATATTTGCATTTTTCAACCTATTATAAATATATGTTGAACTTTCAATGAAAATTATTTTGGAAATTAAGGTCCGGGGTCACATTTTTCAAAATTTTACATATCAAGTGACATGGACTTCCTCTTCACATAATCTTCTTGTGTTATTCCAAGGGTGTTATTGGAGCACACATTTTTACAAAGTTCTCACATGTCATTGTGACCTAAATCTATGTAAGTGAAAGATTTACCATGTTTTTAACATGTATGTTGATTATCACAAATTTGAATTTGAGGTGCATATAAACTAATATCTTTTACAATGGTTTGCATGGAGGGGAATTTGTTGCACTTGTATGAACATGGCCATCAAACTAAATTGTAAGCATTGGAAAATGTAGTTCAAACACCACTAGGTGGGTCTTTTGATCGTGAAGATCTATTGTGGGAAATTGTCATTTGACACATTGGGATGCAACAAGGCCCTTGCTTTATCAAGGTTGCATTCATCCCCACAACTTGGGTATTTGATTTCATCCTTGGCAAAGAATGTCAAGATGGTGAACAATGTTGATTTCTTTGCAAAAAATGCATGATTCACCTTGACAATGATTTACAACAATCGTGAATAGATAGTGTTTTTAAGTTTTCAAAGTTCAAATTTTAACTTTTATGGCATTCCTACCCCAAGTTTTGGATATGTATCATACATGTGTAGATGTGATGTTCACCATCCAATGAATTAATTTCATTATTCTGTAAACATGAAATATTTCATTAATATTTTGTTTTATAATGCAATTTATGATCATAGTTAGCATTAAATTGGTTCACATGGTTGTTCATAAGTACCAATGTCAATATGGTCCCACTAATCTCACAAATGTTATCAAGGATATTACATAAAACCACAACGTAGTTCCAAAAAAATTGGACATCAATGGAAAAGTAATCCCATCAAGGATTGGCCACAAGGGTACATGAGATTCTAGGAGGAAATGGGGTGGTTTTATAAAGATTGCATACAACAACACCTAGTTGCTCAACTCAAAAAAATTGCATTGTAAAACTTTTTTAGAGCCTGAGGAGTATGTAGTAAAAGAAGGTGATCAACAAAGCAATTAACGTCCCAAATATCACCCTATTTCATTTTCAACCCCACCAACACAACTTCGTTCAATTAGTTGTTCCTATCATTCCAAAATATGCAAAATCCTAATGTTGTTAAATCTTTTAAAAAATTCAAGAAACATTTGTTTCAATCTATCCTTTATCACCTTTATCATCATCATTGTTTTATTCCATATATAAGGAGTTGGGAGGAATGAAAAAAAAAAATTACATTATGTTCAAGATGTCCAAACAAACATTGTAATCCCTTGCAAACACAAATTGAACAATGCTTTGAGGTAATGTAACTTGTTTGAAACCCCTTGATTTCACCAACTTAAATATAAGCATTACCAAAAAAAGTTTTATGTTATAACAAGTTCATGTTACACCCACAAAATAAGTTTCAAACCTTGGTTAAAATGAGAAAGACAATGTGTTAATATTTGAAAAAAAATGTAGCATGTATGTAAAGCCTAAAAAAAACATTAGATGAAAATTCCTCAAAATGTGGGATGAAACCAAAATAGGTTAAGATATTTATTTCAATAATTTCTATCCTTCATAGATAGATAGAACCAACAAAGAGAAAACATGATAGAATAATACATAGTAAAAAAAAGGACAAAGAAAAGGATGAATTTTGTATGTGGGGACACATATTCTTGAGTTGGAAGGGATTTTAGAAGGAAAAAACTTAAGAGAAAGAATGTATGAATCTCTATGACTTTGAAACATTTCATTACACATAATCACAAGGGGTGTAAATTTCTTTTTAAAAAATCCATGTGCTTTTCTTTGTCTCTTGTTGTTGACCTTCCTTGTGACCAAAAAAAATTTCCTACTTATTGCCGATTACCCTTCATTAACCCACTTCATGACCTATAAAAAAATGACTTGGGCTTTTCAAATCATAAGCATGTGACATAAAAAAAATGTTACATATAGTAAGGGGCATCAAGAAAATGAACTTCCATGTTGGGCTCTTCATTTCTTGTTACATCAATGCCAACCTTCAAAGCCAACTTTCCTTGTCATGTGCAAAAACAAATATTTTTCACTAATTGCCTTGTTGAATTTCCCATAAACCCATTGACCTCCTAAGCCATTATGACTATAACTCGATGTAATTAAACTATTACCTATGTAATTATTTAATGGTTAAGTTTGATGATTTACTTGTTAATTGGATTTCATAGTTTAATTATGATTTGGTCATAGTTTCAATTAATGTGCATTAACTTTCACATGATAATTTATGTGAAAGTTTTTGCCACTTTATTATGTATGTGAAATCACATGGGAGCCATGGGAAGCCATGTGATGTGTAAACTTTAGGAAATATCTTGTTTAGTTTCCTTTTGGTTAATATATAAGTAAGTGTTTGTGACCTTTGGAAACACCTTCACTAAATAAAAATAAGTTATTATATGAATGTAAAGTTTCATGGAATATAATTATGAAAAGAATTGAGATTTTTGTTTTGAAAGGTTTCGATATAATTTATGTGAAGTCCATATTAGAAAAATGGTGTGGCATACCAATTGTATATAAACAATGAAAAGGTGAAAAAATATTTATGCAAACAAAAACATAAATTTCCATAACTATGTAATAAACATACATAATTCTACTTTTTAAACCCATTTGTGATCTACATGACCAACCTTTTGAGCATGCGGAAATGTGTTGTTCCTTTTAACCATGCACCTCTAGCCTTTCGTCTTTTTCTTAAGCATGCACCTTTCATCGACTTCCCTTGTCGAACTTCCCTTAAACCCATTGACCTCTTGAGTCCTCATCATTGACTTCCCAAGCACATGTGAATGCACCATTTTTTCTAACTGTGAGCCTTTTGTCTTCTTGTCCTCCTTTTGAACATGTGTTTTTCGTCCTCCCACCTTCTTCATGAACATCTATAACATGCATTAATGCATTGATACGACACTTGCTTATGCGTTCAATTAGCATGGAGGTGGAGAGAAGCAACTAAACAAAAGAAAAAACACATAAATGCCCCCACTACCTTAAACCCAAATTGAGATCATGAGAAGTTTTTTCCTCATTTGAAAAAAATCTAATCACATTACATTTAGAAAACAAAACCTCCATGGCTAATTTTTTTTTTTCATTAAATGATGAATTTTTAGGAATATATATATATTGATGCCAAATTTTTCTTTTGTTGTTGATTACATGTAACCAAAAAACTATGTTAAAATCAAGAATGTATTTTTTGATATTTTCAATACCAATTATTCAATCAAAATTTAAGAAAAATTTCTAGATTTTTGTACATGGTTCAAGCATGTAGCCAAAAACATTTTAATAAATTTTTAAATAAATATTTATATATTTATTTTGTAGCCAAATCTAGCAAAATTTTCATATGTATCATTGTCATTTTGACTACAACACAATTTTTTTACAAAATAAAAGATTGCATGATCGTGGTCATATAAACACCCTCACCCCATGGCATATGAGGCAGTAATATCATGTTGTAAGACATAATGGAAAGGTCATGCCACCATGTATCAATTTAATTCATGATATAGTCTTCATGTAAAAAGTTACCCTATGAACCATCAAACTAGAAAACATATTTGCCCCTTCCTAACTTTTTTTTAAGGAATTTGTGTAGGGTAGGACTTGTTGTAAGCACCTACCATCAAAACTTGGTGATCATTTTATACTTGAGTTCTATGAGCACATTAATTTTCCAAGTTTCACAAGCATACCATTACAAATATCACATGTTCTTCAATTCTTGAAGTTTTGGGAACATTTCAATTTCCACAATCCACAACTTTGCATGTATGTCAATGGATAATGTATGTCATATGCAATGGACAATTATAGTTCAAGATTTCCATTAAAACTTCATCTGAAAGAAACAAAGGGAAGGGAAGAACAAGTACCTTACACCAATGTAACTCCAACTATATTATAGAATAAATGATCATTTTCATCAATTGTAAGCACAAGGTGCACATGAATAGCAAATGCAAATCATGGATTCACAATATAATATGGTTTTTATTGTACAAAAATGGAACAAGATTGCAAATATATTTTTTAAAATAACAAAATCAAAAACACCACACAACATAAATATGTGCAAGGGCAAGTGGAATTGCATCAAGAAATATAATTCATTACTGAATTATTATAGAATTTCGTTATTTTTCTCCTATGAGTTTTTGACATGTGTCATTACCAAAGTTAAATAACTAGGGAGGTAAAGAATATTTGGTCAACATTTCATTGTTGACCACCATTTTATCAATTTGTGAGGTTTGATATTTGGACCACAATGATGGAGATTAACTCCTTTACAAACAAACCACCCCACTTGCTATGAAAACATAATGGGGTGCATTTTATTTAACCCATGTTTTATTCAAAATGTTGCACAAGTGCCAACTTTAGTATTTAATATGTAATTGATGTTTTGTCCAAATGAAAACAATTTAAAAGCTCATTTAAATTTTTTTTCAACAATGTACACATTTATATTTATTTCCTTTTCAAATTGGAAACTTATTTAAACAAAAAATTAATTATTTTCTAAACATGATTTCAATGACAATTTTTAAAAAAAACTAAAATCAATTATTTATAAATAGTAAAGATTTTATGGCTAACATAATAATAATTAAATGATATATTTATCATATCTTAAAACTTGTATTAGATTTAAAAACTATATTATATAATTTTGATCTATAATAAATAATAATTTTTGTAGTAATTTTTTATTTTGATGTATAATATATAATTTATTCATATACAAATTTATAAATATATATTATATTTAATAAAAAAAATATACCATATATTTTAATAGCAACTATATTATTTATGACGTATAATATTAGTACAATTTATAGATTTTTGTGGAAGATTCACAATTTTCATAGTACTTAACATTGGCACTAATGTGTTTTGTAAGATTTCAAGCCTTGAACATTTGGCCATTAATCCTAGAATCTCATCATTTTGAAAACCTTTTGTTAGTAGTAGTCTTCGACATCTTTTTTTGATATGTCATGGTCATCATGAAACAAAAGTTTGCTTTTTGAATTGTTGCTTGCCCCAAGTTGACAAAAGATTAGGATTAGAAATTGCCAAAAGCTACAAAAGCTTAACTTGAGGTGTTGAAAGGTCCATTGCTCCAAAATTAATTCAATTTGACATTTGATTGTTAAATTTGACCATAGGGTAGGGTAAACATACACAAGTCTTTTCACAATGCATGTGAAGGATGAAATAACATGTGAACTTGTGTTTTAAGCAATAAGATAATTGCCATAACAATTGTGAAATTTAGTGTGAAAAACCCATGCTTTAGTTTGAGCATTTGTTTGACTATAATGAAAAAGGTTGTAGACATTTTGCCTTCCACATGTGGTTGGTAATTAGTTCTTGTGTTGGAATGCAAAAAGATTCGTCTTTACTCCAAGTTGAGAGTTGGATAGCTAGCCATAAGCACATTGAGGGACCCATTCTTTTATTCTTATATGTTTGGTAAATTGATTGCAAAACCATCTTGATTTGCATTTGAAACAATATGTCTAAGCACAATAGTTTAATGTAAAACACTTTCAAAATAAATAAAGCTTTTATTTAACCAATCTTACTTATAATAAATTTGTATCCATGTATTTCAAATATTAGACCATGTTGATGGGGAATTGGGTATTGTAGTAAGGTTTAGGGTTCCCTAGTTCAACTCACTCAACCATAGGAGAAGAATGTACTTTCATTTGTACTTTGACCAATACTTCTAGATATGCATGGCCAATGTTCCTATAATTATTCACATGGGACATATTCTATGCCAATGTGAATAACTAATGTGCTAAGTGATTTTTCTTCTTGCAAATTTTTGCTATTTTGCAAAACCATTGGAAAAAAAAAACCTTGGAATTATTTTTTTCCCCCAACAATAATCCCCCACTTTTGAAATTTTGTAAAAAAATTTAAGAGAAAAAGAAAAATTCTCAGTGCTCAAAAATGGGGAAAAAAAAATCATAGAGCTAACTTTAAGGTTAAAGTCATTTCACATTTGTTTTAGTTGCCTTTAAGGTTCACATCAGTTAACTAACAAGTTCACCATACTACAAGGCCATTTGACCCGGGTTGGTGAGTGGCACACCTACCTTATTTCAAGTCACAAGAGGCATCTTAGAAGGATGAAGCCAAAGAGGCTTCAAATGCATGCATCACCCATTGAATCTATAGAGGTTATTTTGGCTTCAAATACATGCATCACACACATTGAATCTATAGAAGTCAAATAACCTTTTATTAGTGGTGAGAGTTCAACAATGTGAATAAACATGAAAGTTAAAGTAAAAGTCTTGAAGGTTCACGTCAAAAGTAAGTTGCACCTTTACATCATATCTTCCTCATTTTGGGTCCAATAATGTGAGTAAAATAGGAAAACCAAAAGTGGGTTGGATCCCTACTCCTATCAAAGATGGGTTGACCCAAGGCTGACTCATTGGTAAGCCATAGTTACCATGTATGGGTATGGGTGAAGGCAACCATGGAGAAAGAGCACCTACATTGAAACCTTCACCTTCTTAAATGAGGCCTTGTAATGTGAATAGGTATGTAATCCATGAGATGTCCAATTTGGAGTCTTAGACCGCAAAGTATCTCTTTGGACGGGATGTTTATTCATAGGATAAGGAACGACTTTGAGGCTCTTCTTGCATTTGGAGGCCTAGTTGAGTGCAATAGGCGGGACCTGCACATTCAGGAAGACCTCAAAGTTATTTCTTACCCTATGTTAAGAACTTTTCAAATTTTTGAGGGACTTTATAAAAGTGGAAAACACCTTTTCTTTTGAGATCTTGCACTTTTGTAAGGTTCCCCCAAAAAGGTTGAAGTGAAATTCTGGCAGGTTTAGGAGGTGGCTTTCAAATAGAAAAACCAAATTTGAAGCATTCTTTATGGTGTTTCTAAGCAACTGAAATTTTTTGTGGGTTTTAAATTTCTACCATGATTATACTACTGTAAGGGTGTTGTTTCCCACCCAAGGTATAAGGGCCATGGGGGCTAATAAATTGGTATGTTCACATCCTTGAGTGAGGCCTCTCTTAGTGGCTATATTCAACCTGCTGGGAAATGTTAAATCTGAACTCCATGATCTTGAAATAGTCATGAGCTGGGACATTTATTAATGTTTAAAAGCAACTACAATTTTTTCTTGGGAGTTTCTAGTTTCTACCATGGTAGTAGGGGTGTGAGTGGTGTGGCTCACCCCAGGGACCACTCACCCTAGGGCTAAAGAACAAGGGATAGGAGAGTGTGGATGTGGAAAGCATGTAAATCTGATGTTTCGCCTCGTGGATTTCTCAGAGACACCCATTTAAACCCAGATCTTTTATGAAGTCATGTTCTCAATTTCAAAAGTGATTCTGTTATCAATCAATGTTGCTTTTATTTTGACAGAAAATTAAAAGTGATGTGCAACTAGATTAAGGGCGACTTTAGATGAGGGTCCAAGGTCCAGGGACCATTGAATTCAAGCAAATCTTATTAGTTGAAAGCTTTAAATTGGTCCCAAGGCCTTTAGACGTGGGTCCAAGACCCAAGAGTGGCAAATTGAGGCTAAACCTACATGGCACCTGTTTTGGAGGGAAAATCAATTGGTTCAGACCAAAAAAACAGTGCTCAAAGGAGAGTTCCTGATTTGGAGAACCAAGAATCAGGCTAGGGACCAAGGTACAGTCCAACTCAAGGATTCAATTTGCTTCAAATCAGTCAAAATTGGTTCCTAGGAAATTGGACCCCCGACTCTTATCTAAAGTAGGCCTAAGAATGGACATTGGAAAGTGATCTTGCTTTTTTCACCAAAAGTTGCCAAATTGCCAGGATGAAGGCAAGGAGGGATGCTTGATGCATTTGATAAAAAGTGGGACTAGGCTATTATAGTTCCTCCTGCAATGCACTGTGCATTTGATGCAGCATCCATTACACTAAGGGGGGCATTTATATGTCACATGTGAGCCAATCATTGTGGCTGGCCAATCAATAACAATCAATATGTGACCAATCACTGGCACTAGCTAATCAAAAGTAGTCATTTTCTTTTTGTCAATCTTTTGAATCCTCCACTAGGGGGTGTGCAAGTTTACATGATCAAGCCCATTTTCATAGCACTATGGTGCTTACCTCATCCGAAATTTGGCACAAATGTGATTTCATTGTTGGTGCTTTACCTCCTCCAAAATTTGGGGCAAATGTGATTTCATTGTTGGTGCTTACCTCCTCCAAAATTTGGGGCAAATGTGATTTCATTGTTGGTGCTTACCTCCTCCAAAATTTGGTGCAAATGTGATTTCATTGTTGCCACCATAGATCCTGTTAGGAACAACATTGAGGATACATGAGAATTTTTGGAACAAATAACCGACATTTTGGCAAAGCATCCGGGATAAAGATAAAACACACATGAAGAATACATTAGGAACAATATTAAGGACTTTATTTGGAGAATAATTGTAAGCACCTATTGGGGAGGAACAAAACACTTGTTTAGAAAAAAATATTTCAAGGCCCCCTTTGTCTCCATCCTTAAAAAAGGAAAATAATTGAGTATCAATAGGCTTATTCTCCTGACACTAGTTCATTACATCTAGAAATGTTGCAAGAGAGGAAACTTTGAAAGTAATTGTTGCAACCTAATTTTTAGATTGTGAGCTTTATTTGTATTTTGACAAATTATATTTAAATCCACCTTAAATAGTGATTTTAAAATATAAATGTAACAAACCCAAAAAAACATTTTCATATGAATCATTGAATTAGATAATATTTTAAAGTTTAATATATCAAGGCCTATTTGATGATTATTTTTCATTTATGTTGCAAAGATCATGAATTTTCTAATTTGCCATGTTTTCACACAAACACATTCATTCTACACGTATTTCCCAAGTGAAGTTGATCAATTCTCAACATGGTCAATCTATCCTTGCACAAACCAAATTTTGAACATTTTTTCAAGGTTATCTTCTAAACAAATTTGTGGAATGGAAAACATAAATAACAATATCCTATCCAAGAATTGGAAAATAAAATAACACATTAACACAAAACACACCAAGAATAAACATTAAAACAAAAATAACACTACAAATTAGTGCATCCCTTCACATGTCCTTGAATTTTTGTGCACTCCATCACATTGTTAAAGAAATTTCATCAAGCACACCACACAAAAACAATATTTTCACATTTTTCACCATTAACAACAAAAAAACTTATCATTCACATGACAATGTTGTAATAAAACACTCTATGTTAACATTTAATGTTTTGTTAAATTAACTTATGAAGATTTTTTCACTCTACCAGTGACCAACCAAATTAAGATAATGATTTTGAAAGTAACCTTAATTGAACTCTTGTCTTTTTTTTTAGTATTTTGTTCATCCTTTCAAAATTTGAAATGACCTCCTTTCACACCACACTAGATATTATTTTCATAACTTTTTATTTGGTCTTCAACATCATCACAAATGGTTGTTTTATATTCTTACTTCAAACGAATGCTTACATCATGCTTTCACTTCTTGTCTTTCCTTTTATCTTTTTGTTTTCAACATGATCATCAATGTCTTTTTTTTCTACAAACCAAAGGGTTCATTTTACACCATGGATCAAAATGAAAAACCTTGTCGAGAAGCCACGAAAGTTGGAATATGAATGGCTAGGAATAGAAAAGACTATAAGAAGATAAGTGAAATATATACCTTGTACATGTTAGTCATGCAATTTCATTATATAGGTTTGATCCTCAAAACTTTGCCCCAAAGCTTTTGGACTCCACTATATCCCATCTTCCAACATCTCTCATGTTTTTGGGAGTGTCAAAGGTTCCTTCTTTGCATTTGCACATACATTTAACTCATATTGGGACTGTTTGTGTCACGTGTTAATTGATTATCTAAATATAAATGACCATGGAATGGATATTGGTTGAATGTGCCCAAATCCTATAAGAATTAAATACAAATTGTCCTTGTGGGTGAAATGATCCAATGAGGAACATAAGCAACTGAAATAGAATATGAAAATTTAATGACTAAATCACAATGACATGATAACATCCATATTCCTTCACTTTAATGTACTCTATGACATAATTTCACTTAATGTTTAACACTTTGTATGAAATCTTATGATGAATCAAGTAAAAATCCACAAATCCACCAATTTCCCCATTGAAATGCATGGCTTGGACCATGTAATGCTACCTTAATATTTAATGCAAGGTATTGTAAGGAATTATGGGGCCTGAAATTTTTAACAACAATCTTAGTAAAGACCAATCATTTAAATCATTTTTTATTAATTCTTTAATAATCTTCATGTACACTATGCACACACATAGGTACATGACTTAATTAATGACCCAACCATGGGATTTTAGATCTAAGAACATCATCAAATGTAAAATTTAAGGTTTAAAATATTTTATGGTAATACATTAGGATCCAACCATTCAATTTTGCAACAATACCTTTACTTTCCATTGAAAAACATGATGGAACCATTATTATACATTCAAATGATGGCCATGAAGTGAAAGTAAACCAAGCTCAAAGTTCATTGAAAATTAACATTTCAAAGCTCATATTCGAATTGTTCTTTTGTAATGTACTTGTATTAAGTACCTTTGGGGATGCCTTAAAATTTTCCTCATTCTTGGGCTTTGACATGGTATGAAGCATTTAATACACGCAATTGTGTAAGGTCCTGAACCAAACATTAGCCAATTATATTTGGATGGTCATCTCTCACATCAATGTCAACATAAAATTGAAATTACATCACATTTATCCACCCAAATGTGTTAATACATAAAGTCAAACTTAAATACCAAGCTATGCATGATCAAAATAACATATTAAATACATCAAACACACATAAGGTGAAATTTGTGGATTAAATTCCATGGATTATGTCACATGACTTATTCCATCATCCTTCCCAACTTGCCTAAACTAGCTTGAGCTAAAGTAATCCACCAATTCTCCATACTTCATCACAATGACACCCTATGAGAAGGTGAACATCATGTCACAAGGGATTATTTCATTAAATTTTTCACCCAATGGTGTTTTATGTATATACATGTTACCCATATGGTTTGTGGTTTGTTCCACCCTTCATATGGTAGATAAATCACTTATTAATTTCTAGAGACTCTTGTCCTCATTCCCATACACATTGAACATAATATTAAATGTTTTATGGATTGTTCACTACGAGTGTTTGTCAACTCATCACAAGGAACCAATTGGGCATGTGATTGCTTTGAATAAATAATTTAATACCCAAATATGTCAGTACGTCACAACCAATGTTGGGTGGATATATTGATGGAACCTTAATATATAAATTGAAACTAATTCTGGTATCAAATAAGTGACTTGCTTGGCAGGGATTAATGTTGGCCAAGTTTGGGTACTAACAATTCTAGGTAGGGGAAGATTTGCCATAATCTAACAACACTATTGAATAACAATATGCTTGAAACTTGGCCCTAGGCCCAAGTTGGGAAAACTTAGGGTTAAATGAATATAATGTAAAACCTAGCTTAATGGGTTTTAAGGTCATTTTGCAAGAGACAAGTTTTAAATGTAGTCTAGGGGTTTTAGGGTTAGAAATTAGTTGAACATGCTAAAAATGGTTTGTCTTTCTTCTTCTCAATTAAAATCATGCCTTAAAAAGGACACTGAATGTTAAAATTTTCCACTATTTGCATTTTTTAAAAATTCATTTAGGAGGTATTACATGAAGGAACCTTTTTCCCACCCTATTATTGTCTAATTTTTTAATATGTAAATATTTAAATCACCATAAATTGAATTATATTTTAAAAATCAAATTTTGATACCCTACATTTATTATATATTCAAGGAACCATGGGTAGTGCTTTCACCCCCCATTTAAAGTGTAAGCTTTTTCAAACCCATTCAACCATTAGTGGTGTGGATGAACCTTTCACTTCACATTCCTCCATGTTTGGTTATTTTAGTTCACTTATTAACCTACTATTGAACCTATTAATAATACTTTAATGTTTTACTACATTGTTATTTTGTCACCTGTTTTTTAATACTGGGGATTAATGCATACTCTATATTAATTATATATTGGTTTTCACAATTAACATAACCTTATTATAGAACTAATTAAAGTATAATTTTTAAGGAACAACCAATATATGCCCAACCTTATACTTTTATTCACAAATTTTGTAGAAACACAGAAAAATGTCCCCTATTGGGATTTTATATTTCATTTAAAAAATTTGATTTGCTTTAAGGTTGGAAGCTAAGACTTCACTACAACTTTCATTGGGAGTCTTAAAACCTTGGATTTCTTTGTTTCTTATATTTACTTATTGGGTTTTTCATTTGGTCTTTTTGTACTTTAAATAGACTGATAATTATTCTTTTTTATTTTCAAGAATCTTTTATATCTTTCAAGAAGATTACAAATGCCATGAGGTCTTAATTAATGTAGGTGCCATCCAATCCACAAGACAATGCAACATGGCAAGCCTTTGTTGTTAAACTTTGGACCAATTTTAAGGATTGGGCTATCAACAGTCGAATGACAAATTATTTTATCATGAGCAATTAGCTTGCCTTGCAACATGGAATCAATAGGTTTTGTAAAACTTGGAACCATTGATTCATGGAATTGACAATCTAAGAAATTTGATTTGACCGTGAAACCAATGGGTTGTATTTTTTAATAATAATGAAATAAGCCTAGAATCCATGGGTTATCCATTTTTAAAAAAACATTAAACCCAAACTTGACAATTTTCAAAACTCAGACTTGGCCAATTCATTAGTAGAAACATGAAACAATACTTGTATGAATAGTTGCATATTATGAATTAAAGATTCAATACCATCTTCATACCAAGGCCATACAAACACCAAAATCAAATGTATATTTGCCAACAATCATCTTAAACACCTTAATACCACTATTAGGTATATGAAACTTAAAAAAAGAATTCACTACCAATTTCAAATTGATATGATTTTTTTATAAAAATGTTCGAGATACCAATACCAAACTAATATGAAAAATTAGAACAAATATTTCATACTAGTACCAAGTGGCATGTTCATAAGTAGAGATGTACTTGCCCAACATTAGTAAAAATCAATGTTGGCCAGTTATGTGGAACAAGTAGGTTCGTAGCTAATTTTAAGGTACCTAGACTAAAGGTCCACAATTTTACCAAAACCAAAATGGGATCCACACTATGTAATTACCTTTTTGTAAAAACTAAATTAATTTTTTGATTAGGTCGTTGTCATGTTTTAAATAGCTCTAAGTTTCGTAATTAACTAAGTAGAACTTTTTAGAAAACACAAAAGTTGTCATATTTTGAAGTAAAGTTGTCAAATTTATTGGTTGTAAACAATGAGTGGTACACTTTGATATTTGTGCACTTATTGGACAAAAGTGATATTACACAAATGTTTTTATTTTAATCATGTGTGAGGTAGATAGACTTGGACTTGGTCTCAAATTAAACTAGCTTTCAAAATTTCAAGTAATATCTAGAATAATTGACATAGAATATTCTTGAAGATTCAATAATCTCTGCCCAAATTTTTGTTCAAGTTGATTTTTTTGGTAAAACATTTCAACATTTGTCAATAACATAATTAATGTTGAAGCTACCAAGGTACTATGGTATTGATTTCTTACATTGTCATAAGGCATTTAAAAAAAAACCTTTTGCATTTGGAGTGGGTTCATAAAATGTAACCTATTCTCTAGGCTAGTAGAGGTGATTCACAAAATGTAACCTATTTTTTAGAAAGTGGATTACCTTGGTAGGATGTAATCCACATTCCAATTTGGGCAAAGTAGGTTAATGTCTTTCTTTGTTTTGCAAAATGTTGTATGCAAACCACAAGGTAAAGGATCTTGTTTGGTGTTTCACGAATTCTTACCCCTTTTACTTAGGCTTTGTTAACTTAATAGGGGTTTAAACCTACAAAGCCTCTCAAGGTGAAACCTTACCCTACATGCAATGACCACAACTTTTTTTAGTGTATTTTTAAAATGTTAATTAGTTAGAATATTGCATGAAAAAAACTTCCAATTGTTGGAAGTTTTACTTGCCAACCAATAAGAAGGTTTTTACCTTGTGGAAGTTATTCCTTCATTTTCATGTTTAATATTTTCATTTAAAAAAAAATATTTACAAGCTAAAATTGCACCACATGTTGTCTTTTAAATACATGACAAAATTATCAAGTCAAAAATAAAATTTTCATTTTTTGCAAAAATGGTAAAAGTTATAACATATAGCAAAAACCAAGGTTATATTTATTTCATACAAATTAATAGAATGTGAGCATTTGAATCCTATTGCTCTAAGTTCTATTTTAAATACACTCATGCAAATGGGTTTTGTTTAGAAAGAAATGTGGATAAAACATCTCAATGTTCACTTGTTTGGATTTCATTCACCCCAACTCAAAATCCCAACAACATCAAGATTAAAAACTTTTGATAAAATTACAATCCTCAAAATTTATAATTCAAAAAGATGCATGTAGATGAACTCCAAGAACCAATGCTCCTATAATTAACTTCTTGTCAACATAAATCTCACCATAACATAATAGTGCATAGCCCATCACCAAAAGTCTTGTAACCCCCCCCCCCAACCCCCCCAAATGGCATCATTATTTTTTCAACAATTCCACCCTAGACCTTGTGTATCCTTATGAAGAAGGATGCGATGTAATAATTTGATGCCATGACAAGAATGACACAAAAAAAAGAAGAAACAAGATGTAATGGAAATTACAAAACAACTTGACATAGAAAACAACAAACAACATGTGATCATGTAATATGTAAAGAATTAAAATTGAACAACACAACAACAAATGAGGAAAAAAAAAACTCAAAAATGAAAATTGTAAAATTATGTACAATGAAAATGAAATCAAAAAATGTTTGCCCAAACATGGGTGCAATATAGAGATAAGAGTCAAAAACCATGTTAAATAGTGGTGAAAACGGTGAATTTGTTTACATATGTTTTGTCTTGAAATTGTAAAGTTATGTTAATCATTCTAAGTTGTGCTAAATAATTAATATGAATGTTGAGGAATTAAAATTATAAATTAATTAAATTAAATTTTAGGTTTTGGTTTTTAAAAAGGACTTTCGAACTTGAATAAGTGTTGCATCAAATTGTGGTTGATTTTATAAAGGACTAGGTAAAGGATTATTGTAATAACATAATTTTGATGGTAAAAAAAAAAGAGGATAATAATCTATTACCCAAGTTCAAAAAAAAATCATAATAAAAAAATATGGAATTAAAAAAAATTTAAATTCAAAATATTTTTAAATTTTTAAATTTTTCCAAAGTCTTTTACCACATGTAAATGAGGTGTAATGTGCATGACATAAAAAACAAAGTTGTAATTTATGATATATATATAAACTTAAAGTGGTTAACATATTTTGGTATGATTCAAAATTATGATAAATTTTCAAGATGAAATACAAAATCTAGAAAAATTTACACATTTTGAGAAATTCATATTTATTCAACAATGGTTAACAAAAAAATGTGATCTATTGGGGTAACTATATGTATTTTTAATAACAAGTTGCAAAAGATTTCATTCAAAAATTCTTTCATATGAAAAAGTGAAAAAAATTAAAAAAGACTCATAGTCCTTTTATAAAGTAATCCCATTGGCTCCTATCTACATACTTGCACCCACCTACATAAAATTAAACATTAAATGAAAAAAAAATTACAAAAGAAAAAAAATTAGAAAAATATGAAAAAAATAAATAAAAAGATGGTCTTCCTTTTTCTTTATAACCCTTCTTTTTTTCATCTCCTTCTCCAATTATAATGTTGTTGACTACTACATAAAAAATTGTTATCAAAAGCTTTAATGTCATGATGTGTAGTGTTGTGACGTATAGTGTCGTAAGGGTGTAAATCCATAGTAAACTCTACTAAGCAAAATGAGTAAAACCAACTAAAGGTAGAAACTATTTAACCAAAAAGAGATGCATGCACATATATATATAATGCCCAAGAGGAGGATGAGACAAAAATTTTATGTATATTGAATTGTAAAGAAGGAATGAACATCTAGAGTATGTAGATGGTGGCCATGCAATGGCCGTTGTGGACATTTAAAAATCCAATCTGACTATGGAGGAAACTCTCTTAACAAAGGAATTCTAGAAAAACTAAAAAAAGAAAGGAAGGGCTTGGGCTTTTATATAGCTGCCAACAAACTAAAACCTTAAGTACCTAATAACACACAGTCACCTAAGATCATACATTAACTCTAAAAGCGCACATTAACCTTAAAAGGCATGATGGGCATGCCGTAACTGGCCATCATGTATGAAGCTATGTACGCGCATGACAATTGTTGTCGCAACCCCACTTTGAGGGAAGTGTGAGGTCGCCACTCACACTCCCGAAAATGGGACTTGGGAGTCCTCCGGGACTCTCAAAAAATCAGAACGCGATTGCAAGGGTCAAAACACCTCGCCTTGAGGTGTTCTTTATACTGTTGCAAAGGTCTTGAAGTGTAGATGTCTAAAATGGCCTCGCATCAGCCATTTGGCGTTTGCAGCACAAGTTATGGTCGAAAGAAGGGCCAAGAGTCAAACTGCCAGTTTGACTCCCGACCACTAAAAGTCGGGAAATGGCCCGATCCTGGTGTATGCAGGCAAAATGCGACACACCATTGAAAAGCTCTCGAGGAAAGTTACAACTTTGTTTTAGACCTCGTCCTGATCGGAGGTTAGGGCGAGAAGTTATGAGCGTCTGAAGTCCTGGGAGTGAAAACTGGGACAATTTCGGGACTCCACTTTGGGAGTCCCGGGAAAAAGAGCCATTTGGATGTAGGTGCGGTGGAGAGTCGCACATAATACTATATGGGGGAAGGTGGTGGCTTCCCCCGAGTCCGGGTCGTGGTGAGTCAAATGAGTCCAAGTTGCTCGTGGCTTGTCCCAACACTAAAAAGGTGCACAATGAGTTCTAACCAACTTGTTGATTAGATTTGGATGCAGGACCGATAACTAAGTAAGCTTGTCCCTCTTCCTAGTCTAATCTCGGAGCTTTCAGCACGCCCCTTCTACCCCTTTTTAGTGCTGGAAGCTGGGAGCGGCTCCAAGTCCCAAATTACTTCCGTAATTTGTCATAGCTGGATCCCTTTTGGGTCTAACAAGGGACTTGGGAGTGCGTCACTTGGCCCTTCTTTTTGCCACAACATATGCTGCAGATATCCAAATGGCCCATGCAAGCCCATTTTCAACATTTACACTTCAATAATTTTCCAATGATATAAAGAACATCCCAATGCAAGGTGTTTTGAGCCCTACAATCAAACTTTGAAGTTTCGGGAGTCCCGAAGGACTCCCAAGTCTGTATTTTAGGAGTGTGAGTTTCATCCTCACACTCTCTTAAAGTATGTTGAGAATTCAAGTTCAATTAATTAAGTTTCATTAGTTACTGGAGTAGGAAAGTAATTAGGTTACTTTCACAAGGTTGAATTATTTTCTTTATTTATATTAGTTTGGTTATTTGCGGTTTGGTCTTTAGATTAAATACCTTAATGTTGATGGTTTGGTTTTCTTTTCTTCATTACACAAGTTTGTGTATTTCATGTGACAAGAACCGTGAGGAGTTTTTGATGTTATGTTTCGTGTTATGAGCATCATGTTGTAGTTTGCTTTCAATAAATATTTATGTTTGCACTTGAGTAGATTTCCTATTTGTTAACATGGTATCAGAGCTTAGGCTGTTAAATGAGAAAGTTGAAAGAGATCTAGAGCTAGAAAGTTTCTAGAATTAGAGCTTGAGAGACTCTAGTAATATTATAAGAGTTTGTTAATTGCAAAAGAGAAACGGGGAAAGGAAAGAATGTGAAGATAAAGAAAAGAAAAAGAAAAGAAAAGAAATGAGAGGAGATCAACATATCAAGGTTATGGAAGTCAGATCTTTAAATCTAGATCTAGATCTACTGTGAAAAGATCTTGGAGTGAAACTTGGAGAAATTATAGAAGACTATAAGACGCTTCTATTATCAAATTTTCAAAAGAAAAGGATATGTTTTGTGAAAGTTATAAGCCTTTGAAAACTTTGTGCAAGATTTAGTTTTTTGGTCATATCTCCTTTGTTTGAGCTTTTTTGGATTTGAAACTTTGGGATCATATAGATCATAAAGGAATATATATGTGAGAGAAATTTTATGTCATTTGGATTTGTATTAAGAGAGCTCCAAGCACTTAAAGTTTCAATTTCAGTTTTGAAGTTAGTTATTTTTGAAAGTGATAACTCTTTGTGGTCACCATCAATAAAGTTGAAATTTTGAGTAGATATAGAAGACATATATGTAATCTGTCTCCCAAAATATTAAGGAGTTTGGAGTTGCTAATTTCAAATTGTAAGTCATTTTGTGTTCAAGTCCCAATTTGACGTGACTTCAAGGAAGTAGCAAGATCTCTCATTTTATGAAGTTAAATGAGCTCAAATTTTGAGAGAAGGTATTAAACATAGTTATTCATGTTTCACCAAAATTTCAGATCGATCCAAGGTCATATGTGAGCGGTGTAGCTTTGCAAAGTTGTTGTGACGGAAGTTTGTTTTGAGAAGACATCAAAACAATTTTTTGAAATGGAACAAATACAACATGGGAGAACTTAAAGGAAGGAGTTTGAAGATTGGGAAGCACAAATACATTATCAAGACCTTTTTACAAAAGTGTGGTATGTAATCATGTACTTAATACCATACGAAATATTATACGAGATACATACATATACGTAAAACCTATGTATAATATATAATTTCGTATAATACTCAAGACATACATACATATGCAAGGTCCATCTTGTTCAACCCTAACCCTAACCCTAATCCTAAAAACCTAAGGAAAGAAAACCCTAATCCTAATCCTAGAAACCAAAGGAAGGAATTATAATCATTTTTTGAAACCCCAAGAAGACATTGAGTGGTACTTTAAGAGATGGCGGAGGATCTTTCTCAAATTAGAATTGAAAAACTAGATAAGAACAATTTCCAAGTGTGGAAATTTAGGATTATGAATTTCTTGATGGGGAAAGGCTACTGGGAATTCATAACTGGTGATGAGAAAGAAACTCTTCTCCCAGAAAACCCCACACAACAACAAATTCAAGCCAATAAAACTTGGCATGAAAAAGTAAGGAAAATTTTATATTGGCTTTCTGTGAGTGTTTCTGATTCCATGATTGTGCATATTCAAGATGCAAAATCACCTAAGCAAGCTTGGGATACATTGGTGAAGATGTATAGCACCAATACACAAGCTCGCAAAATGCAGTTTAAACAAGAATTACATAATCTACAAAAAAACAAGATGAACATCAATGACTATTCTATAAAGGTGAAAAACCTTGCATATGTTCTTGCATTTATAAAAGCCCCTGTAGATGATGAAGATTTAATGGCCGTCACTTTAAATGGACGTGGAAAAGACTATAGCTAGTTTCATGCTTCAATTGTTGTTTGAGAAACATTCCCCGATTTCTAAAAATAACATTATTTATAAATGAAGAGATGAGAATTATTGGTACTTCATCCAATGGAGGATCACAAGAAAGTGATTTCTACTCAAATATTAATAAAGGTAAAGGTAGAGGTGGTAAAACTTCATTTCAAGGTCGACACAAAAGTTTGCATGGTGGACATCATCAACATGAAAGTCAAGCTCATGGAGGTGGACGAGGAAACTTTGGAGGAAGAGGAAGTCGAGGAAATCGTGGAGGTCATGGTGGAAATCATTGAGGTCAACAACCAAATAACGATTCAAATTACTGCTATTGCAAGAAACCTCGACACATGGTGAAGAACTATTATCAAAAGGAGCATGACGCACGAAATGGAAAACTACAACAAAGGAATTATGCATCAACTAGTAATCAAGGTGATGAGTAACTGTTTATGATGTAGCACATGAAAAATTCAATGATAAGAGGTGTATCAGACAACAATGTTTGGTATGTGGATTCTGGAGCTTCAAACCACATGACTAGTCATGGAAAATGGTTTAGAGATACAAAGGATTTGAAAACACCAGGGTTTGTGGAAACTGGTGATGACACTACACATCCCATCACACAAATTGGCAAGGTGTCATTGTCCATGCAAAATGGGCAAATGAAGTACTTGAAAGATGTATTTCATGTTCGAACCATAACAAAAAATTTGGTCTCCTTAGGCCAAATGGTGGAACAAGGTTTACAAGTGACATTCAACCTAAATGGATGTTTTGTGGAAGACATGAAGAACCAAAGCAAATTGATTGTAAAAGGGGAAAGGAATGGACGAATGTTCACTTTGGATGTGAACATGCCTGAGGTGAATTCCATGTTATTCACACATGGAAAAGGAGCTGGAGACATTGGAATTTGGCACAAGCGAGTTAGCCATGTTAATCTCTAACGTCTTGAGCTAATGGAGAAACAGAATCTTGTTGGAAGCCTTCCCAAATTTGGAACAAAAGAGGTGATGTCAGAAGTTTGTGAAGCATGCCAATTAGGGAAGCAAGCTAGGCATCCATTCCCAACGCAAACAACTCATGTAAGTTCCAAACCTTTGGAAATGATCCATTCAAATGTGTGGACCACGAAGATAGAATCCATTGGAGGATGCAAGTACTACATGAGTTTCATTGATGACCACACAAGGAAGGTGTGGGTTTACTTCATGAAACACAAAGGTGAAGTGTTTCAACATTTTTTGAATTTCAAAGCAATGGTGGAGAAGGAGAAGGGTGTGA
>Ga0116231_10002464_pt1 | contig 38702 bp, 32 predicted proteins | sample S1TSphgellanicum_2_FD_89695 | JGI IMG/M metagenome (GOLD analysis project Ga0116231, IMG submission 89695) | Host-associated microbial communities from peat moss isolated from Minnesota, USA - S1T2_Fd - Sphagnum magellanicum MG | ecosystem: Host-associated > Plants > Peat moss > Unclassified...
ACTGTCCGGGCCGGTTTCCGGTCTCGGAATCCGACTGTCCGGGCTGGTTCCGCCAGTCAATTAAAACGCGGAACCGTCGTCAGACGCACAGACAGACACCACTGTTGTAATTATATATAAGATAGTAGATTAAGGGATTTTGGCCCCTAGGTAGCAGGTTTATTTTCATATGAGGATTTTTGAAAGATGATATTTTGGCTTGTGTTGAAACTTGAGATTAGTTATAGAGTTATGATATCTTGAAGGATTTTGGTTTCTTTTAGAGGATTTTTTTGAAGATTATCTTTTTGCATGGTGAAATATTTCAATTTACATCATTCTTCCACCCCTTGTTTATCATGCTGAGATCTCCCAATCCATGGCACTTCATTCTGTGCTCTTGGTATTTTCAGAAAGCTCTCAATGAGTATGGGTGCACCGACTTGGTTTGAGACTGGTTGGAGCTACTGTGTGGAAGCCATTGATTATTGAACCCTTTTCTCAATGAAAACTACATAAAATAAAATTGAAACTGAATACTGTATTGGAATTTGGGGGGTTTCTTGGTGTTGTTGCAAAGCCCTTGGCAAGTCAGATTTAATAGAGTTTAATTCACAATATTCAGAGCTAAGGTGTGTGGAACATATTGATTTTTTAGTAGATTTTGTTGCTGCAAATTCAAACAAGTTAAAAAATGGGTTTGCAAAGAAAAATCAGTTTAGCCCTCAATCAATGTATTCACATTCTCGAATTTAGAAATTTTCAATTCTGAAAATGTGCAAAATAAAGAATGTGTTCACACTTGGGCCAACAGCCCAGGCTACACTAGTGGCTATTCATTATTGTAATCCATGTAGCTAGGTGGTGGATATTAAACCTTTAACCTAATTAGGTTTTGTGTTAAGTTCAGGTTCAGACTCTTGATCTATAGCACCAAAACACAGTTTTGTCCTTGTTGCTGTGAGCTACTGAAACTTGTTGTATGTTGGGAATGAAGATGGGTATTGTAAAGTGATGTTGCTCCGAATATTGGGTCCCAGGAACATCCCTCCAGAGAAGAGCTGGAAACCCATTTGAGATAAACCCTAAACTCTTAAACCCTAAACACATTACTGAAGAATATCTGAAGAATGAATCTTCTGCATCATCTTCATCAAATTCCAAACATAGAATCGAAGTGACTGAGAATCAATTATCAATATATCTTCTCTGCTGTCTTGTGTCTTGATCTCCAAAGATGATATTCAAGAAATGAGGTTTAAGGTGGTGAGAACAATGGTGGTGCAGCTGTCTGGAAAGAAAGCATTGCCAGAAGAAGGGAAATTCATTGAATTTTGAGCACATGTGATGTGAACTTACATGTAAGAATTATACTATCATCCAATGTGATCTTTCAGCCTGAAAACATTGCCATTTTCTAAAATCCAAAAGGCCATGTGAAATTATTTTATGTGCTTTTAATTAGGCTTTGGAATTTATTCTTTCATTTGATTGATTGAGAACACATTTGTTTTTTTCAGTTCACTATAATCCTGAGTTTCGAAGAGCAGTTACGTATTTCTCCAATGTGTGTTGTTGGCCTGCTTTGGTATTATGAATACAGCTTACTACTATAATTGAGCAATATTTTTTCTCTGTGCACAATGTTAAACACAATCTGTCAATTTGCTGAACAAACATTTGGGGAAGTAACCCAAGTTGGCAGTGATGAATTAATTCAAGCTGCAGCTAAAGTGGGTCCAAGTCAATCAATGGATGCTCCAAGCTTGATGATGCTACAGAAATGATCATACCCAAGTTTGTATGTGTTGTGATTGAAAAGCTTTTTTCTGACAACTTTGATGAAATGTGGACAAAATTTACTAATTGAAGAAGCTTCAACTGCCTCCACACCCAATGTAGGAAACTGCTTTCCTCTCTCTCTCTTAAAGATACGTATAGAGTGTACACCAATGTTGCACCACATTTTACAAAATCTTCTATATTCCAGGCTTGTGTTCCACTACAGATATTCAACACATACCTAGTGCATTTTTTTGTTTAGAAGCTCCAAGTTACACCAGTCATGTATGCATACCATTAATTTTCAACTTCCAGAGGACTTATATCACACCTGGGATTTCTGGTCCAAAATCTGTCCAAAACAATCCATTACAAGGTTAAGCCCATATTATATGAATCAGTGCAGACTTGTTGGCAATGTGATCAAATTGAACTGCATGACTTGGTCAATTTTGTATCTGCTTATATATTTTGGTTCAGCTCTAAATTTCTGACGGGATTCTATAACAGAAAGCTGGTGATTCTTCCCATACAGATGTAAGCAGAGTGTTGTCAATTGTCCAGAACTAGAGGTAGTAGATGGCACACTGTGGACAACCAGGGTTGTTCTTGGGACCCCAGAGGGCTACATACCTAATAAGACTTCTTGTTAGAGATTGACTCCCTCTCAAAATGACCCTCCGGATGCAATGACCCATGAAACAAGAGAATCAAGACAGGAAGAGAGGAACAAGGACCAAACCAAATCATACATACACACATCAAGGCAGTCATAGAAAAGAAGGTCAGAAGTCACTCACTGAGGGGCTGACATTCTTAAAAGACAAGACATTCAAGTGCTTTTACATGGAAAAGCAAGTTCAGAATCCCAGATGGACGGTGTGGGCTTGAAATTTGCCCCCAAGGAGTTGTCCACGGGTGATGGTGGGTGGATGAGCTGATTATAAAGAAGATCTCACACACCAGGGCTCAATTGTGCTTGTTTGCTATGAGTGCTTGCCATTTGGTAGGTGTCTTCTTGAGCTTTTGAAGCAGCAGCTTGGGTGCTTTACCTGAATGAGAGAGATAATTGCAAACATATGACAGTTGATGGTAAAAATTATTATTATGCAATGTATCTTCATGCTACTGACACCACCATAGTTCAAATAATTCTAACTTATACAAAGGGTGAGTTGCACTTGGTATGCCACCCACCATACCTACCTACCTCTTTGAGTACTTAGTGGGCACCCAAACTTTAGGGTTTCACAGGTGAATCATGGGTCTGCTGGTCTCCAACTATTTGACTGAATCAAATGAGATTGTCAGAGTTAAGTGGGTGGCTTTCATGGCAACACACCTTAAACCCAGGTTTAGGGTTTAGGGTTCAGAGTTTAGGGCATGTATGGGCAACCAAATTGATCATTTTCTTTTTTTCCATGTCCAGATGTAGAATGATCATGAATCACATGTGCAACAATGTTTGTATTTCTGCCTGCATTGCTATATCGACCAAAAGTCTATTGCCTAATGACCAGGGCAAATGAAGTGAAACAATCCACTAAGTGATACATGGGTTTGATCAGCTTTACATTCCCCCATGTCCAATTCATTTCTTTGAATCATTTTCTTTCAGATTTGTTTGTAAACATCATGCCAATAGCCCATTATGGTTGCGACTAGTTGGGACTACTAGCCATCTTGTATGTGGTTATGAGTGGTGAGAGATGTTAGATGTTAACTAGAGTATCAACTCAAACACACTACATGATACAAAGTCAATCAATAATGGAACATGAGGAGGGTTGGAAAATCATATTATGGCGTGGTTTCCTTATAACAATCAAAAAATGACATCCTTGAATAAAGGATAGTTTAGATATCGGAATGCAATCACCCTAAGCTCTTTAGTTATTTGGCATCATGATATGTTTGCCTACAACCCTATGACCTAAAATTTTAATGGATCAAACATGATATTAGTGAACCAAGGTCAAAAGATGAACACAATGGACATAAAGTTATGTTTTGAAAAACAACAAATAGTCCCCCATATAAATCATAATCAAAGTTTTGTGTAATCTTTTAATCTCCTATCTTTGTTGACAACTAGGACTTGAAGTTTTTTGTTGATCCAATTTTGTCTTCATTTTCATTGAACTTTTTGCTAGTCGATATAATGAATCATTAGTACCTTTCATCATTTGACAATTCATATGACATTGTTTGATTCATGGATTGGTTATACAATGAGAGATGTATTTGGCCATACATTGTTTAAGATACAACAAATTAATCAATCTTCATTGTCCTCAAAATGAAATTTTTCATTGCATAATTCTTGGACGAACTAAAGATGATATATCCATCAATTATAATGATTATTGCCCACTCCAAGATTCTTTCAAGCACAACTCATGGGCTCAATTTGTCCCATCATAATTGTTTTCATGTGTTCTATCTCTTCACAATATGACAATGCATCAAGTTCTAATACATGTCATTCCTAGGGACCTCAACCATGACAAAAACAAGGGTCATTTACACATGAAGAATTTTTCACACTTGTTTTGAACATGAAAGAATAATTACTAGTTACAATTGTTATGGTTCATTTAACTTTGGATATGTCTTGATGAAATTCCCCACATTATTGTAAATTTGATAGATATTAATAATGTTTTGACACACGTGTATTCATCATAAAGTAAAATTGATTGTCTAAGCCAAAGAAAATGGGTGACATCAAGGAAATATGATTTTGCATAAGAATGTTCACTATATAAAAATAAGTTCAAGTTTGCATGGTTAAAAGTTTGTCATAAGAACATTCCTTTCCCAAAAGGTTTTATTTATAATATAACATTATGCTTGATTTTTTATATTATTCATGCATTAACAAGCCATTAAACATTTTGGGAAAATTATGTCTCTCAATGGCAAATGTTAATTAATTGTGAATAAGCTTGTAATGCAACTTGATTTAGGTAAACTTGTAAGAGAAGTAACCAATTCTACTTATTTGATAAGGATGTTCATGCATATGCACATTTTAAAAATGACACAATGTTTTTCTGAATTACAATAATTAATGTTGTTGCAAAGCTACTATAAAGTTCTTAAGGGTTTACCTTTAAAGTTATTCACATGGTTGCTTTCATTTCAAGGAAGATGATCTCTTCCAAATTATGAAAAGGTAGTCAAAAATTGCACTTGTTGGTATTCTATTCATGTGTTTGGGAGTGGTATACCTTCTTCCAATTTTAGTATGCAAAAGGGAACATTGAATTTATGTGTAATGAAAGGTGTGCCAATGAGTTTAATAACCAACCACCCCCTTAATGCATTCATCATTTAGACAACATGGTTAAAGATTCAAGAAAATAATATTAAGTTCTAATATTCTAATGGGTCAATCAATATTTTCATCCAAATCAATAAAATATTGGAAAATTTTGTGAATTGTAAGAGTTTGGAATAATGAAGTTTTAAACAAATATGTTCATAAGGTTCAAGGTTTATTAATTGTAGTTTGCAAAATATACAAATGGATCAAAGATAATCCAAACAATGTAAATTATTCAATCATTTTATTTATGGCTAATTATTGCTAATTTTCTAGAAATAAATGGCTTGCTCCTAGTACAAAGGATTTTAAGGGATAAAAAAAAATTTAAATCCACATGTGATGCACCACTAGACAATCATATGGATACATTACCTTACCCTAAGGTTAGTTTCGTAATTAAATAATCCACAAAATAGTGAAATGAAATTTTGTGAAAATATGAAATTGACATGTTGAAAATCATCATAATTATAATAGGCTACACTTTGAATCATTTCACTAGTCATATCATAGTATCATAGTAGATGATGGAAAAAATATAATTTCAAAATTATTTTTAAAATTATTTTTTGGAAAAACATAATTATTCTTTTGTCATTGTGGAAATTGACCTTAAGCTATGGTATATATCACTAGTAGAAAAACCCCATTTCTTGACTTGTCTTAGGTGACTAAAAGTGTTTTTTGCGACTATTGTTTTATCTTAAGACAAATCAAAAAATGGGGTTTTTCTACTAGTATATGCATCCTCATTAGCACGAAATTGTTAGCCTTCCACCAACTAGTAGTTTATATTTGATTTTTACTTTCAACCTTTAGCAAAATAGTTATATCTAAACCTTCCATATTGCAAATTTCTCATTTCAACCATTCAAGGTTTAGCCAATTGTTGTAGACTTAATTAGCAACATTAGAGACATGGATAACTCCTTGGTAGGTAACTTGTAATTAACAGTCACCAATCTTTTTTTTTTAAAAACTTATCACCTTAGGGCAAGGCCTAGTCATTGGAGTTTAGGTCCTCACCTTTTTTAGATATATATTTTTTAAAACTTGTCAAATTAACATTTGGGATTTTATCCCTAAGGTTTGGACCTTCACTACTAAGTGGTTCATCTTTTGCAAATTTATAATAATGACCAATCTACTAACCTGTAAATAATTCATATATATATATATATATAGTGTCAACCTTCAACTTTTCATGTGTATCGTATGTTTGATTTTTATTGTTCAAGTGAAATTTGAATACATTTGGATTTTGGATTTTGTAATTATGAAAACGGATTAGATTTTAATACATTTAAAATGGAACCAATTCACTAAAATTTTGATACAAACTTGTAGATTTTTTTTACACAAAAAAGTTAGAACTTCATGTGTTTCATAAAGAAAATATGAACTTGTATCTTCATTTTTACATAAGAAAGAAAACCCAATAGCCTTCAAATTTTAATTTTTAAGAAACCATAGCAAAAAATCTCTTCAAATTTTAGTCAAGTTGTTAGCACTAGCTACATTTTGCCATGCCCTGCACAAGTTTGGCACCATACAAGTGCTTGGCATAAATTTTTTTGTTATAAATGAAAATGGGAAAAGAATGACTAAAACTATTACATTATATATATTGGGTGAAAGATATCCACCATAGTGCATATAGGAGATTCAAAATTAAAAATGAATGCATGATCGATTTAAATGTCATCTTGCTAATTGTTTCTAGTCACTTACTTGAACTCTCAAAGTTCAACTCATGTAATGTTTTTTTACTAATTTGAAAATAAACATAATTTAATCAACAAGTGATAGCTAATCCCCAATGGAATCAAGTGTGACATTTATCAACACCTTCTTTCAAACATGTGATTCTCATTCTATTTCCTATTTTAAAATTGAATATTATACATATTAAATTTGAAGAGAAAAATGTAAACTAATATCACATATTCAATATCTAAACTTTTGTAAAACCTAAAAATTTAGATTTTAATCCAACTCAATGGTTTCATTCACTAAATATTAGCCTCTTGTTTTATGGAATTACAATGTAACATAGACACATGCCACATCAAGTGATGGTGTATTTCAAAATGCTTTGCATGTGCATGTTGAACAAGTTTTTGAACATGATTGTAAATTGATTATTACAATACAATTGCATTGGCACATTTTTTTTAAGGACTACAACTCTTAAAGGAATTATTTTAACCATGCCACTTTTTTAGCACCATTTTCCAATGATCTAATATTCAATTATATTATAATTAACAAGTTCAAATCATAGATGTAACTCATTATTCCAAATAATAATGCAAGAACAAAATTTGAACAACAACATTTTATTTTCATTGAATGTCATTTGTAAAGATCTCAATACTAATTTGAATAATATCTCAATGCAATGTTTTCCTTGTGCAAGAAAATGATTTTGATATGTGTTAGCTTATTGCATGTTGACATATCCAAGTAGTTTCTTTACAACATGAAGAATGCCTTTTGGGGAGCATTCAATGTCCTTGCCAAGAAACTAACAAAGTATGATAGAGTAGGTGTAGTTTGAGTTAATGGGGCTAAACTACCCACAAAATTTGAGATGGTAGGCTTTATTTACAAGTTTTGAATCCATGTCTTTTTGGATTTTAATACATTCATCCATGTGAATGAAGTTGTAGGGTTATAGTCAAAATGTTTTTGAACATTTTTGAAAATATACTCAACAAATTTGATTGTTGAAACATTCCAAATACTAATGACAAGAATTGCACACCAACATTAGGTTGCATGATACCCAACTTTGATAGCTCAAATTATTATTCCAATTATCCTTGGGCCATGAATGCAAGTTTCTCTAAATTATTAATTTTATTGATAGTGAATCATTCACAAATTTGGGCTCCACATTGTTTCATTCTACCAATGATGATGAATTGTTTTTAAAAAAAGGATAAATATTTTGGGAAGGGATAGATGTATTTTTTTTTATGGAGTTTTGCAAATGTGTTCGCATTTGTGTCAAAACATATTGAGATTTTTCGGGATCAAATCCAAACATAATGTTTGTTGCATATGTTATCGTGAAAACACCACATGATGAATTGTCTATTTGTTGCATTACATTTGCATATGTGTATAACAAGTTGTTCACATTTATAAATTTGCATAATAATTGGATTGTGTCACTATGCAATTTTTTCATCATTAGCATATGCGAATCATATTTTATACAATGTAAATTAGGAATTAACATGTGGATTTTTACTAATATCCAATGATTGTTGTTTATGAATATGTGTTGAAGGTATTTTTTAACAAACATACATTTTTTTCCTACGATTGCATATGTACGTTGTTCATATTGTAATTTTTCAACATATAATATTTGCATAGTGCTTGCTAAATGTTGGCCATTTAGCCATCCGTTTGGGTCAAGAAGGATATTCTCACCTACTTTAGTTAATTGGAGGTCTTCAATCCAATAGTCAATGTTGTCATACTCATTAAAGTCATTTTCTGGATCACTTGATATTGTATTTTTTTTTGGTTTTTTAGTCATGTAATAAATTGTCATCACATTTTTTAAGGTCAATATTTGAATCCATAGGAATTTCAATATATTTGTTGGTTTAGTTACCATTTGTATTGAATTTTTTTGGTCTAAAAGAGATTTTTTCATCTTTGATGACCCTTTATTTGGCTTTACATATGTTTTCAATAGATATATCCCTTAATATTTACGAGTCCATCCAAGGAACGTAATTGTGATAATGTTACATATATGTTGTGCATGTTAATTGGTAGATTATCGAGTGGTTGTTTCAAATCTATGATCAAGTGATCAAATGTTTGTTCTTGAAATTTAAAGTTTGCAAGACAAAAAATAGGGGCAAGCGATAGTTGGTATCTATTTATGTTAAATGTCTCGGAAGTATTTGATAATGATATTGAAAAGTTTTGGATATCGGTACTATCGGTATGACATTTTTTGGCAGATCTTTTAAGCTTATGTCGTGTCAACTCACATGAGCACTTTTCTAGGATCATTCTTTCAAAGTCAATACAAAGAAGCAGTGCAGAGGTTGATAGAAGAAAATTTCAACAAATTAAATAACATGTGTGGGAGTTAAGTCTTCTTAGATGGTAGTTTTAATTAGGCACCTTTATAATAGAATTTTGACAATCATTCTACAAACAACACTAGGTAATTACAATGCAAAAAACCAATTGACATTGCAAGACAGTGACAAAGGTGTGTTTCCAAAGGAAGGGTCCACCATCTTAGCTGGGGGGTACTTACAACTAGATTCTAAACATTCGAAGTGATGTCCATCCTTCTTTTGCAAGCAATCTTGATCCATGTAACTTCTTTAAACAAGCTTGGGCATTAAAGGAAAAAATCACCACTTTAAGCAATAAAAACAAAAACAAAGAAACATAACATATGCAATGCAAAGACCAATGAAATATATCACTTCTTCTTGCCAACATTATACATGAGATGGTCATTGGGAAAAGGGCATTACCTTGATGGGGAAGGTGGTTTAACGCAGATATTGTTGTAACATACAAAAAGGGAAGACTTACTTTGTCTTGAACTAGAAAACAAGAGTTTTATGGGCATGAACTTCAGAAAGGATACTATACAAATGATATCTATCGGGCAACAACAATGAGCAAGTACCATCTTAACTGCCCACTAACTTCATCAATTGATTATAGGTTAATTTTAATTGTAAGATAACAACATTGTATACTCAGTTTTGATCACAAAATCCCCAAGAAAATAGGAAGACTCAACCATGATATCACTTAGTGTTGACAATAGAGTGTAAAAAGAAACCACAGAAAGCCACCCAAGGAAACAAAATAACACATGTGGGAAAGGAGGAGGAGGAGAAAAAACTCAAAGGAGATAAAAGAAACATTGACATCAAAACAAAATGAAAATGTAAATCCAATGGGAAGTTTAGTCTTCTACACTCAACACAAAGGAATTGTAATAACAGGAGAGATAGCCTCAAAACTACTTTTAGTTATCTTGAAACTCATTTTTCTGTTATCCATCCCCCATCTAGCGAAACGACAATGCGTGCCACTGGAAACATGTACCTAACACAACAACATTCTTCCTTAAAGGTGTACATATAGTTATACTTAATCTTCAAAATGAACTTCATCTTCTTTGGTGTAAAAATAAATGTTTGTTTCTTATAAGCTGATAAAATATTATAACTTCCCCTCCTTCCTTGAGTACCTCATTAGTTGCACGTTTTCTGTATCATTAGTACTTAAGGAAGGAAATGCCTTTTCCAAGCTGACATCGATTTGCTTTTGCAAAGGAAGTATCTTTTCTAACATTGCATTTTTTTCCTTAACATTTATTAACAAGGAAGGGAATGATGATGATGTTTCACCATTGCTCTATTGACTTTCTTACACAATTATTGCACAAGATAACCCACAAACAACACTTGTTAGTTAACTATTATGAGACATGGCCGAGACTTTTGTAGAACTGCTGCAAATAATAATGGTTCAATGTCCTTTTCATTACAATTATTTTTCAACATTGCATTAGCACTTCCTTCAAAACCAAAGTATGAATAGGTTATCAGTCAACTGACATAAGCCAAGTTTGATAAAATTGAAACATGGTGCCAAAGATATTGAGATTCTAGATCTAACAACATATTAGTGGAATAGGAAAAATGAAACAAAAGAAAAAAAAAACGTAAGAAACCAACCTTCAAAAATGGAGAAAAGAAAAAAATAGTGGGAACAACCATGACAATCAAACACATGTTTCAATTATCTTCAACATTAGCATGTATGGGCAACGACATGTTGCCTTTGCATCTCTTCATTCAAAACTCTCCCAAGAAATTACAACAACATATCCCTAGTAGCAACTTGATGAATAATATTGAAACTATCGTTGGGATAAGTGGGTGACAATCCCTTTGACCCATTGTGGAGGTAACAATAACTGAATCAAAGAAATCATTGCGAGTTGAACCATGTGCCACTACAGATTGGTTGTCGTCCACTCCAAGGTCAATAGCAAGCAGGTCGAATGTGATATGAAAAACCTTGATCAGGAAAAGGAAAAGTTGAAACATGAACTTGTTGTTGGCCTTGACCTCTCCAAGCTCCATTTGTACACATAAAATGCCATTGTCTTTTTCATGCAACTTTTCATGTAATTTCTCATAGTTGATCCTTGTCCTCTCTACCTCTATTTTCATGTCATCAAAAAGCTTGCTAGTGTTCCTCCCATTTGATGTAGGAATGGTTCTATTTTCACTGAAAGGGCTAAGCACATGGCTACGATTTTTGTGGTGTTTTGCAACATACAGTTCCCAATGAATGAACTCAAATTGCAATTGCTCTTGCTAGGATTGCAATTGAGACCTCTTTGCAACCCACTTTTCATGTCTTGCTGAATTGGTTTCTAACAGGAATGTGATTTTTGCAGAGGAAGAACATAGTGACGAATGAGCCTTTGCAAACGCCATTTGCATTGCTTCCATTGTCTTCTCCTTGTCTGAAAGCAATTGTGAACTTTCAACAAGATAATTTGTGAGCTTTTGTTTCTTTACATTCCATTTGACTTCCAAGGTTTCCAGCCTCTACAACAAAAGTCCATACTTCTCACATACCTCATGCAAGTTTTTCTCCAAGATAATATTGTGCTTTTGAAGTGCAATAAACTCCATGTTTTTGCAAGCCATGTAACTTGCCAACTTCATGTTATCTGTAGTGAGGATGTTTTTTTCCTCTTCCCATTTGCTTTTAGATACATTGTATACATCAATGAATGTTTCCAAATTCTCTTGCCACCCAAATTGGAATTGTTTTGCCTTTGTTTCAATTCAATGCATGTCCTTTTTAACTACAAACATCTTCAGTTCTTTCTCCAAGGCCAAGTTCTTCACATGCACCAACTTGACACCCAAATGATGTATGTCAGATTTGAGAAATGAATTATCTAAATCTAATCTATTAAAATCTCTGAAAAGTTTAGATTTTTCAACTATAGCAAGTTGCTCCGATTTCGTTTTCTCTTCAAACACTTTTGCAAGTTCTTTCTAGAGGACAAGGAGACAACCTGATATGAAGCTTTTTGCTTTGGACTCAAGTTTATCTATTGCAAAAGAAGTAGCTTCCATCTATAAAACCATAAATTTCATTCAAGTTTTAATTTTTTCTTTTTCATCATGGTGTAATTCCTTTGATTTATTATTGATGATTTCATATTTTGATGGTAATACAAGGGTTGCAACTTGTAATTCAAGTAACCAACTTTGCATATGTGTTTGGAACTACATGAACTATCGCATCAAGTTGACATCACAAATTGTTAAAGCTTTGTTCCTTCTTTAACAATTTTTTTAATTCATGAATCACAACATTGATGTGTGCAAAGTAGACTCTATATTTGATCATTGTGTAATTATGTTGACAAGTTGTGATGATAAGCAATTGAAAGATAAAAATTGGAATAAGGTTTATTTGCAATGACCTACCTTCCTTTGTGAATTATTAACTTTTACCTTCTCAACCCAAATAACACAAGACAAATTGGGGTGCTAAAAGATTTTGTCATTGGAATTTATTAAATATTTAAAACAAGATCACAAGATGATCGATTTCACTTCAACAATCGAATAGACGATTTGAAAATTTCAATCATCTATTCAATCAGAACTTCCCTTTCTCAAAGATGAACAAGCTCCCATATCCTATTAAAACTATGATTTTATCTATAGAACACCTTTTCATTCTTGAAATTTAATGACAAAATCTTTTAAAATGTTAAGAAATTTTTCATAACATTTTTTCATGAATTTTACATTGTTGCACTATGCCAACAACTTGGGTTTTTGATTGGACGTAATTTAATGCATTCTATGTCAACATGGGTGTCTAGTCCATGACTAGACATATGACTAGCAATGGAATGCCTTAAATTTCAGCATCAGTGTTGATTAGACACTGGGTGCACTATTAAATTTCAGCATGGTTCTTCATGTTGTCACCCATGCTGAAATTTAAGGCGTTCCATTGCCCAATGGCCAAATTAGTGACAATTATTTGCAATGACCAAAACAACATTATATTGGATGTCTTCAAGGAGGATTTCCTTCATTGTTGCCATAAATCCCATGTTTACCCTTTGATTAAAACTAGTATCTCCATCATTCGCAAATTTTGGTCTCTTCTTCTATATTTCATGCTTGTATACCAATAATATTTGTAGGTCCTAGTTAATGTCTATACAAAATAACTTTTCCATCCTCAAGTTTAATAAATTTCGCTTCTTATTTTTGTATATCTTCAAGAAGAAATCTTTCTCATTAAGCTTTGAAAGCATGGAAAAAACATCTTGAGTCATTGGAGTCATTACATTAAGAATGAAGTTCTTAAAGTATGTTGAAAAATCATTCATGGTAATAGAATTATTGACACAGTTGGCCATTGTCAAAACTAGTATGCTTAGTTTTGTCAAAACTTAGGATGTGAACTTGACAATAAAATTATCTCTAAAGTTTGAATAATTTTGAGTGAACACAATTGGTTTCAAAAAATATGAGGCAAGTGGGAAATTTGTTGTTTGAAGATTTATGCAACAAAAAAATCCAGCCCACAAAAATCTTTTCTTCCAAAAGTTAAGCCCAAATGAGTTTGGCACCAAGTTTACCTCTATCTTTGTGCAACATCTTGTTGCACAAGGGTGCAAAATCACATCCCCATGAGGCCTTTATGTATCTACATCCCATAAGGTCTTTGTGTGTCTTGGTGAAGCTATGAACTTCATTGGAAGTGTTGCAATTGGGCATTGTTGATTTCATAGTTTGTTGCTAGCCCAAATTTTTTAATTCACCTTCATATGTTTTTGGCTTCACATTTAAGGTTTATTTGGTTGTGAGCGCTTTAAGTGAATAACTAAAATTAGCCTTCACATTTTTTTCAAAAATTTTGTTCAACATTTGCAATCTCATTTCATAGCCTAGTGAAATCCCCAATTGCATATTTTATGAAACACTGGAGATAAAAAGACATTTTTTGGTATGCTATGATATAATAAAATATTGGAAATATATATTATTAAAATTGAAAATATTACAAGCATATTTTCATAATGAATTAAATAGATTCCCTATTTACATTTACATAAATTATGATTTTTACTTCCTAAATATTAGTTGCACCATTTTTTTGTTACACATTATTTGGAAAAAAATGAAAAACATTTCCCCAAGACCCATAGCCCATTGCTTGCCCAAAATTTATAGGTCACCTTCATTTGTTTTTGTCTTCATGTTTATGGCTTTTTTATGTTGAGGGTGCTTGAAAAAAATTGTTAAAAGTTGTTAACTTTGACATTTTTTCAAGGATTTTGCTTAAGGCTTTCAATCCCACCCATAGGCTAATGCTTGCCCAACATTTGGAGCTTGCACCTTCATTTTGTTCAATTTTCATGTTTGTTGTTGTTGTGGTGAGCAATTGTAATAGATGGCTGAAATTAATCTTAATATTCTTGTTAAGGATTTTGCTCTATGCTTTGAGTCCCCATTACTTCCATATAATTTGGAACCTAGCCTTCATTTGTTTCATTCACCATATTTATTTATGGCTCTTTTGTTGAATGTGTTTGAACAAGGTGGCTAAAATAATCCTTGACATTTTCACGCACAATGATGGGATTTCCCAAAGTTGAACCCTAGAAGCCTAAACTAAACCTTAATCATGACTTTAAAATGTAAACCTCAATAGTTAAAGCCTAAGCCTAACCTTAACCTTAAAATTTGAACGCCCAAAAATTGAAGCCCAAATTCTATGTAGACCAAAGGCCATTTCCCAATGTTGAAGCCCCAAAGGCCAAACCCTAAAAGCCCAGTCTTAAACCTAACCCCTAACCCTAAAATGGGACATCCCAAATTTACTACCCAAACCATAACCGTAAAATGTGAACCCTAAACATTAAAGGGTGGCCCAAACCATAAGACCCCAAGCCCAAAAATGAAAATAAACCATGAACTTGAGTAGGGGAAAAAAAGTAAGCAGTGAACCCTAGTTTAGTGGGTTTGTACCCACTTTTGAGTTTTCATCCCCACTTTGTGCGACTTTAAAGATAACCCCAAATGAGGTCAGAAACTGCAAATTGGGAGCCAACCTTGGACAGAGACCGTTGATGACATTATAGATAACTTTAATTTACACAATGATTTTCATCCATCCATGGACAGAATAAATAGTGCAATTGCCTTGTTGTTGTAAACCCAAATTTCACAACCGGGTTTAAAGTTCAAACCTGTTATCCATAACAACAGTTGTGTGCACATATTGTTCTGAAATATTTTTTTTCTTCTAAATTTCAATTTTATTTTCTGTAGGGACTTTCTAAAATATTTAATTTCAAAGCATGCATGTGAATTTTATTTTCTTCAAATATTGATGTCAGAATGTCAAATACAATATGTTTCATGTCAACTCATCATGTTGATGAAAATTTCACTTAAACACGCACTCCTTCAAAACAAGTGTCATGGAGATTGTTCACTCTTCACAAGCATCATTTTCGATACCTTGTAAAACATTTTCCTCTCAATGCTCAAGCTTTGTGAGTTGGCAATTGGGTCAATGTTGTCGGCCCTTATTTCAGGTCATGGCCTCATCCTAGGGCCTTAAACCCAAAGTGTAATCAGCAGAACTCTTCTGTATAGGAGAAGGGTCTCTCTTTCGAGACCCTTCCTGCTTTCAGAGAGACCTGCAGAAGTGCTCAACAACATATCATTCAAAGAGACAAAGAGAATGCATTCTCCATGATTCAATGTGTATACCAAACCAGTGAGAGCATGGAGTTCGATGTTTCAAGACTGTTCAATAGGATGCCCACATGGTGAGGGTCTATCCTATTGTGATCCATGGGCTCAGTTTCAAGTACCTTTACATCAACAGTGGAAGCTTGCAGCTCTGCATGATTTAGGGTTTAGGGTTTAGGCCTTGAGGACATGATCAACTAGATGATGTCCTGTTTGTCAAACATATTCAGATTTTGTGGATGGCACTTTGCAGATGAGCATTCATGCTAATTAGGTGGAGATGTGAAAACACTTTGCAAAACAAGTTCCACTTGTGGTGGAGTCAGGAAATTCCATTGCTCACCTTGTTGCTTTCAAACATGATCAGATTCTTCTGCTGATGACAAAATTGGGATGTCAGAGCAAACTCAATTGTCAGGGGAAGGGAATGGCAGTAGGAATTCATATCACAATTGGAATCGTGTACCTGGATTGCTGTGCATATAATGAAGTATACGCATTTGTTGCAGATGAATTTGAAGATGATTTTGAACCGTGTTCTAAAATGATCAAAATCTTTGCAAAATTAGAGATGTGGTTCAGGTTGGTGCATGATGGCTGCTGGGTCTGTTTCAGATCATATTTTTGGCATCAATTTTCAAAGGGATTCTTTCTTCAAAGGAATATTTTGTTGATTTTTGTTACAAAACTCAAATTGCCAAAAACTATAAACCCTAAGTACTTTGAATTTTTTTCAGTATTGGTTTTTCTCATGTTTTGGACATACATTTGCAGCCATTTGTTCTGAATTGGTCATCAAGAATCCAAACTTTGAAGATAAGTTTCAAGACTTCCACTTTCAAGTTTCAAGACTTTCCGATTGTGGTTTTTTGCAAAAAAAAAATCAAAGAACCATTGATGGGTTTCATGAAAGAATTGACGAGTTCAAGATAGGTAGAACAACTGCTTGAGCAATGATCTATTGTATCTCCCCATTTTGTTTCATCAAGTTATATGTGCAATGTGTCTATACCTATAACACCAATTTGTTTAAGCAAGAAGTCTTTTTTTTTGGTTGAATTTGTTTGTGCTTGCAACTTAGAAACTGGCTATAATTTTAAAGACTGAATCCAGTACAGGTTCAAGGTATTGTTATTTGTTCAAAACTCATAAACTACACTCAATAGGGAATTTGTTAAAGAACTGGCAATATACCATATCTGCTCTCAAAGTTAGCCAAATCCCCACCACCGGTTCATACCCTTCAATTTAAATTTCTAAAACAACCAGAACCCGTTCTTCTTAAGATGAGAAAAGTTATCAACTGGTTATCAACCCCAAACCCTAAACCTGGTTTATCAACCTGGATATACACCCAATTACCCAAAGGGCCTCAAAAATATTCAAAGAACTGATTTTGTTATATGACTGTTTTTGAAATTATGAAAAATTCAAAGAACCAACCAGAGAACCTTCTTCTCCAGTTCTTTCTTGAAAACTGTCAATTCTTTAGGGTTTTTGAAATAACTGGAACCGGCAGTTTTTCAATTCTGAGAATCTTCAAAGAACCAGAACCAATGGTTCTCTGATTCTGCAATATCTAAAGAACTCAAACTGGGGGTTCTCTGAAATTTCAAAGAACCGCACAACACTGGTTTAGAACTGTTCAAGAACTCTCTTCACTTCTCTATCGTTTCTTTGAGCTTCAATGCAAAATACATGTCTTGGATTGAATTGACGAGGTGACAAATGAAGTGACTCACCACCACAAGTGTCTATATCTAATATCAATTGATATTTTCAAAACCATTTGCTACACAGTTGGATGTGAAATTTATTAATGTGTTGGAAGTGAAAAATTGCTTGCTTTGGCTTTCAAATCCGCTACGGATCGATCAAAGGTGATTTGACCACACATATATATGCCTTTAGCATGAGATCCATTGTGAGACAAGAAGGAAGTTGAGGATGATGAGCACGGGCTATTGTTTCTTTGAGCTTCAATGCAAATACATGTTTTGGATTGAATTGATGAGGTGACAAATGAAGTGACTCACCACCACAAGTGTCTATATCTAATATCAATTGATATTTTCAAAACCATTTGCTACACAATTGGATGTGAAATTTATTAACGTGTTTGAAGTGAAAAATTGTTTGTTGTGGCTTTCAAATCCGCTATGGATAGATCAAAAGTGATTTGACCACACATATATATGCCTTTAGCATGAGATCCATTGTGAGGCGAGAAGGAAGTTGAGGATGAAGAGCACGGGCTTTAAAAAGCTTTACAATTGGATCATAAACACATAGTATCCAAGGCTTATTTTTGGTTGGTATGATGCAGATATAAACCTAGTATTGAGATTGCTACAACCTTGGTATGAAGTTGGGATTACTTCAGGTCTCTAAAAGGGTAAGCTTAAGTACTAATAGGAGGTTGGTATTACTTCATGTCCCTAGTGTTTATTAGGCAAGTACCTATACCAAGGTTGATATTGCCCCAAGTTACACCGGTCTTATGGGTTTTTTGAGACCAGGACTTGTAGCATCTAGCGTAAACAGGTTGGTGACTGAACATTTAATGTGTCAGTCAACTCTGAATCTTATTGGGTGCCTCCTTTGTTTATGGTGTTTCATGATAAAGTGTAGAGGAATAGAAAGTGCACCCAAGGCCCTTTAATTCACTTAAATTGAATCAAAATTGAGGAAGTTATGCCCTTCTAAAGATCTGGTGATAAAAAATGACCCAAAAAAAAAAACTTGGAATAGATCAAAGCTCAAGATAGTTTACTTACTCACCTATAGCCAAACAAGGATATCCTCTTTTATGGATGTCTTTTGTCCTAGCATGAAAATAGGTGAAAGTTTCAAATCCACACATTTACAAAATAACCATTCAGTTTTGAACATGTGGTTAGGATCTTCACAAAAGTTAAAGCTACAAATCAACAATAATGGGAGTAGAAGCTCTTGTTCACCAAATCGTCACAAGTTTGTGGGTGTAGTGGTGGGCAAGACAAACATGTTGTGCATTTGTGGGCGTCGGATTTTTTGGACACCTGTCACCAAGAAACATGGTTGCACAATCATCAGGTAGAAGCGGGAGCTTTCTACTCCGACTTTCTACCACAACAATGGTTTTTGAAAATTCAATGCCAACAAAAATTGGTTTTCTTGGACATATGTCACCAAGAACAATGGGCGGGAGTTTTTTTAGAGGTTTGTTGCTAGGAAGAAACAACAAGCAACACATCACATGCTAGATGAGAGCGTCAAGAAAAAGAAGTGTATCAATAGGAATAACACATCACTAAAAGATGATGCACTTGAACTCGCCTAAATGTTGTTACAGATTTTGGTTGTATTTCATGTTCTTGAAACTTTTAGTTCCAAGCTCCATCATTGTTATAACCTACTTGAATGTTGTTACAAATTTTGGTTTTATTTCATGTTCTTGAAACGTTCAACTCCAAGTTCCATCATTGTTGTAGCTTATTAGAATGTTGTTATAGATTTTTCAGGTTGTATTTCATATTCTTGAAACTTTTAACTTTAAGCTCCATCATTGTTGTAGCCTACTTAATTGTTGTTGCATATTTTACATTACAAAAAATCATGATTTTTTAGAAGGTTCAACTTGACTAAAGTGTTCACATTGACCAAAAGGATGTTCACTTTGATTAAAGGCATGAAGCATGAAAAACACATGATTCTTTTGGTTGGTTTTCTTGACTGAAGTGACCATTTTGACCAAGTGTTAAGTCGTACATTTAATCAAAAAAGACAAAAATTTTAAATGGTCCATCGAAATGCCCATGGCCCAATCAAATCAATCATACTAAATGGCCATGCTTAATCAAATTAACCATATTAATTTGGTTAGCTAGCTTACTTGCTATGTTTACTAAGCTACCTACCTACCTACCTACTTACCTATCATTTACCTACTTAGTATCTACCTACATACCTACCTATAATTTATATAAATAGGTATGAACATTTAAAAACATAGGTAGGTAGGCATTTCTACCTACCTCTCTACCTAGTTAGGTACCTACTAAACTATTTATGAAAAAAATTGAAGTTCAAATGTAATTGTACACATTGACAAAAAATTTCATGGAAGTTCAAAGATACATGTTAAATCCATTTGGTATCATATTGTTTTACAAAATGGTGGGGTGGTTTGATGGCCAAGACATTGATGGGGAACTAAGGGGACCAAGGTTCAATTCCTTTTACCAACATATACTATGTGGAGTATGTATATTTGTATATATACCTTGTACATGTGTGTAAATGTATAATACATAAGTGGGTTGTGGATAGGTAGGTAGGAGGCCATGGTGGGTAGGTAGGTCATGGGTGGGTGAGTAAATAGATATTTATTATTTATTTATTATTTACATTTTTATATTTACAAATTGAATTATTTTTTTAATTAATTTTTTTGGGCTGCCCAAATTTTTGTCTAATTTGATTAGTCAAAAAGACCATTTTGTGGTTAGTCAAAAAAACCATTAGTCAAGTTGGACGTGTTCAAATCAATTTGTCCAATATGATTAAATGGTCAAATTGACCAAATGCTAAAATGACTGATTTCTGGTTTAATTTTCCAATCAAATAAACTGTGAATTCTTGTAGTGTTGGTTGTATTTCATGTTCTTGAAACTTTTGGCTCCAAGCTCCATCATTGTTATAGCTCACATTGGTCTTCTAGACATGTCTTTGAACTCAAAATTTCAATGTTGCTCAAACTTATTCATGCTGTATGGACATGTTTTTGAAACATTCACTTTGGAATTCCATCATTGTTGTGGCTTGCATTGGTCTTCTGGACATGTTTTTGAAATTTTGAACTCAAAATTTTAATATTGTTGAACCCTATTCTGGTCTTCTAATCTTCTAGGTGTTCTTGAGGTGCTTTTACTTGGTTTGTGCTTTGGTGATCCTAGATCAAATTCTTTTCTAGTTCTAGTCCTAATGGTGACCATATGTATCCCTTTTATTTGATCATCAAAAGGCAACAACCTTGTTACTCAATGCCTTTTTGTTTGTTGTTTAGTTTGTGCTTGTTGTCTAGTCTGTTGTTGAACCCAAGTTATGCATCCATGATTAGCACACATGTACTTATGTGGATTTGTTCACAAGCCTACCTGAAAATTCTGGTGAAATCTATCATTGACCTCCTTGATAGCTATTGGAGTCCAAGTTGCAATAAATTGTGTTCTAGCACATTTTTTAGCAATGTTGATACTTGTTTTATCTACTATAATTCCCAACTATGCTAGTTTTTGGCTCATTTATCCTTTCTTTCTTCTTTTTTTTCCTTTTTTGATTTCTTTTGTAGCTGCCTTGTCCATGGTTTTTATTTTTACAATGTTTAAATATTTAGCAAAAGTCACAACATGTGATTAAAATTAATCAACTAATGGTTCCTTTCCCCTTGTGCATTTTATAAGTAAATGAGGTAATTAGAGCAATTTGTGTAACCTCATGGCTTCTTGAGTCTAATTTGGAGGACTTTGGGTTTCTTGCACCAACTCAAGAGTAATTTCATTTAGGTTTATAATCTCCTCTAGCTTCTTTTTTTTTATCACAGTAGGGTTTTGAGGCATGTCCACATAATAATGTTGATCAAATTTTAACATGTTGGTAGGATGATCTTCAAGTGTTGTTTGATGGACTAATGTTTTAGCTATTTGGAAAAGTTCTACAATAGTAAATTTTTCCCTCCATTGTTGACTTTTATTGTAATCAGTTTGTTCATCTGATGTGTATTCCTCTTGATCACATCCATGGTTGTTGATGTTTCTTGTAGTGTAAATTTCTAAAGGTCTAGTCTTATTGTCCATTGCCTTGGGGTTGAAGGACCAAATACTTGTAGCTTTCAACCCAACCTTGATGTTTTTCTTCATGAGAGATTGATCTATGGCTTGGTCTACGCATCCAGCCAAAGTGATTTTATCTAGTTCCATGTGATTGCTTTTAAACATAGTTGCATCCTTAACCTTTCTGAATGTTATTTTCAATGGCTTGAAACAAGACACATATAATGGTTATAGAGCATGATGTATAAGATGGTAAGGTAATCATTTTAAACTCAAACTTTAGTGTTTGTTCTATTGCTTCTAAAGTAACATGACTGCCATGCCCATCCAAAGCTAACAAGTGTCGATTAGTAAAAGACTCTCCACTTGGAATAGACTTTTTGAAAAAAACTAATAACTCTTTGAACAAGAAAAAAGTTATCCAAACTCTCTTTTGCATTACCATGCAAGTTTTTGGTTTACAAAGTTTGATGTAATCATTTCATAGTCTTTCACCTTTGAAAATGTGGAACCTTGGTAAAACACCTCCTATAACATTTATTGCACAATTTATAATTAACCACTCCCGAGACTTGGGGATGGTGTTATAAATTGCATTTGATCCTCTTTTAGCTAAAACCCTTGTTCCAAATTGTTTATTAGCCTAAATTTTTATTTCATCTGAATTCCATACATGATCTATAGTGTAATTATGTTGGTTGTATACAGGTTGGTGTGAAATGAATTGTAGGAAGTAAGTGTTAATCCTTGTGTTCTATAGACTTCCAATCCTTCTACTTATTGAATGTTCACTTTTGGGTGTGTCTGTTTGAACCAATACCACCAATTATTACTTGGTTTTCCATCTCGGAATGGTCTATCCTTTGTTTGTGTTAGCTCTGCAGCCTTCATCTTTAATTATTATAGGCTTATGGACAATCCACACTCTTGCATGTTTAAGGTCCACTTGATCACTACAACATCCTCTTTTTCTATAAACACACCTCCTAACCCCATCTTTTCAGATATGGTTTTCCCATTTAGGTGGTCAACAATGGAACTCATTGGGATGTTCCATGATTTGTTGGCCCTCCTTAGGGAATGTGCCCATCTCTCAACAACATCCATTGCTATTTCTAACATTTCATTTATCCACATGCCTCTTTCAATTTTTGGAAGCACTCAATCCAACTATGGTGTTGATCTTTTACTTTGTGGGTCATGAATAATGGGAAGATTTTCCTTGTTATCTACAAGCTTTGCTACTTGCAAATCCAACATGTTGCTCCATCTCTTATGAAGGACAATCAAGTTCATGATCACTTATTTCTTCCTAGTCCTAGCCTTCAACAACTTGGTGCAATGCATTTTGGCCTCATTAATGGTATGCCTTTTTCTTCCCTATAAACAACCTAAGAATCCAAAAAATGTAGTAAATTTGGAAATTTTGCTATAGTATGTTTAAAGATTTTTAAGTAGAATATAATAATTTATAAAATTTTAACCGTTTTAAATTCCATAAAAAATATTTGTTAAAGTTTTCAAGAAAGTGGTCCCATATATATGTTGTTTATTCCATTCTTCAACTTAAACTTAGTCACCAAAAATAATTAAATAAAAATTTGCTATGAATACTTTGATGTTAAACCATTGCAGTCAAAAAACCAGGCCATGCATTGTCCTTTCAAAAGTCCATTATTAATAATAGGGGTAACATTTTAAATAAAAAGACATTTTTAGTTTCATAATCAAGTTATAAATTTAAAATCAATTATCAATTAACAAATTGAAACATACATTTATCACCACATCCATTTAAACAAATAATACCTTACAAAAATATGAATATGATTCCATAAGTGAGCCACCTTACCATGCATTCACCCCTTTTGCAAATCTACTTTTGAACCTAGTTTTTGTTTTTCTATTTGCTCTACTTTTGTTTTGAGACCTGTTTTCTGCAAGTAAACTCTCAAACTTGGACTATTGTTATCTACATGTTCTATTGTCAGTGGCAGCTCAAAATTCCTCACCACTACAACACTAGGACCTAGGAATCTTAAGTAGAGTTGGAATTGTTCTTCTACTTTAGCTTGAAGAGAAGACATATTTGGAGCTTAGATTAAAAGTAGAAAATGATGTAACCTCCTCATTTGATGTAAGCTTTGTTGTAGTTTAAACATTGATTTGTGTTTTTTTTTTTCTTTTTGGTAAGGAATGTTCAATTTTTATGCATAGTAGGAATCTTTGAAGACTTTCCTTTGAGGCTATAAATGTGGTGCTTTTGAAAGATTCAAAGAAAGATGTCCTTTGCTGATCTTTGTGCATTGTATCCTTGTTAGGTTTAGTGTCTATTAATGAGTGGTTTCATGCCTTTTAATGTGAGCCTAAATCCCCATAACCAAACAATCAATTTTTTATTTGCATTTTGATTATGTTAGTTCTTTGAAAGATAGTTAAACCAACCCTTAAACCCACCCAAGTATGTGCATTACAATGGGTTGGTCCTCTACCATAACCAAACATGACTACACATACAATGTGCTAATCCTTTCCCATAACCAAACATGACTACATATGACACATTGTGCCTTTTTTTTTTGTTATTGCTTTTTCCCATGCCCATAATTGCACACAAAAGAAAAGATGTCAATTGACATATATACAAGGGTTCCAGCCTGCTATCGGCCTAACACAGAAAAAAACCAACAAAACAAGGGCATCACAAACAGCCTGGCCCTGCCAATAGATAAGATGTTGTACATCTACGTACTCTGTCCACACTCTGAACCACAAAAGAAATCTGTTTTCAATCTAAACACTCTAAACGCTTTCACCAAAAAAACTAGTGCACCTAATGTGAAACTAGTTCTAAAAATAAAAATTGCCCAGTTTTCTTTAAAATAGCAAAAATTCAGCACAATTGCCTACAAAGTAAAAGGGTGCTTAAGAAATTTCTACTTTCATGTTTTGAATATATTGCCATATTTGGATAAATATTCTTATAGATGATCACCACTTGAGCAACATCACAATTTTTATAAAAAAATTCACTGATTCCCACTATGCAAGGTGTTCAATGTCATTCATTTTTCAGGCATCTCCACCCATGCTCAATATGCACCCCCTGTAATACTATTGCTCACTTCCAAGATGAGTCATTTATTTTTTCCCAACCCCACCAATAAAACTGAAATAGGGAGGAGACTAGTAATAGCAACGCACCTAGACCAATCAAACAATCTAGCCAATCAAAAGGAGGTGTTAGGCTTTGCTCTGCCATTTGCCAGCCTCAGCATCTTGTACAAAAACTGTGGGCTACAACCATTTTGCTGAGCCAAACTGGCATGTTTTGACGTGGGCTACAACCCTTTTGCTGAGCCAAACTGGCATGTTTTGACTTTTCTTCATCCAAAATTTGCTGAACAGTACACAAGCGGGGTTGCTTTAGGAAGGTATTAAGCTAGAAGTAGTCCTTCCGTTGGCCATCATCTTTTGTAAGTGAACTTTCTTGTTTGCACAAATCCAAGCCCAGGGTGAGTTGTGGCTAACCTTCTTGAGTAGGTTGGAATAGGGCCCCTCCAGTGAGTGCTTCTTTGGGTGCATGGACTTGGTCCACCTGCCATTTGTTTTGTGCTGTCCTTGCAAAACAGCCCAGCCAGCTCCCAGGAAAGTACTACTACCAGGCCCAAATTGCAGTGTTTTTTAGGGTGAAAAATTTTCTCATTTTTTGGACCTGATAAATATGATTTTGACACAAAAAAAGATTTTTATGAGAAAAAAAATGACCCTAGTAATTCGCCAGATTTCGATTTTTGAAATAGAAATTTGCCAGATTTCTACAACAGGTTCCAGCAGGGTAGCCAAAAATAAATATAAAAGGATTCTTTATACTCTTTTTTTCTTGCATATCTGGTCAATTGTCAAATTTGGCTAAATCTTCTTATGGATGATTGCCAGTTTGGCTACATGACAAAATGGACTTAAAAAAAAACACTCTGGGCTACTACCCACCCAAGTGATGCATCATCCTGCATTGTGAGAAAGAGATCCCTTTTGCAAAGAAAGCATGGGATGCTTCTCTTTTTAGGCTCTCCTGCTGCCTTCATCATCCCTTATCATTGAGAGCCAGAATTGGCACTTGCAGATTTGCAGCATGGGATGCTTTCAGGCTCTCATGCATCCTCATTGAGGGGCAGAATTGGCAGTTTTAGGGTTTTGCAGCTGTAGACAGAAAAACCCTAAAAACCCAAAATTTCACTGTGGTGACAATTTGTTTTGGATTTTTTTTTAAAGTGTAAATTTGAAAAATAAAATAAAAATTCTTACGGGGGAAAAAAAAAACTTGCCAAGCTTTTGATATGGTTGTCGACAGGTTTTTTAAAAATAAAAATAATTAACTTTTTTAATGTAAATTTTATAATTTTTTCTTTTTTGGGGTTTTGTGGGAGACTTTTCATTGGTTGGAGAATGTTTTTCAGAAAAGAGAAAATTCAATTTTTTGGGGGTTTCTGATTGCCAAATTTGGAAAAAAAAAGAAAAAAAAAAAGAATCACCAGATTCTAAATCAGGTTCTAGTAGGTAGTAAATAATATAGAAGGATCCTTAATTTTCTTTACTCTCATTTTTTTTAATAGCCAAATTTGACTAAATCATCTTATGGATGATTGTCACTTGTGCTACATTGCAAAAATTGAAGAGGAAAAACACAACTTGTTCATAGAGACACAGAGCTTGTTGACAATGTTACTTTCCCCCCCAAAAAAAAAACAGGTCTTTTTTTAAACCTAAAAAGTTGGGAAAATTTGGGTTTTTTTAACAAAAATAAATAAATTTCCCTAGTGTGATTTCAACTATTTTTTGTAATTTTTTGGGGGGAAAAAAACCCAAATTTTTTATATCACAAAAGTGAAAAAATAAAAATAAAATCCTTGATTGTGGATGGTTCATCATTTTGTAGCACAACATCTTTGAGTGGCCTTTGTGTCAATTTGGTGCTTCCTTTGAATCTGAACAGAGGTATTGACAAGAGTTGGTTTGCCTAACATGAAGGTTGGATGCTTGCTTACAGGCATTTTTTTTTTCCCCTAGTTTTTTTATGTAGCCCAACTGGTGATCATTCACAAGAAGATTTAGCCAAATTTGGCAATAGACCAGATATGAAAGTAGAAAATTTTAAGAATCCTGTTGTGTTTTGGCTATGCATTGGAAACCCTAAAAGTGTGTGATTTTCCATATGTAGGGTTTCCAATGCACAGCCAGCAATTGTGGTGCATCCCCATTTAACCCTAAAAACCTAACCTTGAATCTATTTTTTTTAAAAAAAAATTCAAATAAATTCAAATCAATGGTTTAGCACAATTTGAATCAATTGCCATAATTTAAAAATGTCAAAACATAAGCATATCTCCCATAATGTGCAATTTTCATTTTGCTTTTGATGCTTTTTTGGCTTCTATAGGCTCTTTTTTTGGCCTTGCTTTCAAGGTCAAAAGGTAAAAACTATGGGAGATATGCTTATGTTTTAACATTTTAAAACCTCGACCTCTTTCGACATTTTAAAAGAGGATCTCATTTTTAGATTTGTCAGGATTTGTTATGAGAGACATTGAGCACCTAATAACCATTACCAAATTATATATATATATATATATACTAGACCAATCCATATCATTTCATATTTTATAACTTCAAAAGTTCACCCACTAAATAACATCATTAATTTACAATATGATCACATCTATGGTTTCATATATCACGTTTTCATATATCAATTGATAATTTAAAAGCAATGTCCATTGGAATTTGGATAGAATATTAATTATGATACACCTCAAATTAATGGTTTGAAAAAACATCAACTTAAATTATTTAAAAAAAAAAAAAAAACACTTTTGACACCAATATTGATCCACTCATTCATGCCTTCACCTTGTCATCTCATAAGGTATAATTTATATAAGGTTCCTTAGGAGTTTACAATTTTGTTGGAGTTAAGGTTTATTATTCATAAGAGTCTTGCAACAATATTTCCTTTTAAAATTTAAAACTTAACATTATGCTTTAGATTATATTATTTATAGTATATGTAGCCATTTATATGAATTAGAAAACCCAAGATCTAAACCAAAATTTGGACAAGAATTAGGAATTAAAATGAAATATTCAACAAGAAAATTAATATATCTTTAAAAATAAATGAAGTATGAAATCATTTTCCTCCCATTACCAAAAGCAATAACAAGTTGTGCCAATACTATAGCCTAGGGTCGCTTCAAATAATAGATTAATTTTCAAAATTTTGAAATTATCATTATTCTAGAAATGATTTACAATAGTCTACTATGTTAGTATGAGTAGTGAAATTATTTGGATCCTGGCCTACAATAATGATGATGGTTTTCAAAACCTTAGCTTCATATATATATATATATATATATATATAGATTTTTTGATGATGAAGTTATTCCTAGGCTAAGGTAGTCATGTTTGTCACACCTTGCACTTATGAGGTGAAGGAATTGGCATCCAACATGCCCAAGATCACATCAAGTTGTGTGATGGAAGCTCGAAGATTGAACACCCAACTTGCAATCATAATTGGAAAACTTGGTGGCTTGAAAAGCAAATGGAAAGAAGAGGGCAATGTGTGAAAACAAAACATGATAAATATGGAAATGTAACAAAATAAAAAAGATGTAGGAAATCCCCATTTCTTGCCATGCCCCCATTAGCTTAAAGACTTGGACATATTTTATATATATAAAAAAGACTACACAAAAGCAAGCTCAACAACTTTAAAAAGATTGTAAAAAAAGGTAAATTATGTGTAACTTGTTTTTAAATTGTGAAACAATGGCATGGCTTGAGTAACAAGCATCAATGTTATATAGTAAGGAAAAGAAGGGGCATCCACAAAAAGGTGGGAAACAAGGAGATGTGAAGGAGAATGGAAAGAGGGAAAAAATGGTTTTAGGGTTGGGCAAGGGTTGTGAACCGACAACATCCATAAGATTGCTTGCACTCTCAATTACCATTGCAAAAGACATAATTGATACAACCAAAAGGATTTCCCCACTTGAAATTGCAAATTATTAATATCTAATGGCACCCATTCTATAGAGTTAAGTGCTTTTTCAAACCCCATGTGCCTCATGAAGAACTAACCATTCAAAAGGCGTCATTTTTCTAATTTTTCATTCAAGACCAAATATGGATTTTTAAATGCATTTTAGATGGCAATGGATTGAAGTTGAAATGAAAAACAATGTGGACAAAACTATGTATGTTGGTATAGTCTATAATAATCCCTTACGTGTTTGGATACCTTTGTAGGGTTATCAAAATTTCCCTTTCGACAATTGGAACTTGCCTTGGAGTTTGTAACAATAGTAGATGAATCATTTGTCCAAATTGCATGTGATGTTGCAATCAATCTATCTTTTTGGGAGAAAAGAAACTTTGATGAAATTTTATTCATTGGCTTGTACAATGAACTTTGGACCATATGTGTTTTGTGGAGGATACATAGTCAATTAGTTTCTTAGGTGGACCTCATATAATTATTGGGAAGAAAAAGGTTTAATTTTTTTGACAATATAATACCTAGTTCATGCTATTCATGAAAATGAAACTTGTCTTTGAAGTGGTTTCAAACTTATTTTTTAAGATTGTTAGAAATGAAAGTTGTTATTTGGAATTCCATTGTTATTTTAGATATTTACACAACCTACTCTTTACATGCATTTTTACTGTATTTCAACATATAAGATCATATCATTAAAGATATAATGTATTTAATATTCATGTTGTGTTCATATAAGTTGAGAAAACATTAGGTGAGAAGATGAAGATGTATTAATTCCAAATACCAAGTTCCATTGCCATCCAAACGCACCTATTACCCCCCATTTGTTTAACTTGCTTGTTAATTCATTCAACATAAAAGTTCTTAACCTTTAATTGACCAAATCAATCACTAGTTATGGCCAATTTTCATGGTTTTGGAGAATTTGACTAGGTTACCATGCTTCATTCATCTCTTGTGTATTTTGTTGTTAATTGTCAAAATTTTGAATTTTTCCAATTAAATTCTACATTAAATTTGCAATGGTTGAATCTCCTTTTGTGAAATAAATAAATATTTAAAGAAACTACATGTCTTAAACTGTTTAATACTTAAACCTAAAGGCATCTCTGAAAACATACTTTGTTGAACCCTTTCAGAAATTAAAAAACTTGGATTAAACCCTTCCCCCCCACCCCCCACAAACCTATCATTTTACATAGCATTTTGTGTTTGTTGATTTTGTTTAACAAATTATTTTTGTAAGTGTTTAAAGTTTTACATTAGATATACATGTTATTCTAGGGCTCATTTCCAAATTGTTGCAATTTATGCTCAAATCATAATATTTTATGTTTTTATCAAACAACCCCCATGCAATTTAAAGAGGTAATCGCTTTTGTAAGGATGTTGGTTTGAATTGCAATGAAACCCAAGATTGAACTCATCCTCAAGATGCCCTTGCAAAAATGCACATATAAATCAATCACCTTCTATTACCTAGTGTAGGACATTTCCAAAGTTGACAAACTTTTCTCTAGATTTGCATAAATGTCATTTGTCCATTGACACTTAAACTTGGGTATCGACCTTATTTTGGAACAATTATATTACCCATCACCATTGATTAAATGTTGCAAACAACATGGGAACAATAACAATTTTACATAATTAAATTGGCGGTGGCCTAAAATAGGTTTTATTTCCTACCCCATCATGCCACATTATTTAAATTAGTTGGTATTATTAAAACAAGTCTAAGGTGAGTAGATCATTTTCAATTCATACATCAACCAAGTACTTGGAAGGGTGAATAAAAAAATCAAAACAAAAAAATTGGGTAAATGTTTGTATCTTTCATTGTTATACAATCATATCTTTAATGATGTCTAATATTCAGAATTTTAATTTCATAAAAAATGTAATATTAAAATCTCATATGTTAAAAAAAAAAATTCTAAATGCTTTGACATGGGTCAGAAATTATGCTATTTTTAATTGCGTTTTTATTTTCTTTGATGTCATAATTACATAATTGGGTATATTTCCTTCAATGTCAAATCTCAATACATTTACATTAGTTTGGAATATTTATATTTGAAAATTCAAGGTAAATGTATTTTTATTGAAATGATGAGGTAAACATGTGATTTCCTACTAAAATTAATTTCACATGAGAATATAATTATAAATTATTATACCACTCCAAATGATTTGCCTTATTCACAAAGTAAGGGTAGGGATAAGTCATTTTTCATATATGTACCATGCGAGTATAATTTGTATAAATGTATGGTGAAAGGTAGGGTAAATTATATGTATATTAAAGGTACACATATGGCACATTGGCAAGTGAAGAAAAATAAATTAATTGTGAAATTGTCATTGCAAAACATAAACATATGAAATTAAAACCTCTTACATGAAAATTAACAAAATGAAATGTAATGATTCAATACCTTTAGTAATATATTCAAATAATTGTATTAAGAATATTACTAAAATTTTCCCATACTTATTTAAATAAACATACTACATAAGTTTTTGTTAGAAAAACCAACATTTTGTTCCCAATCGATTTCATCCTTGCTGGCCTCCTTTGTTGCATTCTTCATTCATCCCATGCACCAAAGAGGCTACTTCAACCCAGGAGGAGGAAGAATAGTAACTATGTACCCTCTCCTCACCTTCCAAATAGTTTTTGGAAATGGGTTGCAAGATCCAATCTCAAAAATTTGGGAAACATGTTCCATTTCATAAATGGGTGGCCAACATGAATTGGAAAGCCCTAAAGACTTTCCTTCCTAAAGACTCTCCTTCCTTTGGTTGGCACCCAACATGAATGATGTAATTGGAAAGCCCTAAAGACTTTCCTTCCGTTGGCTCTTTTTAATGACAACATGTTACCAATCCAAGCTTTATTGGTTATAATGGGGGTATTGTAATGTCTTGCTCAACGACTTGCAAGGTGGTCATTACAATCATATCCTTGATGGTGGTACACATACTTGCCCACTTTGCCTTTTGGAAGACCGATTCTAATAATTTGGAATTCACTTTCACATGTCTTTTAAAAAAAAATACAAAAAACTAATTTCCTCATTTTAAAATTTGGTACTCAAAGTATGAAAACTTAAGTTGCTCCAAAGATAAACAGCCTAAAGTGCAAGGGGAGAGAGAGAGAGAGAGAGAGAGAGAGAGAGAGAGAATTTAGGTCATTACCCAATAAAGGGACTCAATAAATTATTAGTCCACAAAAGAACTCTCCCTAATAGATGAGAGACCATGGTGGTAGTGCAAAGTTGTGAGCTCTTTGAGTTTTGCTCATTAGTGGTTTTTTAAGGGAGTGGAAGGGAGAGGACATGGGGTTTATCATGGACACCAATTGGCCCAATAATTGCATTCGTTGGGTCAAAGGTCGTCCACAAGGGTTATGAGCCAAGCAACCAAAGACCTAGTCGGGGGGATTTGAAACTTGGACAATTGAAAAAGTGAGTATCTTGTCATTTGGTTTTGCAATTGGCCTTGCTCCCAAAAAAAAAAGCCAATGCAAAAACACACACATTTTCAAAGCAAATTGTCAATAAGAAAAGGCAAAGTGGTTTCTTAAACAACCAAATCATTGATATGAATGCAAATTTTGCATAGTCAATACTTTGATACCTCTGCTCCACTCCATTCCACTCCACTCCACTTTGGGTCTGGTCAGACCTAGATTTAGTCAGTAGTGTAAAGTTGTCTATAAAGCCCAAATACTTGAACATGCAAAATGGGTCGACAACAACGCGAAGGACCAAATAATAAAAAGCAAGAGCTTTCTACTCAAGAAATTATACCATAGTAGTTACATGGCCAGGCTCAACACACGTCTGTCGAATACTTTATTAAATTTAAGTTTTCATGTTGAAAATTGAATATTTCTGAATATTCCTATGGATTCTCTATTTTCCTTCATAATTAAAATTTTGGGTTATTTTAATAAAATTATTATTTAAAAATAATAATTTCAACATTTCTACAATTAATTTTAATTAGTGTTTAAGGTGCCAAGGTTAGGGATAGTCAGAGTTGGTGCCTTTAGTACCGTGTTGTATGATAGCCCTAGCCTACCTCCCTTGGAGTCCCCATAGTGTGTAGTTCATTACACAGCTGTCTGAGAGATCTTCTGGGGGGGGGGATTCCCCACTCCACAAATGCCCACACTCTATCCCTCCCAAAACCCGAATCCAAAGTCCTTAAACCCTAAACCCTAAGCCTAAGAGTAAACCAATTTGGTCTGCTTTTTTCGTTGTATTTTTAACTTTCTCTAATGTTAAGGGGTTATCTGCAACCCACTAAGGAGAAGCAAATAAATAAATATTAAAAAAAAAAAAACCTCTTTACTTTATTAGGAGGCTACTAAAGTCATGAAATTCACCCTTTCTATGGTTTTTCTTTGCATTTCAAAATAGACCTAGGGATGATGATGGACTTGGAGATCAAGCTTTCAAGGATGAAAAATCCATTATAACCAATTATTAGCTAGGTATCTACAATTTGCAGTGTTTTCTATTGGGTGCGAATTTTCACATTTTTCACCTGAAAAAAATAAAAAGAAAAAATAATTTCAAAACACATGCCAGAGGATTTTTGTGAAAAAATGGACCTAAAATTTACAAGATTGAAAAAAAATGTTTTGGCCAGATTTTGGGCCAATAATTTATTGTTGACCAATGAAAAATAAAAATCATTTCCTTGCTATCTAATGATGGATGCTCTTGTAAGGCAAGTGCTAGCCTACTACAGTGGGGCACAGTTACCAAACCAAAGGCTAGTTTCTTTCACACTACTTTGTTTGTGTCTGCAATACTCTATCCAAAACAGACTAATAATGTTAGGGTACTGTACATGCCATTGGGCATGCTCTCTGAGTGACCACTGTAAGTAAGTGACAGAGGTATGTACTAGGGTTTGAAGGAATTGTGTTGGGTTTTCACCAAAAAAAACAATTCAAGAAACTAACTAGATAGATAGATAGATAGATATCATGAAACATTTGTCCTCAGATTTCATCAACAAATTGATGAGGATTTTGCTTCCATAACACTTGGCAGTCATCTGAGCAAATCTGCTCTGCTTGTTTGCATGGAAAAAGGTGTTTCAAAAAGCAGTGAGTGTGTTGACCCAGGCATGAAGGGCAATTTGTAATTTTTTTTTTGTAAGGTAGCCAAAGGGTAATGAATGATGTGTAATGTCATCATGTTTGCAAAAGGTTTTCATGCATTCCTTGCATAACAAGTTTATAGCGAGCTCATATGTCTAATGTAGGTAACTCTACACAAGTTTCATAAGCCCAATGACTTGGTCTAGAATCTTCGGGGAGTCGGATATCAGTGACAGGCATGGGAAAGACAGATTAATTCAAGTGGGAATTTACTAATATCATAGACTCCCCAAAGCATCATAAGGACCGCTTCACATTAGATTAGGTCTTAGGGCACAATTTTATAAGTTTCAAGAAAAAGGTCTTTTCTCATGAAAATCAAGCTTTTGAGCTTGTTGTGTGCTCTTATGTCATCACATACAACCTTTGCTATCAACACACATAAACCAAACATAATACCATCCTAACCTAATGCCTACCATACAATTGGGGTTTTGGATAATAAGCATTAGGTTAGAATGGTAGGTTTATGTGTGTTGATAACGAGAGTTGTAGGTGTTGGCATAGGAGTGCATGATGCAAAAATCAAGCCATTTTTTGATCATTTTAATCCCAAAAAAATTGATCAATACTTGTCTTTGGAGTTCAATTTCCATTTCCTTGCGCAAGTATCAACCCATGGAACCAAAAAAGTGTAGTCATGTAAGACTCGCAGTCTTGATTGAGCCTTGTAAATTGGGCCTTAGTGTGAAGGACTTGATTTGAAGCTTTAGGCTAACCAAATTGTAGGATTGAATTCAAGACTTATAAATCAGGCCTTACTCTGAAGTGCCCCTAAGTTTGAAGTTCTTGATGACATCGGCTAAAAAAAAAGGGCATTTGGTTGATGAATGAAATCTGATTTTCTTTTAGTGTAAGGTAAAATGTGCCTTAGAAGGTAAGGCATTCACAAAATAAAGGGCCCAGGATAAGACAAAGTTGAGTCTTGCCGCACATTGGTGGAATGTCCCTCATCCCATGGACTTTACGCATAGTACAAGAAGAGCACGACCATGAACTTAAACATACACAAGTCTTAGGATGGGGAGGGTTCTTGCACCTACACCTTAAGAATGGGATGGATCCTACACCTATATGGAGGCAGAATTTACCGCAACTCTTAAAGAGTAGGCATAAGATCTCTTTTCTTTTCTAGGAGGGATCTATCTATTAGTAGGGAAGGTAGTTTTTATGTTTTGTTTGTCACATTGAAATCTCTCAAACCATGGTGACCCTTGCTATGCTCTTGTGGAATTGTTGGAAAGCCATTGATGCTTAGGGGATGCACTGGGGTGGTTTTGTCATGTTTAGACTTATGGTGCAAGAGTTGTTGAACTTTGTCATCAAAAATTTAATAAAATCAAAAATAAATTTTTAAAAAGGAAATTGGGGGCAAGTTCTTGGTATTGCTAGAAAGCCCTTGATGAGTGAGATTTATTAGAGATGATTTTATAATTTTTAGAGCTAAGGTGGGGGAAGATATTGAATTTCGACTAATTTTTGTCCCAATAAATAAATATATTTTTAAAAATATATATTTTCAAAATTGGGTTTTATCATTAGGGCCATATTCACATTTCAAATCCAGTTACACAATCATGTTCACACTTGAACCAATGACACAAGCCACACTAGATTGATGGATATAACAAAAGGTGCACGTCAAATACACTAAGAAATTTCTCTGAGTGATTTCTAGGTTCAAAATGGGAGGAGAGACCAACACAATCAACAAAGTGATTGTCCCATCACCAGTTCATCGAGAGCACAGGTTCTCAGAGCGACAGGGCTCAAGAAGCATCACAATGGCAGGGCATATAAGGGAACAACACCCTTATGAACTTTGTGGGGTGTAAGTGCTCCTCCTGAGCAATTTGGAGCCCACTTGTAGTTATACCTGCAGACACACAATTGCATTAAACCTATTATTCATGCACTAGTAGTAGTACATGCAAGTAGTCCCATAGAGTACCCATTCCAGAGAAAATAGTACAGTTCCGCAACATAATATACCATATTATTTGTACTCAAAATGTCTAATGGATGAATTTTTGCCCATCTTTCCTTTGTTTTTTTGTAATGATTTTCACTCTTTGAGCTTTCAGAAACCAACCAACCAACCAACCAGTGATTTTAACCATAGTTAAATTTCTCCTCCATGAAAGTCTAGGAAAAAAAAATTAAAAAAATTAAAAATAAAAAAAAAAGTATTTATGAGTGATGAAAAACAACATATATCTACCCTAATTGGTGGCTAGTCTGACCTGACAAAAACCCCAGAAGCTAAGGCCAGAGTGAACCTCTACCCACCAGCACACCATGCAGGATGGGATGATGATATGTGGACAGAGAAACATGATTGTGTTCTTGTCCTATCACTAACCATGGTGGTTAGCTATGTACTAACCATCCATGTGTATCTATCTACCTACCTAGTAGTCACCATCTGGCTTACCTACTTACCTACCTATGTAGTAACCATGGTAGTAAAAGGCAAGAGTAAAGAATTTATCATTTACTCTATGTTTAGGGTATAAGTGGGTAAAGGTAGGGTAAATGGCAAAGATGTATTGGAATATCACTACTTGATGCCAAACCCTAGAATTGAAGATGCAAGTATGATAAGTTTATGTAGTTTTTATTTTTTGGTCTCTCCTTGAACCTTTCTTTGAAAAAAAAAAGCCTAGATTTTCTAGAAAAAATGATTTAAAATGTTTCAAATCTCCGTATTATCTAATATTGACAAAACTTTTGGCACGAGGATTGCAATTGGTATATTATTACTATTCATTTGTTGATCAACATATTTATATTATGCCATAAAAACAAGTCTTTAACAAAAATGACTCTATAAACTATTTAAATAGAGATCTTAGAGACAAGAGGATATGGTCAATGGCTTGTTGGGTTACTGGAAATTGCTTTAGCATACCTAATGCTGAACAAATTTAAAAAAATAAAATTCAATTAGATGTGGATGGTTGGTAGTAGTTAGTACATAACTAACCACCATGGTTAGCTATGGGATAGGAAAAATGTTTCCTTCCCCCCCCCCCAACCCTTCCCACGAAGTTCCCAAAGAAATGAAGTTAGAAAGAAGGTAAACAAATGTGGGGCCAAATCCAACTCTGCATTCTTTCTTTTGTAGTCTCTCTCCCTTTTTTTTTCTTTTTTCATTTTCTTTGGCCAGAACCAATAAATGAGTCATAATAATAGTAAGGGAGCTCCAGTTGCACTCCCTCCCAAAATTAGGGTTGTTTACTTAAGCTCCACCAGCTGGCCCTTATGGGCAAGTTTGGTTATTTCAACTCAAGTTTGATAGTGGCTTAGCTGTTTCCCCCACTATTTTCTGGCCTATTTTTCAACCATGAATATGTGCTCTGCTGGTTTGCCCCCAATCTAAGCTTAAATCAAATCCCCTTGGCGGTATGTAAAAACTACTTGTAACCAATTTTATGTTTTAATTTATTTTTAATTTAATTTAATTTAATTTAATTTAATTTGGTAATTAAGGTTGTGTGATCATCCATGAAAAGATTTGGCTATGAATGAATTGTGTCAATTTAAAATAAAAATAAAAATCATAGCATCTTTTCATAAATATTTGGCTATGAATAAATTATGACAATTAAAAACTAAAAAATCTAAGCATCTTTTCATAAAGATTTGGCTATGAGTAAATTATGACAATTAAAAAAATAAAATTCTAAGAATCTTTTCAGCCAGTGTTTTTTTTGTTTTTTGTTTTGACAAAAGGATTGGGAAAGTTTTGTTTTTCAAGAGTAAATTCCACTGATTTTTTTAGTTTTAGGGGAAAAAAAATTGTCAAATTTTTTATCATCATAAAATGTACAGAAAATCGCTACTGCAAAAGTGATATTAAAATCTGGTGGTTTTTCTGAATTTGTTTTTCCTAAACCTTGTGACCGAAAATCCCCCAAGAATATATATATTTTTGTTTTTTTTTTCCAATTGGAAAAATTTCACCGCCCATTAAAAAATCAAGAAAAAAAAGACTTCTTCTAACTTAGGCTTATAGCATGCAGTTTTTCTCTCTTTTTTGGCTTTCTTTTTCAATTTTGTGATGTAGGTGAAGTGGTGATCATCCATCAGACTATTTAGCCATATCTGGCGATCAAAAAATAGGAAAGTAAAAGACGTTAAGTATCCTTCAATTTTTCTTACTCACCTAGTGAAACCGATTATGGAAACTGGTGATTTAATTTTTTATCGAAAAATTTGGAAACTGAAAAACTAACAATAAAATAAAATAAAATCCCACACCAAATTCCCCTCATTTTGAAATGAAAATTAAAAAATCGCCATTTGGGGAAAATTCACCACCCAACAAAAACACACACACACTGGCTACCACTGGTACGAAGGATTCTTGAATGAAAATTCCCCCAAAAGTCGCCATATTTTAAGGGAGAAAAAAAGGTTGAAATGGCCAAATGTTTTTAAAATTTTTTACTTTTCTTGCTGACCTGCAGCAGCCAAAATTTGGCTAAGTCCTCTTGCAGCTGATTTGCCAGTCCACCTACCTTACAAAATTAAGAAATTTTTTCATAAAATTAATTAAAAAAAACTAACCAAAATTTTATAAATGATAATAAATATATAATAAATAATAAATAATATTAAAATATTTCTTTTAAACAAAAAAAAAAAAAAAAAAAAGGCCCGCCTTTTCCTTTTCCCCCCCTCTCTATTAAATTACTCCCCACGCGCCAGGCACCGCACCCCC
>Ga0116231_10002466_pt1 | contig 38696 bp, 18 predicted proteins | sample S1TSphgellanicum_2_FD_89695 | JGI IMG/M metagenome (GOLD analysis project Ga0116231, IMG submission 89695) | Host-associated microbial communities from peat moss isolated from Minnesota, USA - S1T2_Fd - Sphagnum magellanicum MG | ecosystem: Host-associated > Plants > Peat moss > Unclassified...
ATAACTGTATCTGCCTTTTCTTGCGCCTTGCTCCCCCCTCCACACCCCTCCCCCCCCTGCTCCGTCTTTCAGGTGCGGGGGGGGGGGGGGGGGTGGGGGGGGGGGGGGGGGGTAGGTGAGATATTTGTTTAATCTGCTACTAGTTGGTTGACCATCCAATAATTCATTTCATTGCTTATAAAATACATTAGACATCATGAAAGCACTTTGCCTCATGATTCCTATCTCCAACAACTTGGTGGAGTAATTTTGTACCTACAAGAGGTATGTTTTTAAATTGGTCATACATATTCCAAGATTGCAAAAATTGCATTAAGTTTAAATATGTGAAATCCAAAAATATTGAACCTCCTTGCTACTATGGGGACTATACATTCTTAAATCCAACAATAGTATAAAATATTGTTGTAATTTTCCTTGTAGAGTTTATCTTCATAAAATGTTCCACTTTGTTTAGCTTTTGCTTGTACTTTGTGATCTTGTAAACTTGCTTCAACTTTTATATATATATTGAATTAATTCTACTTTCAAATGTCTTTCCTTTTCTTCTATGTTTGGACATACTCGGTTTTCACTTACTCTGGATTTCAACTTCTTTAAATTAGGAGCTAAAAGCTCTTGGAAACATAGAAGTTCATGCAATATAGACTTTGGTAGTGATGACATACTTGAAACAATGTTAAAACATGTGAGAAGTTTGAATATTCACTCAATTATATTGTGCATTGTTCATTTACTTATGCTTGCAATTGACATGCATGTTTTTGGTAGGAATGTAATGTAGACAAAAATTCAAAATTTGCATGTTCTTTAAGACAATCACAAATGTGTTTGGGATCCAAAATTTGAGAATTCCAAATTTGGAACCTTGAACGTTAAATCCCTTATAATTGTATTAAACCAACCCCATTACCAAACAATCCCTTTCTATTAATTGAGGTGGATTTTTTAATTATTTGGGCTAAGTTACACCCTAAACAAAACTCTTTGTTATTCCTTGGGGGGCCCAATGGGTGACCAAGTTTGATAGTTTTCTTCCCATCACCAAACTTCTTTTTGTCCAAATTAAATGTGACCCAAAGGGTGTTTTCATGCACAATTTTCTTTACATCACCAAAGAGATTATTATCCCAAGTGGGGCCCAATGGGTGCATAAAAAGGTAATTATCCTATGCCCAAGCACCAAAATGCACCATTTTTGTGTGGGTAATAAAAAAAATCCAGGCATATTTTTCTTACATCACATGTTTGGTCATAATGTGCAATTTAAATATTGATAAGATTATTCATTGATCCATAATGGGCATGTGAATGTTTTCTTGCCTTGTTTAGTTACCATATGTTATTTGGTGATGGGCATGTTTATCCTAATACTTACACTTGGGCCAAAACCCCAACAACGCACACATCATTCATTATCAATTTCAAATTTCATGTTACATGATCAAAGTCAATAAAAATTTAATAAATTCAAGGTTGCCCAATCAGGGTATCTAATATTTTAAAGTTGTCTTTTAAATCACCTCATTTTTGGGCCATAATTTCACCTTGTAATCCTTGTTTCATCCCCAATTTGAGTGTAACTACAATATAAACATAATGTGGCATTGTTTAAAGAAACAAGGTATAATTTCAAAACATTTGTAGGATTTTTTTCAAACAAAAGATTTCATTTGATGAAAAATATGAGGAATGATGAAGCCACATGTAAAAATGAAATCACAAGTGAAACAAACCCAAAACTAATGGTGAAACTCTTGTGAGGACAAATTTAAATGAAGAAAACAATTTGGTCCCTTATTTTTTTATTATGCATTGTTTCCATCCCGATTTTGATTTCATTTAAAGGTCCAACAAAATTGGAATTAGTACCCCCAATTTGGGCTTGTTTTACGGATCATTTTAATAAGTTGCTAGGTGGTTCATTTTTGTCAAATTAGTTATAATGGATAAACAAGAAACTTGAAGGATGTTAAATGGTTCGTTTTGGTCAAACCATTTCTCATCGATGAATAATAAACTTAGAAAATAAACATCATGTTTGGGGATTGGGGGGTGGAGGAAAAGGTGAAAAGACGGACTTATAAAGGCAACTAAACAAGTAACTTGGCATGATTTAACTAGCATTTGCTGCAAATTAGATGGTGAATTAGATTTAACTTGTAGTGAATGTCAAGGTTCTTGTTTAGTTGCCTTTATAAGTTGGTATGCACATCCTCAATTCACCAAGTAATGATGAAATCATTTTTAGTTTCTTGTTTAATTACTTGTGTAAGTCCATGTTTTCTCCCACCCCCACATGATTATAGATTGCATTATTTGTAAACATGGCATAACCATAACAACCTTAAATTCTTTCTAAAAGGATATAATACATATGATATGGGACTAAATGTTTTTTACCCATGTTTGTTTTGGTTTTTTTTTAATGTGTAATTTTCATTTGTGAAATGATGCATCCTTAAGTTTATCAAAGGATATTGATGATAAACTATTGGATTTCAATGACAATTAAAATCTTTAAAACATAGGTAAGTTTTTAGATTCCTTGCAATTAAACTAGGATGTAAATTTTTGTTATGATTAGGACATACCAACTTGCTTGACACACATTTCTCAATCATGTCAATTGCATAAACAAACAAAAAGTGGGACACCCTTGGGTTTGTTAAGTGAAATTGTAAATAAAATCCTTGATGGCTATAATGCAATATTAAAAACCTAGGACATGTTCCCTAGCTTTTTACAATTAAAATTAAGGTACAAAAGCTTCAATGTGACCAAAATGAAATAACACATTTCTAAAACACTTTTCAATCATTTGAATTGCAAGAATAAATTAAGGTCAATTCAAAGGCAAAATTGGATCACAAACTTTTCATGGAGATCAATTTCTTACATGAAGCATTTTTCTCCAACATTTTGACATCTCATGAAGTTTTGAGGGTTCATGACTCATGGGAAATTAATCAAATCAAGCATGCCATTACACCATATTATAGTTATTGAGAATATATTTTCAAAATTATGTAAAGTTTTTCGATTGGATTCCATTTGCCCCTCCAAATGAATGTTTGAATAAATGGATTTCTTTGCAAATTGGGATTTTGTGTTCTAAATCTTCAAATGGACATAACCTCAAGTAGTCCTTTTCACAATCTTTCAAATGAACTAAAGATCATTTGACTTGGACAAGGTTTTTCAATCCAAACCTTGTCCCCCAAAAAATGGAACTCCTTTAAAATCTCAATAATTTCAACTCCAAAATGCAAATGCAACTTGAAAGTCTTGGAATCCTTGCCAATGTTTTTTTTGGTGGAATTTTACCACTTGGCAACAAAAAAAGGGGTTGTGACTTCTACAAAGTGAGTTTTGGGTGGGTGGGGAGGATCCCCCAAATTTGCCACATTTTGAGAGGACAAAAAGGAGAAATCATCACATTTAAACTATAGATTCATGCAAGTCACTATTCATAGCTTGTAGTTTCAAAAACATTATACCATTCTCTAACCTATGACCAAATGTTTCTAAGTCCTCTTGTAGATGATCAACGGTCCACCTACCTCATGAAATTGAAAAAAAACCTTGAACTTTGCTTTTGATTCCCAAGATGTTCACCTTCATTAATGTGAGTGTTTCATTCTCATCATGTTTGTTATAAGGCAAAATTATTGTTTACCATGGTTGTTTAGTAAAATGAATATATTGGAAGTAGGTAGGAGTGGTTAAAATGTCACTACCTCCACTATTTCAAGAGGTAGATGGAAATATCTCCATTGTTTGAGGAGATGGATGGAAATACCTTCATTGTTTCATGAAAGATTTAATGATTTTTTCTAAAAAGTGGGTTGGTAGTTGAAATAATGCCATTCAAATAGGGATTAAGTTTATTTGGAAAAATGAGTCATCAATTTTGTAAGAAGAGATGGAAGGCCCATTAAACTTGCTTAAGAAGATTTTTTTGTAGAATGGTATATATACCTTTGAGGGTGTGTGAGTGTGGAAAAACATACTAGTGTTGCTTTCTAATTATTTTTGAGGTTAATTTGTAAGTGTGTAATGGAATACTAGGTAGCATAGGGAGGTAAAGGTCAACAAGTTGGGAACTTTATAGTCCTTACTTATTATCTCTATATATATATATATATATATATATATATATTAGAATTGTTTTTGGAAAGTATAAAATATAAGTTTGTATTTGTGGTTTTGGTCAAAATTTTCAATGAGCATATGTTTTTTTCTATTAAAAAGGAATTCACTTTTGGATTTTTGGACAACATCAAATTTTATGTAGGAACACCATGGGAGGTGGTAAATATGCTTTACAAATTTGGATTTCTATTTTTGTTTGGTTTATTTACGGAGTCTTGAAATTTTATAGTTTTATTCTTTCTATTTAGCCAATTTTTTTATAAAATTGAATGTATGAAACTATAGGGTTTTCTAACTCCATTTTTATAAAAAATCTTTGCCTAACAATTACTCTTTGGACCTTGGGTGGTAATTATTAGGTCCCTTGTCATGTGATATTAACAATGTCCTATGATTCCTTTTAATCTTTATTTTGAGTTTTGCCCTAAACTTGTTCATGTGGTCAAAATTAAGGTTGTGACGTTAAATATTAAAAACATTTTAATTATATAATTGGATAGCTTACCATATGTTTAACACCAAAAACAATGTAGCAACCATTTTAGAATATATTTAGTAAACTCTATATAGTTTCCAATTCACATAATTGAAAAAATATATATCAATGAAGAATTTTGGAAAACCTACACATCCAAAAAAAATCTCCTCCAAAATACAAAGGATAAATCCAAGTTTCATGATCGAAGTGGCATTCAATGTTAAAGGTTGATTACCTTTTAACAATTTATTTACTATAGGATGGTTTTTTGCTAATTTGTTTTGGATCAAAAAATTTGTTCAAGGATGACCCAACCTTTACAAGATTTGGAGATCTTGGGCATTTAGCATATGGAATAATGGCAAAACACCTACATGTGAACAAAAACCAACAAGTCATAATGTTAAATGATGTTTTGAACATAAAAACTTCAAGCAAATTGTTCAGTCATGTTTAAAGGTTTGATATTTTGTCAATGAATCATTGTGAATTTTAGGCACAAAATATGAATTGTGAATAATCCAATTTTTCCTTTGGGAAAGATATGTAAAATGAAAAAAAGTGTTAAAAAGCCAAAGTTGTGAATTGGCATATTTCACACATGAACAATGTTACCCATTTCATGAATATTTCTCATTGAAAGATTTAATATTTAATATTTGACCTATGAATAAATATTTATTATAAATTGAGCATGTCAATAAGGAAAGAAATTAATCTTCACACAAAAATTTCCAATAAATCCAAAATCGAAAATCCAAATCTGAATATATTTTAGAAAAATATAATTATTAATAATTTCAAATATATTATCACAATGTAGACATATAATTATCATAATTAATTTTTTTCAAAAAAGACTTATGACCTTTCCCTTGAGTTTTTAACAAATTTACAATATATAATAAATAGGGGGAAATGCATAACAAAACTCTCAACACCATAATTTTTTTTAAATGCCCATGTGAAAATGTGTTGTTAGCAGGAGAATTGATTTTCACACTGTGGTTATTTGTTAACATATTGTGCACCATTCCTTGGGACATATGTATTCTCAATAAAACAACTAACATCCAAATTTCACATGGAACTAAAAAAGTAGCAAATATGTAACATGCAATTTTCACATGAAAATGAAAAAGTAACAAATATTTAAAATTTGGATTTCAACAATGTTGAACAAGTATTAAAATCCAATTTAGAACCAAGTTGGCCTTTAGGTTGATTCTTTGCCCCTCCATTGTGTTTCTTTTAAACATATCTTGGATTCTAGAATTGGGAAACAACATTAAGCCCCCATTCCTTTTTTTAATGTCTTGGATTTTGGGGGAGGTGGAAGGTAATGACTAATGTTGCCCTTTTATTTATTATAACAACTTAAAGAATCAACAAGATGTGATTGGATCTTATTAATAAAAAGAAAAAAATGATCTTGGAAAAACCATTTTAAATATAAGAATTTAAATTTGAGAATCATTGTGATTCTTTCAAGTAATTAGAAAACTAAATGTGACTATTCTTTAAATGTTTAAAATTTTGTGCAACACTAGGTTTCACAAGGAAGTGTAGTTTGCTTGAGCCTTGTGGGATTCAAAAGTTTGGGTTTAGGTTATAAGTGGCAAGCTTATCATTGATGTTGCATGTGATTGTGAATTAATTCATGAAGGCTAAACAATGAGTTTGGTTTTGAATCATAATTTTACTTTTATTTTACTAATTATCGTCAACCAAAATTTGAACTTGAGAGTTGAAGTTGTTCGTTTTAGGCTATGAGTTTGATGGCCATTGCACTTTTGTTATTAAGTAAACTTCTAAGTTCTATGTTGTGATCCATTAAACAGTAACACTTGAAAGTCCAGACCATAAACTACTAAATGCTAGATAGTAGACTGGTTGCAATGTTGCAACTTGCCTACAACACAATGCATTACTCGTGTAACTAAAAACTTGAGCCTTGATGATTAATAATGCATGATGCAACCATGCAATGATCAAAAGATTTCCAATGATGTACCTTGTATTACAATCTAATGTGTACTTTTGTTGTTAGTTGAGTGTTGAAGGTTAATTCTAGTCTTGAAAAGGTTGTAGGCATGTTGCATAAGTATGTTGATTGATGCAATTTGGATTTCGATTCTATAGTTCTCAAACAGTCAATGTGTTGATTATTTCAAGTCTTAGTTCTTTCAAACTTGCTATAATAGGCCATAAATTATAAAGAGGGTCATTGCATTTCACAATTCATGTAAACACCCAAGACTCCAAATTTGCAGTGTTTGAGGTTTAAGCCTATTGTTAAACATTGAAATTTATTGTTTAAATATGTTGTAATTGGTTTCAATCTATTGTTGAGGTCTATTTTGTGGAATAAATTGTCAAGTTGTTGTGTTTATTGCCATGGCACCCCCCTAAATTGTCCCAAAAAAATTAAAACATGAGTTTTTTTCCCCTAATTACATCCATGTCGACCTTTCTAATGTTGTAAGTTCTAACCAAAACCCTTTGCATATTGTTGTGATTATTGATCCATCACAAGTACAAAAACCTAACCAATAGTAAAAATAATAAAAAGGAAATGTATGATCATAATTATTGTTTCCAAGATTCATGGGCAACAAAACTCCCTTGGGAAAAATCTATTATGGGTGTTTGATGAGGTCATATAGATCGAGTGCAAGGTTTATAGAGTCATTGAAGGGAAAAGCAACTTATTAATACCCAAGTTGGACTTTTTGTGAAAACATGTTTGCCAAAGGGAGTCCATAATGCATTTGTGTGTGTGGTAGTTGTTAAGGGAAGAAATTCCACTTAGACTAGTTAGTCCTATGGGCATCTTAGTAACTAAATTATTACTAGTGGTAATTACTTATCGTCCTTTAATTCATCTTGTGCATGAAACCATTAGGATTAGTTGGGCCATTGAGATGGGTGATTGGTATTTGTTTACCAATCACTGGGAGGGATTTGTGAATGGGTTAGGATAAGGGAGCCTTGTGTGTTCTTTTCAAGGGGAGATTTGGAGATGGACCCTCTATCATTCTTGTGTGGAACTTTGAAAGAATGTAAAGGAGAGTGTTGTATGAAACACAAGTGTGTGTAGAGATTGTAGAACATGCGTGCATCATGTGGTGGCATTTTTTTTTTTTTGCCTTATTTTCCTTCTAATATCATAGTAGTTCAATATAGTTTGAAATAAAATATTGTAGTCTTGAAATTTATTTATTTTCTTTACTTGGGTTACACTTCAACTAGCTTTCTAGAATATGGAAACTTGTTAGAAGGTAGCTACTACATGATAATAAGGTAGTATGCAAGGAGTTCAATGGAAGGTAGCAACATCACTACAAATAGGTACGAAGCTGAAAGGCACTAATTTGTTGGTTTATTGGACCAACAACTTTCAAAGGTATTTAGATGTGGGTTGGAAGGTACCTTCCTACCTCCTATATGGATAATTAAGAATCTCTATTTATTTATTTCTTTCCATATATTGTAATTTCCTGATTTTAGGTTGGAAAACAAGATTACCTTCCCCATGGCAATCATTGAATATTGTCTTTATTTTTGTATCTTTTATGGTTTTACATGGCAACCTTTTTTCCAAGTGTTATTTCTTGGGCTAATAGGTCCATGGTTTTATAATAACACTAGTAGAAAATTGAAATTTTGCAAATATCATTTACAAATAATTTCTAGTTGCAAACAACACATGCAACTCAAAATTGCCATAGTTGCCTAAAATAAATCACACACAAATTTAAGTTGCATGCAACGTTTTATACTTGACATGTATATGTGATATTGTTATACATTTTCATTTTCATATATTCCATGAAGAGTTAGTTGCATATATGGAATGCAATTACACATAACTAAAATGATCTTTTTTGTATTGTGACATGTGTCTATGGTTTTGACCAATTATTACATGACACATGGTAAATTTAGGCTAAATTTTATATTAAATTAATATAATCTCAATTGTGACATAAGATGTTGACATGTGGTGTTTAGGTAGGATGTTGACATGTGGCCTTACATAGGATGTCAACATGTGGCATTTAAGTAGGTAGGTAAATAACTTGGGATGATTTTATTTTATTTAAAGGTTTAGCCTTTAAGGCCAAACCTCTTTTATTAGTTGATCTCAAATGTCTTTTTTTTTTAAATACTTCTAACACGCACCTAATTACATGTTTTACAAATTTGAAAGGTAGGACAAACAATATGGGACAAAAATTTCAATTACATCTTAGTTGCAACTTAGTTACAATTACTATTTAATAATTAAATGTCATTTTAACATAATCTACTTATTAGTTATATTAAATATTGTAGATTATTAGTTATTAAATAATAATGTTATCAATTACAATATTAATTATTAATGTTGAAACTAATATAATTATAATTATTGTAGCTAATAGGGTAGGATAGGTAATGTAACCTATTAACATTAAGTGTACTAGCCTAAATAAATTACTAGGTATGTATATTAGCTTATGTATATTAAAAAATTAGTTTAGACCATTATTTTTATGGCACATGTCCATTTTGTACACCAATACTTGCATGTTGATTGCACATAAGTTGCAAATGATAGGATTTCTATTGGTGTAATAAGCAATTTCCATTATTTAAAGTCAAATCAACTTATGTTCAATGAAAAGTTTTATGTGTAAATAGATAGGGATTTTGTTTGGCAATAAGTTGCTAAGGGGATTGTGGTCAAGAGAAAATAAATTGGTTCAATTTGTGTTCATTTCCCATTTACTTTCCTTAGGCAAATCCATGACTAAATATGAGTAGATGGAATTGTTGTTTGCATTTTTCAAAATGTTAACAACCCATCTGAGCATTAAAATGATTGTGTTGGATGGGAGATTGGTGAATCTTCACACAATGTGGCATTGAATGTCCACTAAAAAGGCTCTTTTGGCTTCTAATTTGTATTTTATTTTTGTAAATGAAATGATTATGACGGGTAACCATAGTTAGATTTTTGTCCATTGTTATGTGGTGTAGGTTGGAAAAGAGTGCCTATTTTGTTCACACTTAAACATCTTGAGGATGAAACTACTACTAACATTAAAATTATGATCCTAGCTACTTTCATTACATATGGTGGTCTGACTAATGAACAAATTGTTGAATGTGAACTATGTGTTTAGGAGCTAATGGCATTTCCATGTTTCACAAGGTTAGATCTAATTTACTACTTTGACAAGGACTAAGCAAGCATCTTACTTCATTTTGGTCCAATGTATGGCACATAAAATAAACCTTGTGATGCAAATTTTGTCTTCCATGCTAATGGTTTCTAAATCAGAAAATTTCCTTCAATTGTTTTATGGGTACTTCTTTGCTCCCCCAAATGCCATCTTGAATTTCAAAAGCTTGTTGAAATTGTGAAAATAAAGATCTATAATTTTTTCAAAATGTAAAAACAAAGTGGATCAACATGTTGGCATTGTTGAAGCAAGTCGGGAAAGAATATAAACCTTTAATTGTTAAGATGGCAACTAGTAGTGGGTTTGTGGAGACAATGAAGGTCAATTTGATGAATTTATGTGATGTAGATACAATCTTGCACTTGCCGTGTGTATTGCCTATGTTGGAACATGTCGACGCTTTGATGAAGTTTGCATAGGCTAAATATGTTTTAATGCGTGATTACATTATAACTGTTAAAATATGCCAAGTTGATTTGTACAAAATGTACAATGATCCACACATGTCATTTTAGCCTAAGAACTTTCTTGAGTTCATGGATGTTGTTGTAAACACATCTCGTGGGATTACCTTAGATTGGGTGATTGATTGAAGTGATTGTATTGAACATTTGGCTTTTCACACAATTTGACAATCCCACATGGTTTATTTTGTTGACTTTTCAATTGGCATTCATTTTATAGTTACTTGGGAAAGTTCTGATTAAACTATAAAAACTATCAAAGTTCAATGCATGTTGTTGCTTGTGATTTGTTGATCCTTGAGTTGGAATAAAGGTTTCTAGATCATGAGTTGATGAATGCTCTTGGGATTATATGCCCATAATATTGCTTATAACTGCATTGTGAGTCCACATTTGTGAACCATATGGGCTTAATCAAACACCATTATTGTATTTCCAAAAAAGTTGGTATTGATGGCAAATGGTTTTCTAAATCATTTTCAAGGGAGATTTTGGATTTACAGAGTTTTCTTTTCAAGTTGACCATGAAGAATCTAACTTCTAAAGTTATGGTAGAATTTAAAGATGAAAATCCAATAATTAAACTATGGCATCAACTTGCGACAATTAGTTTGTTGGTTGTTCTTCTCTTTAAATTCGTGAAGCTTGCTAAATTGGCCATCGTTTAGGTCATTGGCAATGTGAAAAATGAAAAAACATTTTTCACTCTATCTTTTATGAAGTTGAAACTACATAATCAGTTGGCAAAGAATTGAATATCATCATACACGTGTCTGCACAAGACTTCTTCATTAAGGAAACTTTTTCTTTCTAGTGTGCTATTACATATTGGAATGGTGGAGACAAAGTGAAGGTGGGAGTCAATGCATGAGCATTTGGCTTGGAGTTTGGACTTGGGATGTAAAGTTTAAGAATGTAATTTTAATTACATTTTCCATTGCAAAATCATGTTTTGTTTTGGTATCATATAACACTAACATTGTTAGCTACTACATGTACTTTGTGTTGCAATGGCTAGGGTCTTGGTGACCAGGGTTCAAATCCCTAGCAAAGAGCTTAGAGTTGGAGGTTGTAATTAAAAACCTACATATAATTACCACATGTTGCCAAGTTGCATATCATAATTGTTTGCTAGAAGCCCCCCAAAAAACCTAAACGCCTCTACATTTGTAAAGTCTACTCTTGTACACATAAATGTCCACCTAAGAGCCAATAGGAACCTCTGCAACTTCTAAACTTTGCGCCTAATTTATACTTCTGCTCTTGCAATACAGGTTTCTTCTATTAATGTCTTCTCCAAATAGCCATAAGGGCTCGGCCTTCTCACATTCCCTTGCCACTCGTGCTAAAAATTAAAAAACACAAAAAGAAACACTGCCCCCAGCAACTTTCTTCTGTTCATACATTCGGTGTAAGAAGGGTAATTACAAGCTCTGGGTACTTATTAAGTACAGACAAAGCCGTAAACTGGCATGCAAGTTAAAAGTCCCATGATCATGATACAGATTCTTACATTGTCTGTCAAATCTTGGGGTAGTGTAGGTGGTAGGGTAGTAAAAAGAGGTGCATAACATAAAATTGTGTGCATCATCAGATCGAGTTTTCCACCCATTTCATGCAGAGGGTGGTGAGAGGTTTAAATCAGTCTCCAGTGGTGGTTTGCTTAATAATCAGTACAAATTGTCTGTGCCCATTGTCCACACTCTAGATCTAATGTGTTAGAAATCATAATAATAATGCGGCTTGGAAAGCATTATTGAACCCGAGCTTTTGTCCTGTATTGATTGTTTGTTTGTTTGTTTTCAATTGCAGCAGCCTCCTACAAAACTCTTCTCCTGCTTCAACTGCAGCCCTATTATTCTCACACCACTGTATCTAACAATATAATAATTCTATACTAAATAACAATAATAACTCTAGTACATGAACAGATTCGGCTTTTATTTAAATTGTTCTTGCAATTGTTGATTTTTGTTGAAAATAAAGTCCAAAATGTCCAAAAATTTAAGACGTGAAGCTCCCATTGTTGAGAGAGGTGTGGAAACTTTTTTTAAAAAGTGAAGTGGTTGCAATGCCTTTTGACATGCCAATTGCGAGCTTTGGATGGAGGCAGGTGGCATGGCCAGTGATGCTACTCTAACGAGATAGCACAAAGCTCTCTTCCTCAAGTACTTTGATTTTAAGGGTCGGTGCGCATCTATTTTGCAACAGGTTGGAAATGGTGACTAGGGAGCATAATAACAAAGGATGCAAGTGCATGGGGGCGTGCTATTGCATGGCGAAAATAATTCTTATAAAGATAATTGCGAGAAAGATACGGATAGTAAGCAGATAAATTGGAGAATAATATAACATATGCTAAAATGCATTTCAATAAATTAATTGATTAAAAAAACAAACCCAAGTCCATGCTCTCGCATATCTCTTGTCACCAGGGCTTTTGTTTTTCAATTTTGTGATGTAGCCATAGTGCACACTGACGGTCATTTTCACAAGAATAATTAGCCAAATTTGGCTACATGCCAAATAGGAAAGTAGGAAAATTTTAAGAATCCTGTTATATTTTGGTGAACTACTAGAACCTATTGTTTAAATATGATAATTTAAATTTTTTTAAAAACCTTGCACTTTGGCACATTTTTTCCACAAAAGTCCTTTGTATCATCCCCCTTAGATTTTTTTTGGTTCCCAAGGGACAAAAATTGGTCTAAAGGGGGGAAAACACTGCTTGTCACTAAGTTATGTCCCACTAGAAACAAATTTGTTAGAGGCATTGACTTCCTCACAAATTCCCGCATACCACAACACAGCTTAATTGACCCGAGGGCCAACATCACCGAAAGTTCCCATAGCCTACTACTAGTATGGCAAGTAGGGCCACGATGTACTCTTCACGGACCTACCTACTTGCAAATTACGAGTAGGAAACTGAAGCAAAAGACTTAGGGAAATCCATCAGAAGCAAACCAAGAGAAGAAAAACAATAGTGAAAGAACAATAGTCTGGTGTTGGGAGGAGGAGGACAACAAAAGTTGATTAACAATAATTCAAGAACAATAGTTTCATTTTGGGCCTTTTTCTGTAGATTCTGTGCAGAATAATTCAAGTTTTCTCACTTGCGGGCCAAGTGCAAAGTTGGGTGCAAGGACAGCCCAGGGTTGATGAGGTGGGTGGTACTTGGGTTCTTATCACATTGTGGCTTTGAGAACTCTTTCCAGTTCCTTACTGGTCATAGCACGAGATTCAACACTCAAATGGGTGGTTTTTTTTTTTCCACTCAAAAGCTTTTTATTCTTGAGCTGGGTTCCATTTAGCTTTTTTACAGTTGCGGATTTTCTTTGTTTTGCAAAAGGGTAGGCTCGCTGGCCCCAGGAATTGTGTACAAGTTTGTCCATCTGAAAAAGGCTTTCTTGTTTGTCTCGAGCTAGTAACCACTAGTCCCATCCCAACACACAAACCCAACTAGAAAGCTCAAAAAGCTTAATGCCAGAGTCTGTTTAGAGATTGCTGGAAAAGAAAGGTGATTCTGCAATTCAACAGACCACTCAATTAGCTAACATAATCTGTCAATTCTGACTTTCCACAAATTTTGTATGAAATCACAACAATTTGAGCAAGGTGAACTTGACAAAGAGGTACGACAAAACGTGCTTTAAAATCATCAAAGCTTTCCATTTGGAGATTAGCAAATGGGTTATATAAGCAAGACAATCTGGAGAATAGTTGTACAACTGGTGTTATGACAATTTCTGGCTAGAGGGTAGATAGATAGTTCAACTAGCCTCAAGGCTCATCTCCTGAATCCTAAGGCTTTCTGTCAAGGAGAGTTTGACCTTTGTTTATGGCAATGGCACATTAAAAGTTAGAAGTGATGAATTTTGGTGCCAGAAGGCATTCCTCTGTTTAGGGTTTAGGGTTTAGGGTCAGGGTTCAGTTCCCTGTGCCCAAAAGCAGAGGATTGGTTTCCCCAGCATAACACATTGACCCAATTGGGAAGGAACCAGTGTTGGTCTGACATATAGGTTTAAAACTGGTATCAACAATGGTATAATATTTATTGGTACTCAACAGCACACCAAATTCTGGTTCTCTTTCTGATGATATACTTGGCCTGTGATATTCTGTCTTTATTATTATTATTATTATTATTATTGGTGAAATATCTCCAGTTGACATTAAAAAAAAACCCCTTTTTCTTTTGTTAAAGGAAATATTAAGAAAAAATAAAAATAAATTGCATAATTTTTGGCCTATGATTTTATGGAGATGCTAAAAAGCTAAATAAGAACAATTGTCCTTTATAGCTTAATTATTTCTCTTGCTACTAATTATTTCATGTGTTGATTTAGTATTTATGAATGGCTAAGGGTTATTTTGGTAGTAACTAGATTAAAGGTGCATTCACACTTGGTGTTAAGGACTCTAGTGTTGAATCCCCTAACACCATGCTAGTCATTTAGAACTTACACCTACTTACCATGAACATTTTATGTTAACGTTCACTTAACATTAAGGTATTGCCCCTTTAAGACTTGGGTGCCACATAGGATGTCACTTAGATTTTCATTTAACATTGATTTAACATAATGTGTGGATGCATCATAAGAATTTAAAAACTTTTGACATGTGTTGTCATTTTATTTTATTGCTATTTGGAAACAAGGGGTTATCAATTCTTCTTTGTTGACACGAAATTAAAAGTCACCCCAAGATTTTTTTTCAAAACCTAAAAAAAAAACACTTGTGAGAGTAGGTTGACCTAATAGAAGCTTTGAAGAAATGAGAGCTACATTAGTTTGGTATTAGAATTTTAGATATCAATCTTTATGTTCATATTAGGGAGCCATCCTCCTCGCTCTATTGGTATCACTTAAAATCCTACTTGAGGTTGTAGTGAAGAACATTACTAGGGTAGAATTGCCCATCACCAAATGCATAACTATCATTGAACATTTTTCAATGTTTTACTCATTCAGTAACCAAATTGAATGATTTTTGTGTCATTGGACAAGTAAATTGGAGGGCTGCAAATGTGTTTTTTAGCATCAGATATCAAGGAGCAACACAAAAAACATAGGAAGAGAATGCATGATAATTTGCTTCAATTTTTTGGAAAAAATAGCTCTAGACCCCTCTTTAGTTCTAGTCCCATATCTTCTTCATTTTTAGTATGGTTTGAACGATTTAAAACCTAATGTGTGCATCAACTAAGGTTTTACAAAACTTCTTTACATTCCAAATCTGTGAAGATACAACAACCAAAAAAATTAAGTTCAAAATCTTAATATGTTTTGATTCACCCATCATTGACCCTTTTAGACCAAACATCCCATGTCTTCCCCATTCCTTTATCAAATTGAACAATTTTTGCAACGTTAAACAATTTTGATGTTTAGTTTTGAACGGAAAGAAATTTAAGGAAATTTTCCTTTTTGATTATTTTTCTTTCTTTCTTTTTCCAAAAGGAAAAATGATGTGCAAAGTTTCAAGTTTTGTCCTCAATGGTGATGGTAGATTTGAATAAGAATGAGGGGTGATTGGAAGTCTTTCTCCTTCTTTCATTTTTGGTGACAACTTATTTCAATGTACTTTACACTAATTGCTTGAACACATACTTGTTGGATGTTTTTTTTGGACTTCACACATAATAATTAAAAATGTGAAAAATTCAAAGATTTATTTATCTTTTTTCAATTTTAATATGAATTATGTATATCAATGTGATATCATACTAGCAATATTTAGGTTGGTGTAATAGTACTTCATCAAGTCTTATTACAATCAATAGACTTTTCCGCAAAGTGAATATTCGAACATGGGGCTAGAACCCTATGTTTCCTAAAACACATGCCAACATTGTGAAAATATGGAATTTTTTTTATAAAAAGATCTAATGAGGCACAAAACAAGATTTTCCACCCAAACAAGACGACAAATTATTTTCATGTCAATTTTTTCCATTCGTCATGAAACTAACTCATGAGCCTTATTAAGAGTTCTTGCTCTTTGCACTAAGCTCTAATGTAAGAAGTTCTTAAAAGTTTTGGCAAACTTTTTGTGTAATGCACACATGCATAAAACAAAACTTATGAAGAAAACTAGGTTGTGAAGAGAGTTAGGTCATTAAGGAAGTTGAGTTTGATCTAGGAGAAAGGAGGTGCATATAAGAGTTTTAGAGGAACAAACTGTTGTGTGTAAGGGACAAGGCCATCCAAAGTGAAGCAAAAGGAGCATGTGAAAATGAACTTGTCAAGTAGCCACACACACTTGGAATAAGCCACAAAAACTCTTAGAAAGCCCAAAGCCAAAAAACTTAGGCTTGGAAACATTGATGCCAATGCAACATGTTATAATTAAGGAACAATGTTTGAGAGTTTTGTTTCCAAGTGTGGTTTAGGGAAAGAGAACGGTGTTAATTTCCCATGTTTGGGAAGAGCATGATGTGTTTTACAACTATCGTGGTGATGGCTTAAGGCTTTGGGAAGCACTTCTCCTTTCTTTGTGGTCATTTTCCATGTTTTGCAAAAAGTTTTGTGAGCTTTTCCCAACTTTAACTATTACATTGCTAAAACAATCCTTGAAACCAGTTGATCCAAAAGTGCTAGAGGTTGTTTATTATCTTGCCACAAATGATTTCCATATCCATGAACAAGCTTGAAGATTGTGGTTGCTTACTCCTTGGCTTCATGGATGAGATTATCATTGAGTAAATTTTGTTTCACCTTCCCTTGAACACTTTAATGTTGTGGCATCTTTGTTGTGTAAACAAAACTTGGTACAAAGTTGTTGGTAATCTACAATAATCTATGGCATGGAATGCACTTATGATCATCAAGTATGCCAACCATTTTTATCATCAAACTATTTCAACACAAGGTTTTTGTTGATGTGTTTTTAAAAATTATTTACAATTTGAAGTCAAATGTTTTGAATTATATTTTCATCTAGTTGGAATGTTATAATTAAATGAAACAAAGGATGTGGATGCATGAATGAATAGTTCACTTGGATTATAAAAAAAATTAAAAAAAATCAAAATGAAGTTTATTCTATAATGTTAAATTGGCAATGTAATGTGATACCATCGGTTGAATGGTAATAAATTTCATATATTATAAATAAATAAATTTCATATTAATAGGAGCCCCAAGTAAATATTCTAAGAATATGCTATTGTGAATTTTTTTTTGAAAATGGAGGAAATACAATTTTGGGGACTTTTGGAAATATGATTCAATCCAAGCCATTCAAAAGTCCCTAGTTATATTTGAACTCCAAATTTTGAGGAATAATTCCACATAAACATTTATTACTTCAGGTTACACCAAATATTGAGACATTATATGTTATTTGAATGAAAATCAATATGAAAATTTCAGTTTTTATGTTCCAACCAACTAATCAATCCATGTTGAATTTTGAAAAGTCCATTGCTTAAAGTGAGTGTAATTTTGTCAAAAAATAACTACACATATGGTTTCATATTCAAGTTGTTAATATAAAACAATGTTTTAATTGATAGATTTAAAGTTATATGTTTTGTTAAAAGACATTGAAACAAAATGGGTATTGCAAAAACAAAAACAATGTCACAAAAGTGATCTACTTGACCATGCATTCACCCACCACATTTGGATTAAAACATAGTGGGTGAATGAAACCAAACTATGTACATGACATTTGATCTACCCCAACAATGATTTTTAATTTTGATTTGGAGTGAAAGCATTTAAAATTTTGGATTCCATTGGGCATTATGAATGGGGATTTACATTCTTATTAATGGTTTGCAACTCATCCTCATGCCCCTCATCCTCTTCGTCTTTGTATGTCCTTCATTGCAACTTTTCCACAATTTTAATCCACATATTCATGGTTGGTTTAATTTTCCTAATGATCTTCCTCTTGGTTTGCAACTCTTTGTGATGGTCTTAATCTTCTAACCCATGCTCTTAAAACCTTAAGTCCCATCTTCATGGTTTGCAACTTTTCATAATGGTTTTGATATGGTCCATGTGGTTTGCAACTTTTCATTTCGGTCTTAATGATTTTAATTCCAATTGCCATGGTCTACAACTTTTCTCATTGATATTAATCCTCTTCCTTTTGATTTTGATGGTCTTAATTATAATCCTTTTGGTTTTTAGCTCTTCATTTGGATATGTCCATGCTTATAGATCAAGTTCATGGTTATGGCCCTTTTTTTCATGGTTTGTTTAGTGTCTACTTTTATCATGCTTTTCTAATGACAATGTTTATAGTGATTATTTTCCAATAGTCACAATGTTTTGGTGTCTACTTCTATTGGTTAAATTTTCCAGTGATTGTTTCCATTGATTATTTTTCAATTATTTTCTTTAATGATAGAAATGCATTTGTGAGATGGTGCAAAGATCCTTTCATGGTTATTTCAACATGAAGCAAAATAAAACCCTTCATACAATTCCTTATGAATATATCTACTTAACATTTAGAGTCCACTTGAAAATCATCAAAGGGTTTGGTTTTGTGGATTGATATGATAAACAACCTAGAATTAGTTTAATTATCTTTTTCATTTGAAATTCTTTCCTAGATTTTTTTTTATCAAATTGCTACCAAGGTGTAATTAAAACTATAAGCAACATTTCTTTAAGTTCATTCAACTTATAACAACCATACAACCATGTAATTTCTACTTTGCACATCATTCCCACAACCTCCCTCCCATTGTTTTATTTCATTCCAAAACTTTAAATATCAAAAATAGGTTCAAGCTTCAAGCTTTTCAAAGTCCTTTCCTAAAACTTCAAATCATTCATTCAACAACCCCATCTCCCATGTTTGACTATTATTTATGTTGCTTTCAAATTATTTTGCTTAATCCTTTTGCTTATAACCTCCCAAAAATCCTTAAAAACACCAAATGTTTATAGAGCCCATTTTGCCTCTTCATATTTCCTCTTTTCTTCCCCCACTTTCTTTTCTATATGTTTGTTTTATCTCCATCTCTTCACTACCATGCCACCTTCCAACTTCTTTTCATTTTTTTTATAATGATTCCAATTTGAACCTCCTTTTCTTATTTACTTCAAATTTCAAAAGGCACAAAAAATGGAGTAAATAACCAAACTTGAAAATTTTACAAAATAGGTTAAGGTTAAATAGCTTCAAAGTGAGATTGCCCAACCTTAATAGGTATTATTGTCATGGTACACCACATGTTAGAGATTGTAACTTATTTTATGTACATCCAAAATTACACAAGAAAACCCACTATCCAAAATTGGCATTATAAACCCCAAAATGGCCATAAAGGTTCAAATATCCAAAAAACAAGGGATCAAACTCCCTAATTCAACAAAAAGCTAATTAACTCATCATACCTAGAACATTTAACTAGCCTAGGAATTAGGTTAACTTATCCTAATTATGCTGCTAAATAACCTAAGGTATTTGCCACATGATACCCATGCGCAATATTTCAAGTGTGAGTGCGAGGGTGGTGTAGGTGTTTCCCACTTTTTTTTCAAGGAATGGTAGAGTTTATAAAGGGATGTGAATCTATGGTAAAAATTCAATAATCAAAGTTTGTTGCTTTACATAAGGGAAAACAAACCCATAAAAAGAAGGTGCACAACAGCAAATCATGGAGTTTTTATGGCTCAACATACTAATAACTTCATAGAACATACATTTTGTTGCCTATAGTTTCGATAAAAAATGTGACCCAATTTATTCCAACTCTAATTTGGAAGGTCATTTAATAAAATTTCCAAAATGCCTATCCCATATCATAATTTCAAGATAAAACATTGAAAGATCGCTTGCAGGAGACCTTTATGGAGTTGAAGGTGGGGAATTCAAATGAAAAAAAGAAAAAGAAAAGGTGATTGTACAATGTGATGTGGTATTAGAATGTTTGAAAATTTTAGATGGACAAATTGTAAAAAATGTATTAAATTCCTTACAAAGTTTCATTGATGACATTTAATGTCCACCCCATCTCCTAGTTCTTTTGATTCAAATGGACCTATGATCAATGCAACTACCTTTAATTTTAATGATATGCCTATGTTTGTGCTTGATGTTCCACTTAAAAAGGTGACCAAAAGTGAAATGTGGACAATGTAATCCAAACTCATGGCAAGCATTGCAACCCACTTCTCTTCCACTTTTGCTGTTTATGATGCCTTCCTACTAGGCAAGATGGACATCAACCATCGGAGAAAAAGCAAGGTAAAAACAAATGACTTGAAGATCGGTAGAGAACTATAAATAATATTAAAAGAAGAATTTAGGTTTGAGGTTAGGGAGATGTTGAACATGTAGCAAGAAATATCCTACCCATCCATGTTCAATTGGGTTAGGATTGTATTATCAAATGACCTCATATGTGAGACCCATGTGTTTTTTATGTAAACATTTAGGGTTAATAATTCTAGCTCAAAACAACTATGTAAAGTTTGGTTTTATGGAATCAAACCTCTTCATGAGGTGTCTTCATTTTTTCTCAAGTTTATCAATTCCCCACTCTACATACACCTTAAACCTTGCATGCATCTTATTGTAAATTCAAATCACACAATGGTCTCCACGTGATAGTGGTTATTGTTTCATTATCCTTTGCATAATAAATGTCTCCTTCCCCATGTATCCTAAATTTAAGGTATTCGTGGATAAAATGTTGATGCCACTTTCATTATATGTTCAAGTGGTGAAGGATGTTAATGTCATGGTAGGACTTAAGATAGCCCATGTTTATGTAAATGAATAGGCCATGATTTAATGGTATGTATAAATTGTCTTCCAATTATTAAATCATGTGCAATGTGCCTTGTATAATTTCCATGGTGTTTGGATCTCTACCAATGTTTCATCTATGAACCCAAAACATCATGGCAACTTCAACAATTGTCTAGCCAAGACCCCTTTTTCCTAAAGTGTGGCCAATATATCTCATTTGCAAAGTTGTGGTTAGTGCATGATGCAATGAACAAAATATAATCACATAATGAAGATTTTGATCAATTCCATACAAAGGCCTTGAACTCAGTGACATTCTTGTGCTTCAAGAATAATATGAAACAAAAAAGTTGTAATTAAGGGATCAACTTTAATGGCCTTCTTATACACTTGAGGCATGCCTTGTCATTGAATGTTCACAAATAAAAAAAAGCCTAACTCTAAAAATTAAACATGAAAAGCCTAACATTAACCTTTAAAATTAGACCCTAACCTTAACCTTAAAAATTTAATCCTAAAAAAACTCTATCCATATCCTAAAATTAAGCCCCAAAACCATTATCTTAAAAATCACATCTTAACCCTAAAATTATAACCTTAAAAACCTTATCCAAAAATCAAACACCAAAACCCTAATCCTAAAAATTAGACCATGTAACATCTTAACCTTAACAATAAAAACCAAATCCTAAAAAATCTTAAACCTAAAAATCAAATTTAAATCTTGACTAGAAGGTTCACTTGTAGACTTAATGTGGGAGGAAATCATAAGCATTATTCAAAATGCCAATTCTTCAAACTTCATCAAAGTGAAATTGGTAGTGTTTTTGAATAGTGTTAAGGTGGATCACATCTTGGCCAACATGTCCTTAGCCCTTATATTAGGATCAACCATATATAATAATAACCTTTATTAAGCTACACAATTATAGCATGCAACTTATATTAGTCTATATAGCCCTTATAACCCCATACCCTATAGCCTCAAGCCTATAACCAACAATGCCACAAGGTAAAAAAACCTATGTAGCAAAGACTAGAGGTGGGCAGCTCATAGTTAGAATTTTTTTTGTTGTTGTTAACTTTTTGGGATCCCATGCTGAGTTTTTGAATTTGGTCTCTTATTTTGAAAACTTTAAAAATAACACACAAGTGGTCAAAAACAAGACAAACAAGGCATGAAAGTGGGGCCAACAAGACATCAATTTATGAAAAACTCTAATGTATGAATCAAATTGCTTATACATTTGTAATGGTACCCTAGTATCAGTTCCCCTATTTGCATTGAAGTTTTGGAGAGACCTACCTATATACTAATATAAAAATAAATGATACCAGATCAAACATTGGAAGGAACCTACTGGGAGGACCTTATGGAAATGAACCTATTACATAGACCTTACAAAATCCTTAAGTTTTCAGGGTTTAGGGCTTACATCAAAAGTCGTGGGTTCATTAAAGTGGGTAATGTTCAAAGGTAAGGTAGATCACCATACCTTTCATGATGTTAACTAGTTAACACAAAAATTGTACTTCATGACACAATTCATGTTATTTGAACAAAAGTGTCAAATTTCCACACATTTGTTGTATCATTAGGCTACCCTTTATGGAAATAAGAAGTAGCACAATAAGTTTAACTTAAGGACCCCTAGTCAAAAATTTACTAGGCATGGGTGACCCCGCCCGAGAAACCCAATGCTATAAATTATGTAAATCCCACTTGTGACCAAAGTTAATATCTTGTGTCAGATGCATAAGGAAAATGCTCTCAGTCAGTTTAGTTTTCTCTTCAATTAAGGTCAGTTTTTATAGCATTGTGTTAATTTATTATTATATGCAATATGAACACCACCATTTATAATGAATGATCTTTTGTAGATATATGAACCTTGAGTTTGAAATGAATCACCACACAACAAACTTTGAGGAATCCTTTACATTTTGATTGAATTTTTGGTACATGATTTTAATAGCCTTTAGGAATTTAGATTTTGTGTGGGTATTGTGATGATTAATGGGTTTACAAAAAAAAATTTGGTGGGGGAAAGGGTATTAAAAAAAAAGTGATTTATTCACCCTCAATTCGATTTATAGGTTTGAATAGATGTTTGCAAACTTTAAAAGAAGAAAAATCACCCGTAGATAGGATTTTTCAAATTGCAAGAGACATACTTTCAGCCATTGGATAGGTTACATGAAAATGGTTAATAAGGAGGCTTTATGTCAACTGTCCCTTTGACGTTCCTTTCTTTCGCAATGTTCTAATGTGCTTGAAATTTGTATTTACAACATATAATAAAAATGTTGTGGTGGTGCAAAAAATACCACATGATTCTAAACAAGGAAAATTAACCCTAAATTACACCCATTCATTATGTAACCTAATTTATAGACTTTTGGCACCTACCATCTTCTATCTATCAATTGGATGACAATTAGGAATACTATCGTTTTTGACGATATCAACTTGTTGAATCTTGACCTAAGAGATAATATCATATTGTAAGCGACTTTGTATGCAACTTGCAATATTTGAATTTCCAATTAAATTTTTGAGTGAAATAGAATTGTTGGTAGACAAATGGAAAATGTTGAAATGCAAGGGTACACCTCGCATAAACGGCCATATTTCTGGAGTGCCACAATGTTTTTACCGGTGTTACTTCACACAAAAAAAGGGCAAAGGAAAACTCCGAAAATCCCATACTGGTCATTGAGCACCCAAGTAGGTACTACTTACCTAATAATTTAAAAAACTAAGGTGTGTGCAACCAAAGGACATGACTCAAAAGTGAGTGTAGACTCTTTCACTCTTTTACAATAATTTGTGGGTAAGAGTTGTGATAAATGAGTTGTTACCAATAAATCAAAAGGTACTAATATGAGGTTACTACCAATTGGCAAGTTATGATAAAAATAAGTTGTTATCAATAATCATATCATGTTACTACTATTGAGTATGTTGTGATAAATAAAAGTTGGTACCAATAATCATATCATGTTACTCTTGGGTATGTTGTGATAAATAAAAGTTGTTCTCAATAATCATATCATGTTACTCTTGGGTATGTTGTGATAAATAAAAGTTGGTACCAATAATCATATCATGTTACTAGCTAGTGGGCAAAGTTGGTATCAATAATCAAATCATGTTACTATTGGGTATGTTGTGATATAAATAAAAGTTGGTACCAATAATCATATCAATGTTACTAGCTAGTGGGCAAAAAAATTGTGATAAATTAGTCATTATCAATAAACATTTAGTAGGTAGTACCGAGTTAACTCGATTGTCCTTGCCATTCATACGCCTTAGTTTTGTCATTCTTTTTTGTTCTAGTTCTTCTATTGTGCACTCTTTCCCTTTGTTGGGCTCTGCCCCCACAGGGCCAGGGACTATCACATTGGATCCAACTTTTGAAAGTTTTACCTTAACAGAACCAGTTTCACATTAGGTGAACCAGTTTCTTTCGTGAAAGTGTTTAGACTGTTTAGATTGGAATGGATTGTTTTGGTGTTCAGAGTGTGGACACAAGTAGTTAGATGTAGAACATCTTATCTATTGGCAAGGCCAGTGTGTTTGTGATGCCTTGTTTCCTTTGCGGTTTTTTAATGTTTATTTGGGGAGGTTTTCTTAGACTTGAAATTGTTTGAAAAAAATTCCCCCTGTTCTTGGGTTCATTATGCCTAAAGAACGTTTGGAGCAGTGTAATGTGAGGGGGTTCTTATGCTTTACTTTGTGAGAAGAGTAAGAGGGATCTCACACCTACAAGTAGGCATAATTTCACTCCCACTCTTAAGGAGTAGGCATAGGATCCATCCTACAAAAGAGGAAGGATATTCATGCATATATAAAGAGCCCTCCAAATACACTTAGGAAACATCTCCTAGTGCTTTAAGGCATCAAAAGTTTTATTGGGAAGGTTAGGGTTGTCATGTACTTTTCCTAACTGAAGTCAGGGTACATAGGCCCATGTGCTTTACATTGAAGGTTTTCTTAAGTTCAGGTGAGCACATGGTGTTAAGTGTAAAGCACATGGGCTTAAGTGTAAGCACATGGGTGTGTAGTGTCTACCTTGTCTTCTTGATTATTGACTTGCACCCTGCAACTCTCTAGGTCAAGATGTAAAGCACCCACAACAAAATTCTAGTGTATTTGGATGGCACATTATTGAGTGGAATTTTTCCTTAGCAAAAGGGGCAGATGTTTGATTTTTTGAAATGCCTCACCCCCTTTCTTTTGGGTTTTTTCCCTCCCAAGATATCATGCCAAACAAATAATTCCTTTAAAAACTTTATGTTGCGTTATAGCCAACGAGTGGGTGGGGTTCGTTTAGGGTGGATACCTTATGTGAACCATCAACCTTATTACTTACATGTATGGGTATGATTTGGAGGGCACCTTTCTACCCTTAAATACCCCTCTTCTTACAAAGGAGGATTGATTTTAGGTTTAGCATCGAGAATCGGGAATGATCATATACATGCTTATAGGTGTGTAAGGTCACACTCTCCTAAATGTGTAGGGTAAGGGATCCCTTGAAGGGTTTCATGGGTTTGAGCCCTCGTGAAGGCCCAAACAAGTCCCTTATCCTTCATGGGTATGATTTGGAGGGCACCTTTCTACCCTTAAATACCCCTCCTCCTACGAAAGAGAGGATTGATTTTAGGTTTAGCATCGAGAATCGGGAATGATCTTATACATGCTTATAGGTGTGTAAGGTCACACTCTCCTAAATGTGTAGGGTAAGGGGATCCCTTGAAGGGCTTCACGGGTTTGAGCCCTTGTGAAGCCCCAAACAAGTCCCTTATCCTTGATAAAGAAGGGTGTCTAAATTCCACTCTGCTAGCCTGGGGAGTGCAATATACTCTTGCAAATGGATGCTGCTAGATCTTCAGGCCAGTTTATGAGAGTAAGCCCACTCAAAATGCAATGGATTTTATGCAATAGATTTTTTTTCAAAATTATTTATAATAGGGTGTAAGATCCCTCTCTCTCTCTCTCTCTCTCTCTCTCTCTTATGGCTTTGTGATTTATGTATGTTTTGGGCTTATAATAAGCTTTGTCTTGTGCTTTATGGTGCTTAAGGCCCATTCATGTGGGGATACTACCAAAATGTGGGGCTGGACTTGGCTACCAACTAATCGTAGGCCCCTTATTTTGGGAATATGGCCTTTAGGTGTTACCCTATGCAAAAAAGTACCATTAAATGAAATGAAATAGTAAATGAGTGATTGTGAGGATTTTCCTCATGGTGGATTTGTGGATGAAATATGCCTTCATATTTCAATTTTGGTAAATTACGTGCATCTAGATGGGACTTAATGGCAAGAGATCAAGTTCAACCACATTTTGTTGAAATCTCATTTTTTTCAAATAGCAAAGTGCAACAACAAAATCCTTAAGGACAAATGATGCCAACTAGTAACCGTTTAACAAAAAAAATCATATCAACAGCCAACACAACAAGGACCTCCTTCCTATTTGCAAAACACCAAGCCAATACTAAGTACCTTCAATAACTAATGAGCAAACCAAAAAAGGATTAAAAATTAACATACATGTTAAATTACATATACTGAATCTTGATAGATGTATTTTATTTTAATAATTTAATTCAATATTTATTGATATATATATATATATATATATAAGACACATGGGTTGAAGCAATTGTGTGTTAAATAGTTGAGTTCAAGAAATTTTCAAAGATTTAAATATACTATAATTATTTACAAATGTTTCAATTACAATATGTATCTTTTGTTGTTTCTAAAGCATGCAAATGTGAATGTTGATTATCATAGATAGTGTGACTTTTATTTGAGAGAATGAAATTTTAATGGATGTGGGCATAAAAGTTTGATGAAACATCACTTTCATTGATTGCTTGCAATCTCTTATGAATTGTATGAAAGTTTATATATTATTTGTTTGATTTTAATATTCTTCACAAGAACATCTCACATTTTGGGTTTTTTTCCTAAAGGGGGCGCCTAACAAACCATGTTGGCTTATGAAAGTTGATAAGAGCAACAAAAGTATGTTATGTTGATGTTTGAGACCCAATCCAATCATAATAAAAGTGGATTACAATATATTGGTGTAGAGGAATATGGATCAAATCTTTGTTGGGGATGCATGGCTATATTTTTTCTTTGAAATTTTTTTAAAAAAAGTATTTGAAAATACTTGTAATGGGAAAAATTGATGTCATGACAATTTCAAAATTGTTGCACATGAAAGAAATAGAAAAATCCCTTTGTAATTAATGGCATCATATGTTGTGTATTAATGTGTGTATATAGGGAAAGTGTTTCACATATATTAAATGTCATTAATTAATGCTTATATTTTCAATTTGCTAAGCAGTTGAAATGACAATCATCCATAAGATGGTTTAGTGAAATTTGCCCCCCACCCCCCAAACCACTAGTCCTTACCCCTTCATATGAAACACATGTGTGGATTTGTTTTTTAACATATACTGTAGTACCATGGCCATTTCAACAAATGTCCATCGAATAATCAATTAATTTTGAGAAAATCATTTCAACAAAATGGAATATTCCTAAATATTCACTATTTTCCTTCACAATATTTTTTTATTTGGAAGAAATAATTTTTGAAATTAATATAATCAATGTCAAATTGACCAAGGTACTAAGGTAATAATAGAAATGTCCATTTTCAGGGCATCCAAGAGGAGAAACGGTGAGTATCATGATGAGTATGTAACAACAATAACCTTACATGCCGTGCTCGCATTACCTTACACAAAGTTATGCCAATTACATACTTCAAAGTTATACGACTAAAATACAAGCAGCAAACCACATTCATTATATTATTCCAATTTTATGGTTGTGGAAAGAAAGATTTGGTACACAATGAATAAGTTGTGTTCATCATGTCTTCTTCTACAACTTCTCCGTTTCTGTGCCTTGAGTTTGCAATCAAGATTTTGGGTACAAGATTGATTTTTCCCCAAAAGAGAGTTGGTTGCCAAACCCCGTTTACTTATATACATATCTATCACAATTAATTGCGATTTGGGTACAAAATTGTTTTTTTGTCTGAAAGGGTCGGTTGTTACACCCCTTCTTACTTTATGCACATATCTATCACAATTAATCAAGATTTGAGGGTACAAACTTGATTTTTGCCGGAAAACCCTTTTTACTTATGCACATAACTATCACAAGTAATGAATATTTGGGTACAAACTTGATTTTTCCTGGAAAACGGTCGGTTGTCTCAAACCCTGTTTTTTGACTTATTCACACATCGATCACAATTATGAACAACGGAGTTGCAGCACACTGCAAAATACCTCAGTAGTTTATGATGATGTCCTAACTTGCAAACTTAAAATGGCCAAAAAAACATAGTGGGTAGTAAAAAGATAGTTTACACTACCTACAGCGCTCTCTCTCTCTCTCTCTCTCTCTCTCTCTCTACTGCCCAGTAATAAAATTATTTGTACGTTTTTGATGGGTCAGTAGTGGGTGTTGTGGAAGGGAAGGTTGTGTTTTTTTCTCTCCCAAATTCCAATCCAATAGAGAATTGAGCAAACCCATAAAGAAAATAGTACTTTGACATCAACACTGGGAAAATAATAATTCATCATTTAAATAAATAATAGTGGGGACTTGGGACAAGGGAGCCATGATTGTTCTCACACATGGGAATGAGAGTGCTAGCTAGTTCACTTCACATGCACAAGAACAGCATCACTTAACCCCTCATATGACTTGCCCTTCTCCTGCCTAAGAACTGACAATGATCTGAATCTACCAGACTGGGGGACACCTTTACCACCAAAAATTGTAAGGTGCCTTTGGAGGGTAGGAATAAGATTATGCTTTGTAAGGTCCTTGTGAGTACCTAGAAAGGAGAAGAATTAGAATTAGGTCAGGCTTTTTAGGTGTAGCACCTTGGATAAAAGAGGAGGCACTAGCACTGCACACATGACATAGAAATAGGTTCATCGCGAGCCAACTAACATGTGCTAATATGCCGACCATTGTTAGTGCAATGACTTTGAGGAAGCTTTCTTCATGATAGCTTCTTCTTGCCACTCCCTCAACTTTGTGCAAAAACATGCAAAGTTGTTACACCATGATTCCTAGGCTACCAATTGATATGCCTTCTTGCTTTCTGTTCTAAAGAAATGCAAAACTACCATGAAAAAGGTTAGAAACACCCTTGTATAATCTTAAACTACATTATTTTCTACATCTCCTGATAGGATAAAATGCACATGCAACAAGTTTTTTAACCTTTTTCATTAGAATTATACACAAATACAAATACATTTTCGCACTATTCTTTCCTCTTTAGTATTACACCGCACACTGTTTCAAAAGAGTCTTTCATTCCAACAACCAACTACAATAATATCGAATGCTTTAAAAATCCACCAACATTTCCTCTAATCCTTTTTTTTCATGAAATCATACAAGGCCCACATTGACCTTATAAAAATAAGGCCTTTATCTTAATCCCTTTCTAAAAATCTCCTAGATGATTGGGTAATTTATTCCCAACCACTCGCAAACATGAACTATTTAATCCCTATTAGCTTCATCCCTTTGGTAAAAGACAATAAATTAGTAACTATTAATTACTAAGAGGCCTATGGTACTAACTAGTTTAGAGATTCCTATCCTTTAACATGCATCTTTATTAAATTAACCATGGTTTGAATGTTTTGACAACATTTTTTTGATATTGTTAAAATAAATGACATACCTCATGCATTAGATTAAAGTGTGCATGTGATGTATTTAAAGATAGATTAGAAATGGAAATTGTGAATGCTTGTGATGAAGAGGATTTTGTTCTTAAAAGACCCCAGATTTCGAATAGTTCTAGAGATAAATTTAGTGTGCCTAATGTGCAAGGGAAACCTAACAAGAAGGTAAAGAGGAAGAGCAAGTGGTTGTTTACAAGTTCATTTACAATTGCAAATGTTATCATTAATTTCACACATGTGATGAAGGAGTTTGAAATAAAGAAATGGAAATGATGAAGTTCATCACATCTCAAATGTTACAAAATGAAAATAATCACATACAAATTGTTTAAGGTTAACAACTACAGATGGTTAATTTGTTTGCAAATGTGTTGAAACAAGAATCATATATGGTGGTGGTAGTAATGGTAATTAACAGCTATAGAAAATTAGCTTTGGTTCATCAAATCAAGAAATATTTTCATTTTGCACTACATTTAACTATCTTTGATTTATATTTACATTTGTGTGCAAAAATATTTAAACACAATAAATGAATCATTATGTATGACTTTGTCATAGTACAAATGGATGATCAATCATTTATTGTTCAAAAAGAAGTTTTATTAATCTCTCACCCTTTGCTTTTGCAAATTTGTTAGGAATTTTATAGTTTTTTTGTTGTTATGTTTGAGTTGTGATAAGTAAGTGAAGGTAAGTATCTAGAACATGGTTTTAATTTTTTTGATGTTTGAAATTATATTTTCATTGTTTGCTTTGGAATCCCATTCTTTTTGTTTCAAAACATAGATAACTTACAACTTATAGGAATCCAAGGCCAAAGATAAACAAAAACAATTCAAAACACAAAACACAATTCTATGAGTTGTGCCATTCAAAAGGTTTATGTTGTCTAGTGTGTAGTTGTGAACAATGATAGTTGTTGGTGCTAATGTTATAACATATGACAAATTATTATTTTTAAATAGTAGGTAGTTTATTTCACCAAACCTTATTAGCTCATCAGTTTGTTAACTTTTGTTTTTACATTTTCAAATTTAGGTTCTTATGCACCCCACATTTAACAATAATTGTGAAGGACACAACAAAAAAAACTTGTGCAACTCAATCAATTCTGGGATTGAAATGTTTCAAAATACATATGTGTTTTAAAAAATCAAATGCATTATCTATCACCACCCTACTTGAATTCATGTTGGAATCATACTTTTTCTTATCAACATTTGCAAGATTACATGTCTTCCAATTCTTTTTGCAAATAGGTACAAATTGGATAAGTTGCAACACCAATTTAAAATAATTTACATTCATACTTTGGATGGCAATCAATGGTTCTTGAAAGATATTTTGAAACCTTAATTATGCATATAGGTTGGACCTTTTGAATTATCCATCATCATGAACTCCTCCAAATTGGCTAGCACAAACATTTCAAAACATCTTATATGCATCACATAATTCATAACATTATAATATTATTGCCCTATGGAAGAAATCGTTATTAATAATGTAATTTTCTTGCTTGAAAGATCTACAAAAAGGATGTGTGTTTATATATTGTTCCACAAATATTAGGTCTAAACTTGGAATCTCTTCAAAACAAGTGGTGTTGTTCCTAAAATGTTGACCACAACGAATATTGATTTATTTATTAAACAATTTGTCTTTGTTAGTTAACACATCAAAAAAATGTCAACATATTTTTTAATGATTGATGCACCCACTATGAACCAATCAACCATATGTGTACCATTAAATCCATGAACAACAATGGTCACAATCCTTTTGATATTTGATTATAAAATGAAAAGGTTTAAGCAAATTGATTATAAAAAAATGTCAATTCCCAAAACTAGGTTTGTTAAAGGTTTAGGTCAAATAGATTGCCTTGCAAATGGGGGCCCACCTAGGGCTATTTACATAGCCTAGTTGGAACATGTGCCGAATGCTATTAATGATTCCAAAGAGGCTAATTGGAATCTACTTTTGAGGTGTTGTTTCAAAGACTTGGAGGAAATAAGTGTATGGGTAAAGCCAAGGGTGGGGGCTTATCAAATAAGAGGCCTATGATGGGGGGTAATGTTTTATAGGTGTGATATCCCTTCTATTATTTAAGAGTAGGTGTAATATACCTTTATTTTCTAAAACATATTCACTAACATAGGTTGCATTTCAAATGCACCCAAGAAATTTCTTATAATGTTTTTTTTTTTTCTTTTTTTGGTTTAAATTAGTGTTGGGTGGGGATCAAAAATTGACCCAAGCATCAATAGAATATTACCCAAGTGTCGAACATTGAACACCTAGGGTACAAGATTTACTAATACCCAAATTGATACCTTGACCTTCAGATATCTATTGTGTGAAAATCAATTATGATATTTGGATCCTTTCCAATATTATTAATTGTTGATACCTAAAATGAGGTGAAAAGGTGCAAGCAATCTCAGGTTCTTAAATTTTTGTTTTAGGCCAAGTCTATGTCGTTAGTAACAACATTTAGGGTTCTTTTCTTCTTGGTCGTGCCAATTCTAAAACACAACTATAGTCTTGGGTCTTGACCTTTTCTTCTTTTCCAAGCTAAAAAGGGCTCACAAGCTAGCTCTATGTCCATTGCTTATTTATGACTTTTGTATTTGGTGAAGTTTTTTTTAATTTTTAATTTTTATGTTTGGGTTTCTAGGTCCTTGAGTTTTTTCTTCTTCTTCTCATGTCTTTCAAATCCCTTTCCTTCCCTCCTTGTCCTTCTTTTCCATTATTTTCCTTTTTTTTCCCCCTTTCCTTTCTATTTTTTTCTTTCATTGCACATTCCTCACCATTCCTAACCTATGTCATTTAAATGATGCCTTTTCCCCCTTCACTATTGCTACTCTACTATTGTGTGTGTTCATTGACTATCAATTTTTTCACTAACATTGCATCAACAAGCCCCCCTAATTTGCATCTCATTGCTTGCATCCCTTTCTTTCCTCCTATTCATCAAATTGATGCCCCACACTTGTGCTTCTTGATAATTGACACCATGCCCTCGCTTCCAACAAATAACTATCTTATTCAACATTTATTTTTTTCTTATTTGTTTTGTTTCTACTTGTTTATTTATTTATTGTTTATCTCTTGTCTTGTTTGTTTTTTTTTATGTTTGTCATTGTATGTTTTTTTGTTTGTAATTTGTAGACTAATATAATTATTTGTTTCTATGTTTGAGTTTTTGAACAATATTTATGAGGACATATTTTTCCAACATAAAACATACATAAATTCACACTTGAATTTTTTTTTCCTCACATTGTGATAGGAAAGAAAAACAAGTCTAATTTGAAAATTTAAAAACTTTAATCCTTAAACCTTTTACTTACAAATGTTTTTTGCAAATTTACAAATAACATTTAAGGTTTGTTATTTGTAATTTTCTTTCTATGCTTTCCTTGTACTTGTCACATTTGCATATTTCAATAGCTTTTATATGTTTTGCTAAAACATAATTGTTTTTTTCCTTCCATTTCTTAATAACATTTTTGTGAAAATTGCAAATGGATTAGTCTTCCAAAAATGAAAGTAGAGTAAATGGCAATGAAACTTATGAGGTTTTTATGAATGATTTAATTATGGAAGAAAGATATGAAGATATTCCCAATGTGCAAACTAAAACAAAAAAAAACTTCAAAAAATGAATAAAAAATTGTGGAAACAAAATATGAAGAACTTGCATGTTCAAAGAAAATTTTGGAAAACTCATCATTATTTTTTTGACTAAATGATAATCAAGGTGTTAATATTGAACATGCATAGACTATGTGCTACATCTTGTGTTATAATGGTCTAGTCAAACATTAAATTCGAAAACACAAATAAGAAAGGGGTTAATTTCATATTATATAACAAATGGAATAACATTTTTGAGAAAACATGTTGATGCACATCATGCCATTGTTTCAAAAAGGTTTGAGGAAGAAATGAATAGTTTAATGCAAGGAAAAGAGGATAAAGAACCAACACAAAAAAGACAATATGTGTTTTGGAGGATCTATCTCAAAACAAATTATTATAAAAGATGTGTTTGGGGGATCTATTTCAAAACAAATCGCTATAAAAGATTCCTTCAAAAAGGATGATGTGTAATGGAAAAATTTCCTTAAAAAGATGGGTCTTTTGATTGTGAAAAGCAATTTGCCAATCTAGTTTGTGGAGAGTGTGTAATTTAAACATTTGGTTTGTATTTGTGTCCAAGAATTAAATTTCGTTTTAGAATGTAGTTTTCACAAGAAATTTTATTAGGGTTGGTGGAGAAAACTAAATAACTTCATGTTCTTCAAGTGTTAGTAGAATGTTATCTTACAATTGTTAATTTTGATCTCTAATTTTCCAAAGGGGCATATAATGTGTTTATTTTAGTTATTAATTTTTTAAGATGTGCAATTCGTAGCCAAAACATGTCACTATCAACTTGTTTGAAATTACAAAAATTATAAAATAAGCCTTGGTTCAAAGTTTAATAGATTTGTTGGACAAGTATAGCTTACGGAAAAAAAATCTTTGTTCATGTCAAGGATGAAGGGTTTAACCTCAATGCAATGATTAGCATTGAAATTAATTGTTAGTTGTGAATTTTTTTATTTGGAGGAAAGCTTTTTAAAAACTTGTTTTGGTCATGTTTTTTCCAAAGCATGTCAATATGGCACAACATATGAAAAGGTTTATAATTTTTAAAAATATGTATTTATTAAGTTTACACAATTATATTTGCAAAAAGTTCATCACTTGGCCCAAAAAATTTGGGAAGGGAAGGCAAGAATGAGATAAAACATATATTAAGGTTAGAATTTGCTTAACAAAATTGAATAACCTAGTTAAAATAAAGTAGAAATTTTTTCTTATCTTAATTTTTTTTCAATTTCAAAACTTTTGTTTGTGACCATATAGCGTTGAACACTAAAGTAATATACTTATTATTGTTTTACATATTTGCTAACAAGATAATCATGTTTTAAAGACACATTACAATTTTGAACAATTATTGTGCTTGTTACAACATACAAATTGTTGAAAAATTATTAATCAAATGCCACCATTTTGAATGTGGAACATCTTTTAGATTATTGTGGCATGTAATTTTCCCACTGTCACATTTATGTTTTAAACTAGTCTTATGGACATTGGAACTTGTTTAGTGATGCATTACATTCTATAATTTCCATGAACTTAAAACCTAAGGAAATAAAAGAAATTGTGTTTTCTTTTGATAATTTAATGTAGGATAATTTGGGTGTTGTTGATGAATTAGCTTTGTTACTTTCTAACATCAAAAAGGAAGTTTGTGGAGTAATAGATTTTTTCTTTTCATTCTTAAATAAATATGAAAAAAAATTCATTATATATTTTCCTTGATGTTAGACATTAGGTTTAATTTATACAATGTTTTTATTTGTTGGAAGGGAGCAAGGTGTTGTGGTTTAGGAATATGATAAGAGATTTTTGTTTGTGAAATGCCATGAACATTGCATCCCTTAGTAAAGTTTGAAAGGAATGTTGTCGATTAAGATCTCTTTGATCAATATTGTAGTTTAAATATCTTTGAGTAGATTGCAAGTATAAGTGAATGAGCAAAAGAACTTGTCCACATGGAACTATTGATTTTTGATGATATTAAGCGGATGTAAAAGACATCAAATGTCTTGTTCAATAGAGTGAGAAACATGAATTAACGTTTCTTATTGTTGGATTATGTGCTCAGTAGATTTTAAACATTGTGTGATCATGAATGACATGGAAAGGATTTCTTTTTTTATTAAAATGCTTATAAATCTAAAGAGATGTTCTTTACAAATTGAAATTTTAAAAAAGTTGGTATGATATTAAGTAGGTTATAATTTTTCATCCAACTTAGTGAAATTTATTGAAATAGATGGAAATTTTCAAAAGGAGTTAGAGTAACTTGAAGATGCTTTTAAGAGATATGAGATTGTTAACTTATGAAAATATAAAAATCAGATTGTTGGCACCTTGTCAATTTCATCCCCCCCCCACCCAAAAGTTTTGACTATGATTTCGTGATTTGAAATTTTTAATATCATACTTGGTTTGTGAGAACCACCTAAAGATAATCAATCATTATCATATTTATGAGAATTGGCCTAATAAAAAAAACTAAAAAACTTGATACCTAACACCAATGCTCGAAAAAAACTGAATTTAATTTACAGATAATTAAATATTTTTCAAATGCTTTGTGAAAATTGAGTCCAACAAGTATTGTGAAAAAGTGATACCCACTTAACACTAGTTGAAACTTGTCCACAATAAGTATGGGTATCCTTTCACATATTGGTCCACAAGAGCTTTCATTGGTCTAGGTAGAAGCGACCTTTTATGAATTAGCACGTTTTCAAAAATTTGGTCCCATGCCATATATATTCAATTTAAATAGGTATATATATAAAACTAGTTATTGCCTTAGAATTTCTTGGTGTTTAATCACTTTCACTAGGCCATGTCTTTAAAGAAAATATTAAAACCACTAATCAAGTTAGTGATGTAGCTTTTGGACTATGTTAAAAGAATCATAAAAGGAGATGATGTTCACTAGGTAGGTAGGTAGGTAGGGCCACTTCATGGCATTTTTCTTTTGGTGACATGTTGAAAATCATCATAATTATCATAGACTAAAACTCTGAATAATTGTCATTACTCATGTGACAATATCATAATAGATCATGGAAAATTCAATAATTTCAAATTTTAAAAACCAATTAATTTCTTGAAAAAAATAATTATTCATTTTGTCAATGTGGAAGCTGACCCTAGGCTACGGTAAACAATGAATTAGTCACCTTGTGTGTGTGTAAGTTTGTAGGTCGGTTTAAACAACCCATCCACAAAGAAGTAAGTACTTCCCCCAAATTCTCGTGGTGAAGGAAGATGGGTTGCATTGTATCATTTCGGTACAATCACCATCATTCCTTCAAACAACCATATCGGAATAAATATTTTGTCCAGCTCAAAAAAAAGTTCAACACTCAAGTAATGAACTCTAAATATGAGGTGAGAATTCACAAGGGTTGTGCAATTTCCTCACTTCATTAACACTCAGTACAAGTGATCACAATAAAATCATGAATTAATAATAATAATAATAATAATAAAAACAAACCCAAATTGATTACAAGGTGTAGTAAGGCTCTTATGCTTACTCTTTAAGATCCCTCTTGCTCTTAAAGAATATGCATACGAACCCTCCTACACTTCTCATGCTTAGTCGTGAAAATCCCTCCCCTTCCTTTGGAGTAAGTGTGATAACTAATAACCCTCCTATGTTTAGGTTAGTAATATTGTTCTTGTTGTGCAACTTTTTTATACATGTGCAAGGTTGGTGAGATGGGTCTTCCCTTGCGTGCAATCACAAATTTTGCTTAAACGACTTTCGATTTTTCAAACTAGTTGTGCTCATAATCACCTCACAGTTTTACGAATCATGCATTGACCCAATGCAAAGAGCTGTGAACCAAACTCTGAATCATCATAAAATGACATTTTTCAAGTTTTCATGAGAACATGTTTTTATTAAAAAAAATTCTCTAGAAAGTTCCTCACATATAGAATGTTCCCAAAGTTTGTAATATTTGATTACATTAACCCAAGTGCAGCTTTCTATTGAAAAGCACCTGTCCATCCCGCAAGAAACAAGGCCTCATTTCAATGGCTTTCCATTAGGTTAATGTAATCAAAACCTAGTAGAAAACGCTTAGAGTGGTGCTTTATTAATCCATAAATTGTACTATTATTATTATTATTATTATCATTACTATTACTATTCAAAATCTCTTTTAGTTGTTTTATAGATTCCAAGGACAAAATAGTGAGGAGAAAAAAAAAGGGGAAAAAAAAAGAAAAAAAAAAAGGATGCAGATTAAGGCGAATTTTATTGCAATAAAGTTGGGGTCAGGTATACATCAATTTCTAGGGAAGATAAGTAACCAAGGTAAAGTACAAATCCACTTGAGTACCTACTATGGAACCGCCTTACAGGGTTCCGTTCCCACCTAGGAACGTGTACCGCCCAGAAGGACGAGATGCCGTTCCGTCACAGTGTAACGGGTTCTACGTGGCCTGTTGGGCTAGAGTGAACCAGCACCCAGAAGGATGGATGGATGGATGAATGAATGATAAGTGGTCAGGAAACAGTTTTCTATTGTACTGGAGTTTCCCTTGCAAACCATGGTGGTTTACTTCAGTTAGTTTTTTCTACTGCTTTACCTACTAACAACCTGCAAGTGGACTCTAAGTAGGTAGATAGTAATAAAAAAAGAAGAAGTAATATACATAGTAATTATTTTATTTTTAAAAAAACTCTGTAACACTTTGTTGTTACTTGGATGAAAATTGCATAATCACTCTGTGCATGGATGAAAAGAGGGTGTCTTCATTCTCATGAAGGATGGTTACATCTGGTAAACAGGCTCAACTGGGCTGGTTACCATGAATAGGCAAAGAAGGCACATGACCCTCTCTCCCTCTCCCCGATTACCTTACCTTACCTTACCTTAGTCCGTAACCCATGGGTCATAGTTCACATCACTACAGTATTCCAAATTTCCCCACCTCTGTTCACATCACAAGTGGAACTGGACAAAACCCAAAGTGGAACCAAAAGCAAATTTACCCACCTATTCCACATAAGTTTGGGATGTGGGGTTGGGAGGGGCGTGTGGAACAAGGCTATCTGGGTATGATATTTGTCCGTGACCCTTCCCAGAGACCCCCCCCCCTAAAAAAAAAAAAAAAAGAAAAAAAAAAAAAAAAAAAAAAAAAAAAAGGCGCACGTAGCTTTTGGGAAAAGGAAACAAGAAACAGCTTTTTCAAGGTGAGTTGTTTTTAAAATCAA
>Ga0116231_10002468_pt1 | contig 38686 bp, 24 predicted proteins | sample S1TSphgellanicum_2_FD_89695 | JGI IMG/M metagenome (GOLD analysis project Ga0116231, IMG submission 89695) | Host-associated microbial communities from peat moss isolated from Minnesota, USA - S1T2_Fd - Sphagnum magellanicum MG | ecosystem: Host-associated > Plants > Peat moss > Unclassified...
AAAAAAAATTAATAAATATTATTAAAAAAAAAAAAAAAAAATTTCCCCAATTTTTTTTTAAAAAAAGAAAAAATTTTTCCAGAAAAAAAAAAAAAAAAAACACTGATCAATTAATGAAAAAAATGAATTGATTTTGATGTTGAAATGGTGGCAATGAACCAACAGCACCCACCCATCAGCACACACCATGAAGGATGGATGGTAAGTGATGAGGAAGCAGTTTTCTGTTGGGTTTCAGTTCCCTAGCTAACCATGGTGGTTAGCTCAGTTGGTAGGTTGTTAGTAAGTAAGTAATAAAAAAACAGCCTTTACTTATGTGTAAACCATCTACTTAGTTAGTAGTTACCTATTTTTCTACCTATGTACTACCTATCTATATATGAGACCTATTCTTACAAAATTGATTACCAAGGTGAAACCCAAATATTAACTCAATTGAGGTTCATCCACAATTGAGTAAAGAAGAGGCATCCCGTGGATGGTGCATTGGTGAGTGTTAGTTCATTATGCCATGTGGAATTTGAATGAAATATTGAATGACATTACACGCAAATTGAATCTGAATTAAATTGAATTGAAATTCAATTCAATTCAATTCACATTTTTTAATTGAAGAAAAATGGAATGCAAATTGATGAAAAAGGTATTGAAAATTTACTATGAATATGGTGTTGGAATTTTTTATTTATTTATTTATTTTTGAAAAAACACATTTCCATGCTTCTTGACTTTGTAATGTGCTAAACATATTTCAATTTGTAAATATTCAAGTGATGATTATGATTTGCGATTATTCTTTTAGGGTTTGAGATTCATCCTTCTTTACAAATTCCTTCATACAAAAAAAGATTTGCTTGATCATTGTACATAACCGAATCACATAAGAAAACTTCAAATTCAAAAGGTTGAAATGTGCAAACAAGACTAAAAACACATTGAACACTAATAATATGAATACAATATTTTTGGGATGTATTAAAACATGAAAAATCAAGCATTGGTTACACTTGTTCACATTTACATCTTAAAATAAGAATTTGCTCAAACAATGAAAGAGACTAGATTGCAAACAAAAAGTTTTAGTGTTATATAATTGGATTCCATTTGGTGGTAAGGAAGCAAAGTTCTTTTTTTTCAAAGGCCCATGCAAAGACAAAGACTTGATGATTTCTTTGCAGAAAATCGATGAAGAGCTTCTTCACCTATACAACAAAGATTGCAAGTGAAAGAGACAGAGAAATTTGTTGAGTGTGCAATTCACAGACCAGCAAAACAGAGATGTTGAAAATGCTCATATCAGTCACATAAAGCTCAAAAGTGTTTGACAGTAGCTTCATTGCTTCCTCCAAATAAATGAATCTCATAAAATTTTCAAGAATCTGAAGGGGCTTCCTTCCTTCACATAGAAGGAAATTCAGAATGGAAACATGAATTGCTGAGTTATCAGTCACAGAGCAAATAATTTTGTAGCCTGTGCACATGTAAAGCTCAGCATTTGTAACCATGTGCTGCTTGCTGCAAAATGTGAAGATGATCCAGATGTAGTTGATGAGTCCCTCTACTCTGACCCCACAAATTGGAACTGGAAAGACCCATGAAGCCCTTCCAATTGTGGCAACTGTTCATGCAGGACATGGATATGATATGTTCTCAAGCACCTCAAGATTCCATTGACCTTCATCAACACCAACAACACAGACAAATGTTTACCCTGGGACTCTCCAATGTCTGATCCTGCACTCAACACCTGATCCTCCATACACTTCTCATACTTTGGCAGATCAAGCCTGTTGGCAGATGAATACCAAAAACAACTCAAAACATCAAGATGCTAATAAGAATGAGAAACCCATTTATGCCCAGTATCTATGAATGAAGCACCAGAACCAGCAGGAGACATTTGAGCTGCAATCCATCATCTGAGAAGAAGATTTGAGGGACCCAACCTCCTGTATTAGCAAATTTACTAACTATCACCCAGTCCTTCACCAACCAGGACATAAGAGGATTAGAGCATTGCTCTCACATCTGAAGCCACTGCACTTTTAACAGTAACCCTAGAACTGAGAAGAGCTCACACCTCTCATCTTCAAAAACACCAGTGCACTCAAGAAACCAAACCCTCTGCCAAGAGTTTGAAATCATGTCAGAGCTGATGAAGACAACCATGCAAAACATCACAATTGCATCAGAAGTACCAAATTTTTCATTAGCATCTGCATCCAAAGTGCATCAGGATCTGCATCAAAATTACATCTGTGTACCTGTGTTGTTGCTGGAGGAAGGTAGACAGTTGCAAGAGCAGTAGAGATACATGTGCCTTCTCTGTCTGGAGCCTGGCAAGCTCTTCTCCCTGAGATGCACTGAGGGGTTTTGAAGAAAAACATTTTTCCTTGAAGTGGTGGTGGTGTTCAGAAACACCAGTGATGCAAGGGATAGTTGTGGTGCCAGGGCTTACTTCCTGGCTTTCTTCGATGGAGGAGGAGGCGCAACACCTGATCTGCTTGTTCTACTCGCTGTTGCAGCAGCAGCTCTAGTACTGACCTTGGGTTTTGCTGCTGTCTTCACTGATTTGGAGACAAGTTTCTTGCCAGGGGTTACCACTTTCTTAGCTGTAGAAGAAGACTTCTTCCTCACTGGAGCAGCAGCAGCTTTTTTTACGTGAGATGCTGCAGCCTTGTTATTGGCAGGAGCTGCAGCAGCCTTGAACTCTTCTTCGGCTTTCTTCGTCGTTCTTGTAGCTACAGCTGGTGCCTTCTTGCGTGGTGGTGGTGGCTTCACAGCAGCTTTCGACAACTTGGGTGCCTTGGGAGGGGCCCTTGGGGCTTTGGCTGCAGACTTGGTCTTCTTCAAGCGGGTGGCAGGTGGTGGTTTTTTCGCTGCGACTTTTGTGGGCTTCAAGGGCGCGTTAATATCCTTGACCCTGGACTTGTCCGTCGCTGCTACAACAACGGGCTTGTTGGGAGCCTTAGATTCGACATCATTCTGTAGCTTAAAGGAGTTTTTGATCTTGTACACCTTGCCCTGCTTCGTCATGTTGCGCAGCTGGTTGGACAAAATCTTCTTGAAGTTGGGAGGCAAGCCGGCCTTGTACACTTGTTCCAGATACTTGGCAATTGCATATTGGCTTGATCCCGTGCGCTCCTTCAAGCTCCCAATCGCCTCCTTCACCATCTGCCAAGAAGGAAGCAAACAAATCCAAATGGAAAACCCCACCCCACCGCAAGCACAAACCAATAAGAAACATTCCAGCACTGCTGCCAAAAGCTACAAATTCAACAAGCAGCCGTCGAAGGGTAGTAGCCAGAGAGAGAGAGAGAGAGAGGTCTGCAAAGTGACAGTACCAGGAGGTAAGATGGGTGTGCTGCAGCAGGGCCATTGGCAGCTTTAGGCATCTTCTTAGGCTTCTTCTCCTTGGGAGCCAGCTTCTTCAGCTGCTTCTTCTCCCGGTCCTCCTGGTTAGGCAACGACGACTTGGCCTTCTTCTCCCTGGGAGGATTCACTCTCTTCTTCTCCTTGGAAATTTTTTTTTCCACCTGAATGATACTAGTACTCTCCACTTCCACGGTCTCCTTCTCAGACTCCGTTCCTGAAGCAGCCAAAACCGTGGTCACTCGCTCTTCAACTACCACAGCAGTAACAGCAGCAGCAACGTCAGGCACATCATCAGTTGCTGCAGCCATGATTTTCGCAAGTTCACGGATAAACAAGGAGGAGGAAAAAAATTAAAATAAAAAATAAAAAATCCCTCGTGAAATAACAACAAACAAAAACTCACAAACTCCTTCCTCCTCCTCCCTCTTCTCCTTCTTCTGACTGCCGAATCCCTCAAAACCAAACTCACCCAGCTGCCTTCAAACACTTCCAAAACTCCACCAAAATCCTTCCTTTGATTCAATGAGCTCTCACCAACACATCCAACAACCCAGGAATGCAAAATCAATCTGAAAACACACACAAATTCCTCCCTCTACTCTCGTCGCCACCGTCGTCGTCGTCCTCTTCTTCTTCTTCTTCTTCTTCGTCTTCTTCTGCTTCTGCTGCAGCGGCTGTCGCATGGCAGGTGGCAGGGATCGAACCTGTGACCTATTTTGAGGGCAGTCTAGAATGTCTGGGTCTAGGGAACCTATGAATAAGTAGGTACCTAGGCGCTGACTAGACTTACGTATTAAAGGTCGGGAAAAAAGTAAAGGTTTAAAAAAATAATTAAAAATTTTTTTAAAAAATTTAAAAATTTAAAAATTAATTTAAAAATTAAAACTACCGCTACTATTGCTGGCCAATGGGAAGCCGGGATTCCTGTTCACGGGGATCTATTCTAGTAGGAATAACCACCGCCGTTGGATGCCCACGTCCGACGGCCCAACATGATTTGGCACTTGGTACCCCCCTAAATTCCAGTTTGATGGGAAGTAGGTACCTACCTGTTATTATTATAGTAATAATTATTATTATTACTACTATTATTACTTATTATTATTATTACTATTATCGTTATTATTATTATTATTTCCGTGTGTGTGCATGAGGGTGATTCCAGGTTCCAGGGGGGTCGATTCCAAGAACTGTAATCGTCGGGTCAAAAGGTCCAATTGATTCATCATGATCCCATTTTTGAAAAACAGCTGACTTTAATGAATGAATGAATGAATCACATGAATAAATGAAGGAATGAATGAATGAATAGTTTCACAGTTTCTTCAGGTAGCGTTGAATTCATTCATTCATTTATTCATTTATATCATTCCCGTCCTTTGACTGTGGTTACCAAGGTTCAAACCCAGGTTCAAAATTCAAATCAGTGTTGTTCTTTTTTCCCCTTTTTTTTAAAAAAAAAATGGTAACTTACCCACCTACCAGTGTTGTGTGGTTATTTGAATTTTTAAGGAACCATCGGGCTCAAGTTTTTTTTTTTCATTGTTTCAGATTCAGAGAACCATCGGTTTTGGTCATTTGAAAAAAATCCTAAATAAATAAATAAAATAAAATAAAATAAAAAATCATCCATTCTATTGGAATACTCTATGGAATACAATTTTTCACTTAGCCAAATCTAGTGACCAATTTAAGTTTCTTTAGCTGCTTATTTGAAGATAATATATCATTTGCATTTGTGCTTGAGAAAAAAAAAATTTTGATTTTTTTTGGGTAAAATCTTTGAGCAAAATTTTATATGGGGAAAAATGTATGTGTATAAAAGTGGGATTGGCCATCACCAACTTCACTTTCGGAACTTAGTTTTGACTCCAAGTCACTTAATATTAATTTCTGACCATAGCTAGGACTAATTTGACTACTACAAGTCACTTCTTAATACTAATCTCTGACCATTAATTAGCACTAATTATAGTGGGTGATTAGCACTAATCACATCTTACTCAATCTGACTCCTAGGTGATTGACCTAAGTTTAGGTTGCCATGCATTTACTACTTCAATTACCGAGTCAAATTGTAGGATTTAGTGATTGGAATCTAGTTCAGTGTGAATTAGGTTTTTGTTTTTGTTTGTTTTGTTAGTTGGGAATTTAATTTAGTGTGAATGGGTTTTAATTATGTTGTGAGTTTTGAAGGGTTTATTCTCAAGGTGTGGTTTTGGAGTCTAACTTTTTTCTTTTTTTTTGTGTTATGAGATTCCAAATCACACCAAAGGATTAAGAGGTTGTCGATTTGATTTCAGGTTTTGTTTTGTATTTTGTTTGAGCTTTGAACTTGGATCCATGAGATTTGCAATAAATTTTATTTCGAAAAAAAAAAATTCACTAGGAGACACAATATTTTGAAAAGAGAATATTTTATCATAAATTATCTTCTTTTTTTTAAATGTCAAGTTGTGATAGAAAACACTTTTTTTGGGGAGAGGGTATTACCACATTCATATGTATTGGCTAAGAGTTCTTTGGAAACATGTCACCATTTAAGTTGAAGGGAGGTTCCCATGGATTAGTATACATTATTGGCTTTGTCCCTCTCTCCCAAGAGAGGCATTTGGGTGGGGCGGGGTGGGGGGAACTCCTTTTAGGGGTAGAGAATCATAGGTAGCATGAATGGATAAGGTTACATGTGTAAGTGTAGGTTTGTGACCTGCCAAAGTTAACTTGGGTTGAGTTGAGCAACTTGAGGTGGCGTGCTATGGGTTGGGAAAGTGTTTTTTTTTCCCAATTCCAAGAGGGTTGTTTCTTGAGTTGGGGCCAAATTATTTAATAACAAACTCAAAGGTGATTTTCATTTCAAAAAAATTTCTGTGAAGAACTAATATACCTAATAACAAACTCGAGGTTTTTTTTTTTTAAAAACAAAAGAAAAGTTGGCATATTTAATAACAATTTATTTATTTCTTTTTATTTCTAAATGGGTTTGAGATAATTAAGGTTTCCTTGTTTCCTTTTCCCTAAGTTTCATCTTTTAGTACCAATCATAGTTTCCAAAATATTATATATAAACTATTTCAAGATATTTAGAACCTTATTGGTGATTGCATGCCTTCTCAAGAAACAATTGCTTTGAAGAACAAGAAAAAAAAAAGGCTCTATCCTCTCGCAGCGTAGCTCATGTTAAACATATATGTTTTAATCACCTACCTTCTCAAAAAAATTTGTTTTTCCATCCATTTCTTGCTACATGCCAATGTTGGTGGGTTCAAGATTATAGGCTAGCTCTCAATCAAATTCATGGGTATTAAGGGTGGAGGTTTAGATTTTGGTAGAATGGGACTTGGATCTAAGATGCACAAATTGACCACTTGGTGAAATTGAAACTAAGATGATATTCCTTTCTAAATGGGGGTAAGAGTCAAAGTTCTCTAATTATATAAATATACATATTTTTAAAAGGCAACAACCATTAGTTGGTTAGTCAAAACTAATACTACAACTTTTTTGGGGGGTTTTAGTTGGGTGCAGATAGTTGTCCGATTCTAGAACCAACTAAAACTAGTCCAAAATTTCAAGCTACTCCAATCTTAAGGCAAAAAGAAAAATTATGGAAATTCAAATATTTCACCATGCAGAAATATAATCTTCAAAAAAAAAAAATCCTCTAAAAGAAACCGAAATCCTTCAAGATATCATCTACTCTATAACTAATCTCAAGTTTCAACACAAGCGCTGAAAATATCATCTTTCAAAAATCCTCATATGAAAATAGACCTATTATTATTACCTAGGGGGCCAAAATCCCTTAAGCTACTATTATACTCTATAATGAATCTAAACACAATACCCTTTGCCTTGGTAGGCAAGGCCAACAAAGTTAAGGGGAGATGGTGGTGTGTGTGTGCACATCAGATTTGAGCTCTGGGAAGGAAGCTACAAACTGCATATATACTCTTGTGAGATGTCTCACATCTGACATCTTCATTCTAGTGCAAAAGACATGTGATTTTGGCGCAGTGACAAGCAATAGTTGTTGTTGTGGTTCCCATCAAAACCTCTCAAACTGGCCAGGATAGAAAATTTGTAATCCACACCATACTGTTGATCATCACCTGTAATCAGATTATCATACTGTGCTGAAATCAATGTTTAGTGAGAAGAATTGAGTAAGTATGCATGAGTTATACGTGCATTTAGCAAAACGGTTTAGAGCTGACTCGCTGAGTATCATACTAGATGTGATCATAGTACGAGTATAATGTGTATGTAGCAACAGGCTGCAACATCCTTGAGCAAATTACATAACCCAGTTATAAGTACTTGCTTAACCCCTAAATGCTTGATAAACCGAAAATGGCATACTGACCAGGGAAGATGATGTCAACTTAGGAGGGTTTAATGAAAATAACACATGCAATGGCCTCTAGGCATGCCTCTAGGAGGAGGAGCAGGGCTCCCCAAACAAACACAAGCAGCATCCAATCAAGTGAAGGATGGTGTAGTATGGGTTTATAGTTATTATACTTGGAAGGGGCAGGTGCACAACACATATTATGACCAATTGACCTGCAATTCGTTGATTTTGCAATCTCATGGGTTAGTAAGGACGTTTTAAGAAAATTCAGAATTTCATAAAGTCTAATGTGAGTTTACCTCCAGAAGGTTCTGGGCATATATTGTGATCCTAGTTTTGATGCAAAAAATGTGATCCTAACTTCTTCATACTACTTATTCTAGAATACAATTCACAAAATACAAAAAGACTCATGTTGATGAAGATTGCTTGTCAACTACCAAAATGGGATTATTACTATTATTATTTTTTCTCACTATTCTGTTTCTTCAACCAAACGACTATTAGTTGCAATGGATAGAGATTTCAAAAGTGACTCACAAACGTGCATATGACAAAGTATAGCATCAGATGCCATAGTTGGTTGGTTTTTTAAGTAGGGAAATTATTGTTGCATTTTCATGGGTGCTCATGAAAATCAATTGACAAATCAAGAGCTCGCAATAAGGAGTACAGCTTGGTCTTACAGTTTGTTTGTATGGTCATGAGATCACCGAATTCACTACCTGGCAAAAAAGCAAAATCAAATGTCGATGCGGGGGAACCAAAAGCTAATTTGATCTGACTCCCAGTAGGTACTGCCAATTTGATGATCACACGCTCTCATCATATCTCTCTGCAGAAACTCAGGAACTTCTTGTCCTCGCTTAAATAGCAAACTGTAACTAGATAAGCTTGCTCTCCGGAGAAACAGCATGAAGCAATCTCCACGTAGCTTTTAATAGGATGGAAAATGAGTCAGTTCTACCCTAAGAAAAGTAACTAAGTTTCCCACTCTCTCAAGTTGGGTTTCTTGGCCACTCAACCCACCCTTTTTCTTCCCATGCAAACAAAACTTGTAGACAGATGCTAGTTGAATAAATTGCATATAGTTTATGTACCATTCTTTCTTGTACACGGAATTAAACACGTTCACCTATTACAAAAGATCTGCAACATCAATATAGGAAGTAGGCTAGCTAAGTAAAATCAACATGCAATGCACAAGTTTGATCCACAGTGCACATGGAATCCCAATTGCCTGGATGGAGAGTAAGTAAGTAAGTAAGTAAGTATGTCCCATAAAAACAATATTCAGAATTAAGGGGCCACAATGAACCAGCACCCACCAGCCCACCATGAAGGATGAATGGTAAGTGGTCGGGAAACAGTTTTCTGTTGGGTTCCCTAGCTAACCATGGTGGTTAGTTCAGTTGCTTTTTTTCCTTTTTTTTTTTTTCTTACATAGGTAACCTATGCAGGTTGTTAGTAGCTAGGTAGTAAAAAAACCTTTACCTATATATAAACCATCTACTTACCTTCTAGTTACCTATTTTCTTACCTATCTACCTATATATGAGACCTATTTTCCTACCTATCTACCTATTTTATTTATTTTTAATCGATGGTTAACTGCCAATTAACCCTGGGTTCCAAAAACAAATCTCAAAAAAAAAATTATTTTCAAAAATTCTTGTTCTCATTCGTGATCCAGAACCTGGGTCCAGTTCAAATTTTAAACCAGATTCCAATTCCAGTTCCAAAAAAAGACCCAAGTTCCAATTGGGTTTTTACTAAGTGAAACCAAAACTGACAATTCTAACAGAAGGAGAATGTCTTATTATTGATCGCATCCAATGAACTTTACAATCAAATCCCTCTAATATTCAATTCATGCACCGTAGTACCTTTACCATTTCAACAACAAACTGTCGAATAATTATTTAAATTTGAAATCTTAATTTTAGCACTTGGTTTTTTAATTCTGAAATTTTCGACAAATAATTATTATAAAATAATAATAAACAGGGTATTGTCAATGCTATGGAGTAGTCTAGTGTGTTTAGATTGTTTCAATTTGAAGTCACTTGTAAAAATTATTGTGTCAAAATTTTAATAAATTAAAAAGTTCAACTATTAAGATTTGAATTTTTTTTTAAAAATTTGACGATAAAAAATAAAAAATAAATTAATTTATGCCGAAATGGTAAAGGTACTACAATATTACCTTTTTGATGTCTTGTTTTGAAAGAAATTTCCTTGGTGCTACACCTAAATTCTCACCCTATTTGTATGCACCTACAAAACCAAATAATTTTCAGTTACCCTTTATATCTCATAAGCTTTTTTAGCAACTCAGAAAGTTACAAAATAGAAAAGAGTGTTGCCATGATAGAAATCTGATCCCAAATCTGATTCAATAGATGTTATGTTTAAGAACAAGTTTTGGTTTTTAAGTCATCAAATGGAAGTTTGATCATACTTTGGGCCCTTCTTATGCTGGACACTTACATGTGTATTTGTTACACATTATCTATCCATGCATTTTATTTGTGGAATTTCAGCTTTGCTTTAACTATTTGATCCAAGTATGGGTTTTTTTTTTTTTATGGCTCAATAAATAATTATTGTAGCATTTGGTTCAAATTCTCTTGGATGATAATTGTAGACAAATTTGGTTATACATAAATTGAAATATGAGCTACTAACAATAGGTTAATGCCATGGTTGTTTTTTTTTTCCCAATTTTGTAATGGTCTCATGATCATCCACAAGAGGACTTAGCCAAATTTGGCTACCAGTCAAAGAGGAAAGTATAAAAATTTAAGAACCCTACCATATTTTTGTGACATGCTTGAACCTATTGTTTAAATTTGGTGATTTTTTAATAAATCCTCAAAATATGGCTACTTTGTGCCATTTTTTTTAAAAAAATATTTTGTACAAGTCATACTAGCTTTTTTATTGTTGCAAAGGTGCAAAATTTTCCCCCAAAAAAATTAGAATCTAAGGTCAATTAAACATTTTTTTAACCTACAAAACATGGATAATAATAGATTACCCAATGAAAGGATAACACCCATAGAAATTTTCATGCATAGAAATTGTGATTTACATCTAAATGAAGCTAGGGTGCCTGTGATTTTTTTATAGGAATTCTTAATTTGCTTATTAGAAATGGCTAAATGTTCCAACCCAATATGCCATAAGGTTAATAGCTTTATTTCAAAGGTGGTCACTTTCTAAATGTCACAATATGGCAACATGATTGCCTAATATGGGCCCAAAGGTTTGACCCTCCAAGCACCCGCATGATGGCCATGAGAGTCCTATGAGTTGGTTTTGAAAGATTGTTCAACACATACAACTCAAGAAGCTTCCTTCAAGAACTTATCAATATTTTCATTGAAATATTTTAATTACTTTTTATGTTGAAAAATTCAATTGTTACTTGGTTAAAAGCTTTGTTTGACCTTTGGTTACATAATAGATATATGAGAAACTTCAAACATGAAATACTTCTTGCAATCCACTTCTTGAAAATCAAATAGAAAAAAACAACTTTATTCTTTACTAAACTTGAATATGGATTCTCCACCAACCCATCTGATCTATTGCTAATAAAAAATTTGTGATCCACCCACCCACTTGGGATTGTTCAGTGATGGTTTAAAGTAGTTCAAAATTTTTATTTTTAATTATTTCCTTTTGATTCTTGGAGTTTTAATACACAATGGTACTTGTAAAACATCCTTCATATTCAAACTTTTGACCTTAATTATATCAATTAGTACCTAATCAGATTCAACATTTACTATATTATTACTTTTATTTTATTTTTTGAGAATTTCATTGTCAGAATTGCCAAAATTTTGGAATTTGAAAGGATTGAAAACCTAATGGCAAACCTAAGAGTCATAAGCAATGTTTTTGTTTTCAATTTCTTGATGGAGCTAGCATGGCAACCATCCTTACGCAAATTTTGACTTAACTAGCAACATTATTTCAAGGATCTCTTAAAATTGTAGTTAGTAGACATAAATGTGGTGACACCCTCTCAAAAATAAAAATTTAATTCACCTCTTTTAGATTTTTTTTTTACCAAAATTAGGGAATTTATAATAGAATATTCCACTTTCAAATAATTGTTTTGACAATTTTTGGCCAAAAAAAATCAATGGTCATAAGCCCTTACCATTGACATGTTCTTCCTCTTTTCTTCTTTGTCATGGCACTTGTGCACTCTCTACATGTCTCATAATATGGCTTTGAACTTTGATGGGAAAATGGGACATTATAAAATTATTCATAAAGGAACTTGGGATTGGTCTTTCATTACTCCCTTGTTTTTCAATTATTTGCAAAGTCAATGAAACTTACTAAAATTATTGAATCGAGTATCAAATAGCCTAATTTAATGTACCATGACTACATATTTATTGCATAGATTTGAATAATTAAAAACAACGGCAAAACCACATAGGAATGAAGGCACATCAATAATGAATAAATCTAGAACATAACACTAAACTAGTTGTATCACCAAATTTATTGCAAAATCTAATTTGTATGTTTATGTATTTTTTTGGTTTCAAATTATGGATCTTAATTATCCTTTCACCCAAATTGCTTGTCGATAATAGACTTTGGTTTATTTTACATATAACTTTTATGAGTGCAAACGTTTGGTGGATATCATGTGTGGCTATCAAAATCTCACACAAGGTTGTTTTAGAATCTTTAAACCAAAGGCTTGCTTCAACCCATTACCTTTAAAAATTTGGAGAGGTGAATTAGAACAACATGATAATGAGAATCATGAAACATCATAGATGGATATTATGTATTAGATAGATGACATTTTTGTCCATGATGAAAATATTAAATATGTTCATAATGCAACTTGAAAATATTTTAAAATATTATATTATATGTTACAATGCATTTTTAATGAATTAACTAATTATTTGGCACCCTTTTATCAAATCCAATTAGATATTATGATGTTTGATGTCCAATATGTAAAGTTGATATTCATAATTATATAAATCATTCACATTTCAAGTATTCAACCACAGATTTGACATTTACAATTTATGATTTGACTTTCCTAAATATGACGGCCTTCAATTTCAAATATTTAATGTAAATCATCAACATAAACTAAGCTAACTCACACACTTGTGAATTCTTTTTCATTTAAATACCAATCCTACTTGAATGTGGTCAGTTTCATTCCTGCAAAACTCCTTCACATTCAAAGAACGTTTGAAATCCAAAATGTTTAACAAGATTCGCACTCAATTCTCATTAAAACCTTTCACATTTAAGTTTTTGCACTATACCTTTTTTGTTCACAAGGATGTTGAAAAGATATCCACATTGATATTTGAAAAAAAAATCCTTTGCATTAAAATACTTGTCATAGATGGGGTTTTTTTTCAAACGAACTTTTGCATCTTGGCTTTTTTTTTAAAATGAAAATATTCTTTTTTTCTCTTTTAAAAAAAATTTAAAATCATATTTTCATACAATTTTTAATTTAGTTGGGGTAATTAATCACCACATTTTGACTATTTGTTGTTTTCAACAATGATTTGTAAAAATTTTGCCATTGATGTGCAACAACAAAAATCTGAGAAAACAAAACCCTAGTCCTAGATCTTTGATGTCCACTATGTTAAGGTTACATATTGATATTTTTAAAAAATTACCTCACATTCAAATGTCTATTTTGAACCAAATAGTTCTCCTGAGCATCCTTCTTGAAAGAATTGAAAAATTACACAAGTTTTTGTTTCAAAACCAAAAGCATATAACTTCCCATCTACCATATTGTCAAAGAAACAAAAAGATGGCACATTCTTGTAAAGTGCTCAATCTATTTTATTTTGATACAATTAAACCACTAGCATGTTTGCTTGTCCATGCAAAACATTTAGAACGCCTCCACCACAATAGACCATCAAGGCTTACAACAACAACTTGACGAAAAAAATGTTGATGAGGCCCCATCACAACCTTTACCATCACTAAATATTACCCAATCTTGCCATTTTAGATTCCCTACTTGAAAAATGAGGCACTCTTATCGTGGGTCTTGCCCTTTAACATTCCTTGCTTTAGAAATGAGGTGTTATGTGCCATCATCATCAATAGCCTATCTATTTTGTGCAAGAAAGCCATTTTGTGTGTGTGTGTGTTTGTGTTATTGCTTTTGTGCTTGTTTTCATTATTTGACATTTTGTTTATTGTTTTGCGTTTGTGTTCTTGAAGGATTTGCTCTAGGGATTTGGTTTGTGTGGTGTTGTTGCATCATTTTGGAGATGGATGGAACTTTAGTCGTGACAATTTAGAAGCAAGCTTGTCATGATGAGAGTTCTTTTATCCATCATGGTGGCGTCTGAAGACTATGAGATTTCTTCACACATAGTCATTTAATCTTGCTTTCATTTGTTTTCATCATTTCTTTAATTTTTTTATTTTAATTTTTTTTGTCATTGTGTTGCAAGGTAGTGATTGTTGTATACGCATACGACTAGGTGTATGTTATTTGCAAGCCCACATTTGGGTTCTAGTAATCAATTTCATTTCTTACTATTGTGCCCAAATTTGGAGTTTTTCCAAACTCTAAAAATCTTCATATACAAAAGGAGTATCCAAGGGAATTGTTACATTTTTTGGGGTATAATTGTTAAAACAAAGGTTATAGTGTCTTGAAGTTCCCAATAGCATTTTCATTCCCTTTAATGGGACTTGGGGGAATTTATAGCTAATTTTTGGGATTTCATTATGTAACATCAACATGGTTGACAGTTTTATCTTTTTATGGGTCAATTCCCTAAAACTAATCCAAAAGGTTGTTCAAAATGTCTAAATCCTCTTGGATTGTTTTTACTGCCTACAATTCTTAAAAAGCTAAAAAAAAAACCATATAAACATATTGTTTCTACTTGAAACTTATTTTAAATTCCACACTGATGTTGCATGTGCCAATTTTGAAACCTTGAAGTCCCTTGTCACAAGATGGTGGAGAGGGGATGATGAACTTGTGCGATTTCGACAATTCTTTCTTGTGGGAGGACAAAGAGGAGAGAAAAAAAAAGTCTTGACTCAAGTATCGAAGATTAGGGGGGAGAAAAAGTTTATAACAAGTTTCGTGGCATGGGGTTGTGTTGGGGCACAGTGGCTTTAGACTATCATAAGTTTTTCAAATTCACTTGCAACTTTGGCTTTGTTGCAAAAATTTGATGATGCACAATGGAGATGTTTTGAGAGAATTATCCTAGTGTATTTGGAAGGTAACCTTATATCATTCACAAATGTCCTTCTTATAAAAGAGAAGAAGGTTCCTATGTCTATTATGTAATAGTGGAAAGGATTTTATGTCTACTTATTGTAGGTCTAATATATGTCCCTTTCTTAAAAATAGATGTAAGAACCCTCCTCCTATGCTTGTTATCCACATATGTTTATGTTAATAATAGTGTTTGCCTTGCACTTTATGATGGGTAAAAAAACCCTTTGATGAGGACATTATTAAAACATTGGGTTAAGCTCTATTACCATCTTGTCATAGGCCCTTTATTTTGGGAATGCCCTAACTCTTAGGTTTACCCATAACACAAATTAATGACTTCAAATGGTTTAGTTGTGAATAATGGGGTTTTGTGCCATTGGTCCAAGTATATTAAACCTCCCAAAATGCCACCCATCCCAATATTATTCCATTATATATCACTTTTATATATTATTGATTGTATCATAATGAGGAATACAAACATGAAAATTCCCATGGTTTGGGAGGGTTATAGCTTGGCCACTTCCAATGTTCAATGGTTATTAAAAGCATAAACATGCCCCCATTGGTTATTAAGGCGGTTGTTATTATGATTCATAATTAAGATTCTCAAAAAATTCAAAGACCTAATTTTGGTATATAACCATTGTTCTCAAAATTTTGAAAAAAATAGATAACCAATCATAAAATTATTAATTCATTTCCAATTATTTCATGATAACCATCAATTCTTAAGGTTTGTGAAATGACAAGACATATGGTTCTTTGAATTTCTTTTACCAAAGGATTGAAATAAAAATAAAATAAAATTCTAAAATAATTTAAATATCAAACCAATCATTCTTCATAAATTCAAATAACTATTAAACAAAAATCACATACAAACAAAACAAACACCTATCTTGAAGTACATTCACACTTAGGGGTATTCATACGGTTAAATTAGAATTATGATCATTTTGTTCACATATGGTGTTGCTTATGAGTAGAAAGGTGACATGTTTTGCCTAATGTGGCTTGCTAACAAAATAGTTAACATTATGTGATAGAAATATGTTAAAAGAATAGAACAATGATAAAAACACACAAAAATCTTAAATTCTTGTTCTCTCAATATCTTATAAGTGGTGGTAAACTAACAATTTTAAAACTAAAGTGGCAATTTAACAACTCATCATATCAATGCAAAGCTCCATGATGAAGGCTTCAAATTTTGACACAAATTTGCAGCCTAATTTGCAAGTAGGAATTATAAATTCACATGCAAGTTATATTATGCATTGTTACAATTTGATTTAGGCATTTCAAGGGGAGAAGGCTATTGCCCTAGGGTGCAATCATACTAAAATGTACCATTAGTAGTTATAAATGTGTTGCTTAATTTTTTGAATCTTGGATTGTAAATTTTTTTTTAAATTACAATTTTCTAATTTAAAATAGTATTTGGAATATATTATGCACATATCATAAAAAATTGGGAATCAATTTAATGAGTAAAAATATGCAATTTACATTTTTAAGGACTTATAATCATTGTTTTAAAATAATTTTGATACTAAAAGCATAATTTGAAAATATTTTTTATAACATATTTTGGGATATTCTTAAATATACACCTTAACATAATAGTATTAAAAAATTTAATTTTAATGTTTTCTTGAAAGGTGTATTAAAAATATTTTAAAAATAAATATTCTTTTTAAAAAATCAAAAAAATAACGGTTTAAGGGGGTGGGTGTGGCTCCTTACAATGTGGTTGGACCCCTTAACACATGAAAGATATTTGTAACTTTTTAGCCCTAATGATTTTTTTTTAAAAACTCATATTCATTTATGTAAATAAATTCACAGTTTAAACCCAAATCCCTAAAATAATATGTGCATATCAAGGAAGCTTGTAATCACAATTCCCTTGCATAATTTAACCTTGTGACAAAAAATGTGAACCACTATACTTTGCATAAACTGAACATCAAAATTAAAAGGAAATGTAATGTCTTATCTTCAATAATTGAATCCATAAACAAAAGCATCAAAACATAGTTTAAAACAATGGACAAAAATAATAACAATGCAACTCGATAACACATTGACCATGTGTTGGTCATCATGTGTAACTTTGTTTTTTGGAATTTAGGTATTGCAATTGTTCCTTGAAGTTGCAATCATGCATTGATCAAAGATTCACATAATGGTGCCACTAGTTGATTTACCTAATTTTTGAGGGGATTCAAGAAAAAACTTACTAGACTAGGAAAATGATATGTATTACAATAAGTAGTTCATAAGAACGTATGAAGGTTCAAAACATTTGATTTGATCAAGTTCAATTTGTGTTGATTTGATTTGAATCACTTTCACATTGATTTGACTTAATTAATATTTGTTCAAATCGCATTTGATTTCTAGCTATGATGCATTACATACATAACATGTATTCACAATTTTGAAAATAATCTCACAAAATTACAATAGTCCAAAATGCAACATGTTTACAATTTTGGGTTCTACAATTTCCTAATTAATATTGTTCTATTGCAATGCATTAATTGACCCCAAATATTTCACCCCCTTGTAATGTAGGTTCAACATTAGGTTCATTTACCTTATCACTTTATACCCCTTGATCAAAGTTTTTCTTCACACCCTCTACGTTTTCTGATCCAAATGTTTTGCTTTTAGTTGGATCATCAACTCATTAATGTCAACATCTTCAGCATTCAAAATCATGTTATGTAACATGTGGTAATAGATGACCACATCCAAAAGGAATAAAACATTCAAGTTCAATGTATTCAATAATTCTTTAAAGATCTTTTTAAGTATATCAATATTTTCAACTATAATTTACATGTTCTATAATGCCTTTAGAACAAAATGTTGAATTCCAATATGTTTGTGAAATACCATCAACCATGGCAGCAATGGATAATTATAAGACTGTGAACACACAAGCCAAAATCCCATTTCAAAGGAAGGTTGCTGAGTAAAAAAGTAAACAACAAAACATGGAAAAACATCTAGGAAGGGATTGCTCATTGGAAGGTAGTTCTATTTTTAGAAAAAATTTAAAAAACACTTTTGAAAATACATTTCCTAGAGAAAATCTAAATTGGAAATGGAAGGTTGGAAAGTAATTAAACAATAAAACATGGAGAAACATCTAGGAAGGGATTGCCCATTGGAAGGTAGTCCTATTTTTAGAAAAAAAATTAAGAACACTTTTGAAAATACATTTCCTAGAGAAAATCTAAATTGGAAATGGAAGGTTGGAAAGTAATTCTACCTTCCAATCTTTGGATAATGCATTTGTCATAGAAAATACATTATTAATGTGTTGCTTTCACTTGTGTAATTGTTGCCTCTCACTAGTTGCCTTCTACTACATTTACTATCCTATTGTAACTATCGTCTAGTGACTAATTTCTAATAAACATTCCAAGAAGTGAAAGATGAAAAGAAACTTAATTAAAAGCTACAATATTTCATAGTAAAGTAATACCAACTACTCTCATTGCATTCAAGAAATCAAAACAAAACCAAAAAGTTATGATATAACCTTCCATCTTCCATTCCATTGTTTCTTCACATAAGTAAAATCTTCCCCCTCCATTAATATCTTATGTTTCCCTTCTAAATCTCCCTTCTAAACCTCACAAAAAACAACATACATGAACAAAAAATGAATATGAGGAAAGGTTAACAAGTAGAAAAAACTCACAAGGTCCCATTGCACAAACCACACACCTCAACCCTTCCTCCATTTTAGGCCTCTATTCATATTTCTATCACATCTCCTAATTGATTGGCAAACTCACACCAATAAATTTATTTATAAGGATTAAAACCCAAATAATTTCATCCCCTAATAACTAAAGAATGGTAAGTAAATATCCATCAATAGTAATTAAATAATTACTAGGATGCCCATTAAGCTAACTAGATTAAGATATTTACCTTTTAACTTGAGTAATTTTTTAATTTCATTTAATTTACTCCATAATTAATTTTGATTATTTTGCCTTATGATGGTAATTACTGTCATTTAAGAATAGTTTTTCCCCCTAATTATGTTGAGTTTGATGCCTTCATGTGAATTACATTCACAAAATAAATCTCCCAATACATAACCATCTAGTAATTCAAAAATAAACACAACATCCTTGGGTTGTTCATAAACCTTGGCATCCTGACAAAAATGTCAAAAAATTTGTTTCCTTTGATCAACAATTGTTTGTAGCTACATGTTATATGCATTGCATTTGAAGGAGTATTTATCACTTGCAAAAGGAATATTCAACTTTTGAATATGAATTTGAATAATGTCAATGGCCCCTTGGATACTTTGCAAGGTTAATAACTCCTTGAACCCATGCATCACGTGACAAATTGTCTCTTTTAGCCCATTGAATTTAGTTTTTGAAAATTTCATTCATCACATGTACAAATTTGTGTAAGACCAAAGACTTTCCAATTGTGCAAAATTCACTTTATTGCAAGTATTTAGATGCATGTGCAAGATTGTATAATGAACATGTTACTTTGATTCTCATTAGAACAATAGATATATACATGATATCCTTCTTTCTCGTTTGAAATTCCAATCTTTTTGTTAAATACCTCATCAAAGACTTGCTAACCTAAAAATGTTCAATCCACTTCTTGTTGTTGTATTGTGTTATAAAAGACTAAAAAAACTAAGTTGTCAACCTTGCTTTCACTTAATCATTCACTTAAATTTTGACTCAAAAGAAAATTAATGACATAAAAATATCATATAATTATGAAAAAAAGTCAATCCATGCATGTGTCATCATTCAAAGAAAAATATTTCAACTCATTTACAAAATCCAATAATTTGAATGTAGACTTTGTATTCACATAACCAAGGATCAACAAGTCATGTGTTTGAATTACAAGTTGAAAAAATTGTGCAAGAAGAATGATCTTTAATGACCTTGTGACATTGAACAAAGATCAAATTTAACATTATAAATAAAAATCAAAATGCAAGGAGGTCCAATGCAAGTTCTTCAAAGAACAAATGAAGCAAAACAAAACCTTGATGAAAAAATACATTGCAAAACTTTATAGCACACACACATTGATGAATTCTAAATATGAACACTTTAGAATACACATGCATGATGAAGTTTGAGTATAAACATTGTAAAACACATGCATGTTAATGCACATTATAAATTACAAACACATGCCAACAAACACTGAGTATGAAATGTTGATAAAAGTGTTGCAAAGAGTAAAAGAAGACATTGAGGACATGTGCCAATGGAACAAACTTGCTACAAATTTCAAAGATGTTCCAAATGAAAATGCAAATCAACAAAGTAGATTAGAAGAGGAAAGTGACTTCAACAAAGGAAGTTTCGATAAGAACCTATAAAGCTTCTTGTAACGATTAACAAAAGCTTATGTTAGTGTAAAGGGTTTGTAAAGCCTACAAAGCTTTTTAAAAAATCAAGTTACAAACTGAAGTTAAAACACTCTTTGCAATGACAAAAAAAAACTCATGTCAATTCATTATCGACAACAATTCATTATTGAAGATGAGTATCATGAACGATGATAGTAAGTGTTTGGTAAGTAGACTTTACCTAACTCAATGTCTAAACTGAGGTCTACTTGATTTAATTGTCACGAGTAAAGTAAGATAACTTTATTTCATTGTCCTTATGAACATGACTCTAACAAATATCTATAAACTAGCATACTACTGATAAAGAGGATAACCTAACCCTAGGTGTGAGTTAACCTTTAATATGTACATACATTAGACGATTCTTCAGGTGCATTCACACTTGGTGTTAGGGACTCTAGTTTTGAGTCCACTAACACCATGCTAGTCATTAAGGACTTAACTTATTTTTCTTGAAGATTTTATATTAAGCTAACCTTTGCTTAACATTAAGCTATCGCTCATTCAACATTGGGTGCCACCTAGGATGCCACCTAGATTTTCATTTAACACTGACTTAACATCAAGTGTGAATACACCATTAGTATAATGGGCAATGCATGAAGGGAACTCGGGGAACCGGAAGATGGGAACAATCGGGAGAACAGTGATGGGAACGCGGACAGGCAGGAGAGTGAGGGGAGAGGAAGCGAGGACGAGAGGATTGTTGCGCAACTCCCACTTGCTTCTCTCCGTCTTGGTCTCGCGTTTTGTCTTCATCTTTCGTGCATCTTGAGCTTCATTGTGTGTCGCCGTGGTCCTTCTCGTCATTGGGTTCTGTTTTTATTTTCAAATTTGTGGCTTTTACGTCGTTTAAAACCGTGGTTTGTGTGACTCCCCCTATACTTCCCCTCTTGTTTCCGTGTTTTGTTGTTTTTCTATACCCTAGGCTGTTGCTTCCAGTCCCGCATTCCAAGGTCTTGAGTTGCAGAGATATCTTTGCCCTGCTGTGCTTTCTGTGGTTGGCTGTCTGTGTGTTGGTGTTTTGTAAGAGGTTCGGTTTGGCATTTTGCAAAAGTGCGTGGTGTTTTTGGTTTGGGGTTGGTTCTTGCTTGCTTGCAATGGCTACTTCAACAACTGATACCGTACTGGTAGTTGAGGAGGTGGTAGTGGCCTCCGAGACAGTGGTTGAAGAGGTGAAGCCGGAGGACAAACCTGAGAAAGTTGCCAAGGAGAAGAAGGTGAAAGCTCCCAAGGAGAAGAAACCCAAGAAACCCAAGGTTGCCAAAACTGACAAAGTCTCCATCACTCACCCACCTTATCTCCTGGTATGTATGTTTCTCTCCCTCTCTCCCTCCCTTCAACCCTCTCCACTTTCTAAATTCCATAGATTTTTCAAGCTTTTCCTTCTCAAGCTTAATTTGCACATCACAATCTGGTTCTCATTTTTTCTGCCATGAGCAGTTTTGTCAAGACATGTGTGCACAAGTGGAACTCTGGAACTGAAGGGTTGATGGGTCCCCAATTGTGCGGCCCTCTGTTGTCCTCTGAATATGATTTGCTTCAAGAGGACTATGCTTCAACAGAATGATTTTGTTTTCTTGGAGTTTGTTTTGTTGCACTAGGGCTGTCTCTCTTTCCTATGTGCCTTTGCAGCAGTTTTGACATGGCAAATTGAGTGTTTCCACATCTTTGTCTTGCATGTGAAGAATATGTCCACAATCAGTGGCTTTCCATTTCTTCATTTTTCCTTTTTTACTTTATTTCTATGGGGTCTGCTTTAGGTGCTTGAGCTTCCTCACTGTGCCAAAGTTGTGCATTTCCATCCTGTTGTTCTTGGCAGTCATGCTTTCTCATCTCTGATGTAGAAAAGGTTTGCCAATTTGCAAGAGTGAGTTTGTGGGGAAAAAAATTGCATTGCAACATGGGTTCCTAAAATTGACAATGAAATGCTAAGGCTTGTCTATAGTAAGTGTGCAGGTGACTCTCCGTATCAAGCCAATCTTGTTGCTGGTAGTGCTTCTTTGCTGCCTTTCATGCTGTTTGAGCTTGGCTAGATGCATACTGCATGCTAGATGGTACCCATGATAGGCTACCCATGAATGGGCATAACTGGTTGGAGAGGGTTCATGTTGGGGTTGTTTGCTCCAGATGGTAAAGGAGGCGATTGGAAGCTTGAAGGAGAGGACAGGGTCAAGCCAATATGCGATTGCCAAGTATCTTGAGGACACATACAAGACTGGTTTGCCCCCAAACTTCAAGAAGACCTTGTCCATCCAACTCCGGAACTTGACGAAGCAGGGAAAGGTCTTCAAGGTGAAGAACTCCTTCAAGCTCTCTGATGAACTCAAGAAACCAACTAAGGCAACCAAGCCTGTGGCATTGATCAAGGATGTGAAGGAAGGGGAGCAGACCAAAGCCCCCAAGCCTACCAAAGTGGTCAAAAAGCCTGCAGGTCGGGTGAAGAAGACAACCGCAGCTGCTAAGCCAGTGAAAGCTCCAAAATCTCTCAAGAAGAAGCCAGCTATTGCTCCAAAAGCTGCTTTTAAGAGTAAGGTGCCTGCTGCAACCAAGAAAGATGAAGAGAAGACTGCTCCTGTAAGAAAACCTGCTGCTGTGAGAAAGACTGCTCCAAAGAAAGTACCAGTGGTGAAGAAGTCACCAAAATCACTCAAAACAGCCAAGCCCAAGACTGTGAATGCGAAGAAGCCTGGTAAAGCAAGTAAAACAGCTGCATCTCCAGCAAAAAAAGCAAAGAAGTGAGGCATTCACATGCCCCAAGTTTGGAAAACCCAAAATGCTCCTTGTGAAACCACCCCACTGCCATGGAGGAAGCTTCAGTATCCTTGGGATGTAAACTGCAGAGCAGCTTTCATTGTAACTTCCTCATGTACTCTTAGATGTTCTGAGACTCAATTGAGCTTGGCTCAATTTCACTGTTTAGAAAGAGTGTGTAAGTGTCTGTTCATAGTATTTAGAGGACTTTGCAAAGGGTGTTGTTTGTAGATGGATCGTGTTTGGTTTTTCTGCTTTTCCAGTGCCAGTCTGCAGACTTGCATTTTTTTTGACTTGTACATTACATAACATATACTCGTTGTCTAATTTCTCAATTTTCAACCAGTGGGTTGGGAATCTCATGCAGTGTGGTTACCATTTGGCTTTGTCTCAGATTTCCTTTGGGTTTTGCCTGACAATTTCAGTTCATGCCTTTCAAAATGCCAACAAATTCTAGGAATGATGGGTTGGTTGGACTGGAACAGCTCCCAAACAATAATAGCTTGAGCAACAATGCCATAGGATTGCCTTCTTGCATTTGGAGCTTGAAAAGTGCTAACATGAGGGAGATTCACTTGTGTAAAAAGTAGGTTGGACTGTTTAGATACATTGAGCTTCTTGACCGCACCATCCTTTTGGAACATTTGCTGTTAGTACGCATAAAGCTTGGCACATTGGCTCTTTGAACATTGCAAGGGGGCAAGGCTATGGTTGGTTGTTAGGCCATATATTCCTTAAAGAGAATGTGCTTGATAAAGAGGTTTCGGATCCATGTGTAAATGGTCATGGTTTCGAATATTTTGCTTTTGTGGGTGCAACCAATTTTGTCTCTCTAGTGCATTTCAATGGAAATGGAGGATGACACCCCCCATGTGCATGACAAAAGTTGATACATGCTTGTGGACTTTTGTTGGATTTGCAACACAAGATTCAATGGAAATTAAGGAGGATGTTAATGTAATGGTTTTAGCAAGTTAGTAACCATCACATCAACAACAAAGACTTGATTCTCTCAGGTCATGTGAAGATTAGCTTGTAATGAAACTCTTAATATAAAGGTGCGCCATCGTTTTCTCCATACAATGTGCTCACTTTTTCAAGCAAGGGCATACATGACATCTCAAATGGTATCATGTGTGGTTATTTGTTGACCTCTAAATAGGCAATGAATTAAATGCATGCCAAATGCGTCCAACCTATGTCCACACTCACATGTGAAAAAATTAGATGTCGAAAGCAAAATCAAACCAAAACAAAAACGTAACACTGAGATGAAAGTAGAATGTGCAATGCAAAACAAATAGATAAATGACCTAACAACCATAGCCTTGCCCCCTTGCCCGAACAAAAACAAATGTGGGTTTTGGGTGCTAAGGAAATAAAATCATCTTCCAAAATAGACTTAAAGGATATGTCATGGTGGATGTTCATCAAAGATGTCTATAAACTTATGATGCCGATAATTGTCAGATTTTTGAAAGAAAGGTGCATCTTCCTAGCCGTAAGAAGAAAGTCATCTTGCATTACACATAAACGTGATTGAAACAAGTGTGGGCCCCCATCAACCTAAGAAACATATTCTTCCAAAACGGGTTTATAAAAAATACGAAACTTAACGCATAAAAACAAAACCACCACAGTGTCATAACCCTAACCTTGGGCTCGCGACCAAAGCAAAGGTTTGTGAAGGTGCGGGTCAAGAATGAAACCCAAGAATCACATTTCATGCTCTCGGGAGTGTAAGAGAATGTGAAAGAATGAACCCCCACACTCATAAGTGAACTCCCACTTTGGGAGTTAGAGTTTGGATGGACTTTCAAATTTTTAAAAGGCAATTGTAGGGGTCAAAACTCATTGGATCGAAGAATTCCTTATACCATTGGAAAGCTTTTGAAATGTAGATGTTTAAACTAGGCTCATATGACTCACTTGGGTATTTAAAACATAAGTTATGGCCAAAAGAAAGGTCGAGAGTCAAAATGGCAGTTTGATTCCCAACCACTAAAAGTTGGGATAAACCTTTATTTGCGGGTGTCATGTCACATACTGTTGGAAAGCTCTTGGCGAAAGTTAAACTTTGCTTTAAACTTCATTTCAATCGAAGGTCTGCACATAAAGTTATGGGCTTCCAAAATCACGAGAGTTTTAATATGGGGAATTTTGGGATTCCAACTTGGGAGTCTCGGGACAAAATGACATTTGGGTGCTAGCCCCATGATTAAGCACAGAAAATACTATAAGGGAGAAGGTGGTGGCTTCCCCCAAGTTCAAGCCGTGGTGAGTCTTATGAATCTGTGTTTGTTTGTGGTTCATCCATGCAACGAAAATGCTTCAACTATGCATTAACCAACTTGTTGTTTGGTTTGTGCAGGTCTGTGTGAGTAATTGATTTACTTGTCACTCTTCATGATCCCTATCCCGAAGCTTCAACATGCCCTTCTACTCGCAAAATGCTGCAAATTAAGGAGCATATCCCAACTCCTCATTCTTTCGTTGTGTTCACCTTGGACTCACATTTGAACCTATTAAGGAATTTGGGAGTGTGTCATAAAACCCAACTCCCTAAAACAACAAATTGGACATAATCTTCCGTAAAAAGAAGCCTTATATCACCAAAGGATACCAATAGTTAAACCTAACACTTCATTAAAGGGCTTTAAAAAAATTCCAATGATCCTAGACCCATAATGTCCCCACATATTTGCATAACTTTCTTGTCAAAACTCACCAAAACTCGCTAAAAGATACTAAAAGGAAGGAGGAAGAAGTATTGTCCATGTGAGATAGGAATGTTGACGAACTACACATGAGGACAAAATGCCCAATGTGGCACCTTAAGATGAATTTAATACAAAATATTCATATTAGGTTGGTAGGTGTTTAGGTACGTACATAAATAGGTGCCTACAAACCTAGGCTACATACCTACCTACCTACCTTCTTAGGTAGAAAGGTAGGTAGGTAGGTCTACTTTCCTAGGTTAAATACCTACTCATATAAGTAGGTATTTAGGTAGGTAGGTACATAGGTTGACCTAGGTGGGTAGGTCATACTATGTACCTACCTAATTAAGTAGATAAGTAAGTTGGGGAAGTTAATAGTTTAAAATTATGCATAATTTATTTTTTTATTTTGGGTTAAACTTTTTGATTCGTTCATCCCATGTGCACAACTTTTTTATTGTGGAATTTGATGACCACACCCCTTGTTTATATATTGTTCAAAATAAAAATGGAAAATAAACAATATGGGATAAATTTTAAAGTTGCAATTTCTTCACAAAATAAATGGCAATTCCAAAATTTTCTTCATGCCTTTTGTTCTTAGTTTTTAGATTTATGAATAGTTCAAGTATTACATAATTAGATAACCATTTAATTAATAATGATTAAATTTAATATATATTTAAAATATAAATTATACATTACAAATATTAAGTATTCATTATTAACTATTCAAATAAATAATAATTTATTAATATTTAACTAACTAATTATCTAGATTTTCACAAGTCATTAATACATAACTCAAAGATAAATAAAAAACTAAAACATTTTACTATTTTTATATATCTAGTTGAATTATAGATAACAAAATTAATGTAAATTTAATTTTTTTAATAAATAAGTATTTTAATTTTTTTTCAAATTGTAAATAATGAATGAACAATTGTTACTAAGAAAATTTCGTACACAATTTTCAAAAAAAATAATTAAAATAGTTACATTCAATACTATATAATTACATTTATTATTGTAAATTTTTTTATCATAGATAAGTACTTACATAATTCTTAAAAATAAAAAATTAAATTACTTTATAATAATTCCTAAAATTAAAATCATTACAATAATTATTTTAACTATATTATAATCTTTCAAAAAATTTAATTCAGATTTAAAGTTATAAATTAAAAATTGTGAATAACTATGTTCAATTAAAAAATTATTATGCTTATACTATAATTAATTCTTATCTGAAATAATTACAATGAATTTAAACTAATGTAACATTAATTAGAGCAATTAATTTCTTTTATTGTAAGAATATAAAATATAAAATGTAAAAAATATGTTTTAAAAATAATGGTTTATTTTATTTAATAAGTAATAAATATAATAATTTATTCATTATGGATAACACTAGTAGAAAAAAACTTTAAAACTCAATCAATAATTTCTGGAATTGAAATATTAATTTTAGATTCCAAAAAAACAATTCAGAATTCAAATATCATTTTTTAGATGAAATAAGTCTTTGAATTTAAATAAAAATTTTCAGAATTGAAATGTCAATTTTCAGATTCAAAATTGAAATCTCCAGTTTTAGACTCAATTAAAAAAATTATGAATTGAAATATTAATTTTAAGAATCCAAAATAATAATTTGGAATTGCAATTTCAAGTTTCAAATCAAATAAGTTTTTAAAATTAAATTTTAAAACTCAAAATTTAAATATTAATTGCTAGAATCGAAAATACTAATTTAGAATTCAAATATCAAAATTTAGATCAAATAAGCTTTTTGAATTTAAATAAATTAAAAAATTCAAATAATTTTTTAAGGAATTGAAATAGCAAATTTCAGATTCAAATATGAAATTTCAAATTCAATTAATTCTTTAAAGAATTGAAATATACATTTTCAAATTCAAATAGTTTTTTTGAAATTCAAATATTTAAACAAAGAATTCCAATAATAATTTTTAGAATTAAAATAAAAAATTTAGATTCAAATTTTTTAAAATTATATATATATATAATGAATTCTAGTAGCAATTCTCATAATTGAAACATCGATTTTAATGTTTAAATATAATTTTCATAATTTGAATTATAATTTTATAGTCAAACATATATATTTTGAATAAAATTAAAAAATCAAAAAAATCATATTTAAAACTTGAAATTCAAATATTAATTTTAAATTCATTATATGAACAATATACATGCATACACATAATTAATATCCACACAAATTTATGTATTTATGATATATGTAATATATTGTAAATATAATTTTAATACATACATAAAAATACACCCCTATGTCACTGTATAATACCTTTAGGATGTGACTAATTTGGTGACTATTGTTACTAATGGGACATATCAATATATTCATGGATGAAATAAACTTAAAAGCTATCCAACTAATACGATGAAGTTTTCAATAATTGCATCATAGTTATAAGAATGACCAAAATAGTTGAAATTTAATCTTATAATTGTAAATATTCTTAAATTTAGTTGCAAATGATTATAAATCGCATGTAATTGCAAATGAAGTGGTTACATTTTGGCTAATTTCTACTAGGTATATACCTACATACCCATTAGCTACTTAATAAACTATTTAAATAATTATTTAGAGGTTATCTAAATATGCTTTTTAAATAAATAAGTATCTAAAGGTTATTTAATATGTACTTAAAATAAATACTATCCAAATAGGTACTTAGTAAAAATTTATATTACTTAGTAGGTAGGTTATGTAATAGTATGTGCTAAGGAATAGTTGCAACTAGGTTATAACTATGCGACTAAGCTACAACTAAAAATTTATCCCATATATTGTTTGTCTTCCTTTTCAAGTTTAAAAACTATATAAGTAAGTTGGTTTGGTATAATAAACACATTCAATTTTTTCAATTGGCATATAGGAAGAGCTAATCACATAGGCTCCACCCAAAAGGCTAAATTTTGGTTGTAAAAGTTTTAGACCTAGACTTAAATACCTACCTACCTAGGTTAGACCTATGGCTAAGTGGTTTAGGTGTAGCTTAAATGCCACATGGCCTATTATAAATGGCCTAACCCAAAACTAAACTATTTACCTTAAGCACCCAGCTAAGCAAGGTGGTGTAACATGGGTGTAACTTGGGCCTAACCTAGGTGCCACATGGCCTATCATAAATGGTCCAACCTTAAGCTAACCCTAGATGATTATAGGCTATCTTAAGTTGCCACGTTGCATAATCTAGTTGGGTCCAAATTCATTAAGGTGTACCTTTAAAGACAAAAAAAAAACCTAGTTTTTAATGGAATTTTTATTTGTTTTATATTTTGATCCCCATCAATACTAATGAATCAAAATGTGTCAAATTATTTATAAGTACCATATTTTAGACCACTTCAATTTTAAATTCCATCAATCTCATCCATTTTGTGTCTTTACATGGTCAAATAAGACTATGTAAAGGAATACAAAAAGGTGACAAAAAAAAAAATTTCATCTATCATTTGTGACTAACATCATTGGCAACTTGTTGTTTGTTGCTAGGTTGAATTTCAATTGCAAATGTCATTTGCAACTAAAATTTAGTCACAGAAAATGTTTTTTTCTATTAGTGATAAACATAATCCCTTGGTTTGAATCTATGGATTTAAGGCTAATAACCACTTTCTTGAATAGTGACATATCAAAGTCTATATGTATGTAGATACCTAATAAGTAGGTAGGAGGCACATAATATGTAGGTAGGTATGTGGGAGGTAGGTATTTAATACATAGGTACGTAATTAGTAAAGGATAAATACTTTTAAAATAGGTAGGTAAGTAGGTAGGTAAATAGGTACCTAGTAATTAAGTAGGTAGGGTGTATGTACCTAATAAGTAAATGGGTAGGTATGTATGTACATAATAGGTAGGTAGGTAGTATGTACTTAATAAGTAAGTAGGTAGGTAGGTATATACATATTGGAACATATGTACTATTAAATGGTCTAGTACCTAGTACCTAGTAGGTAACATACATACTTTATGCAACTATAATGTGATTATCTTGGTTGCATGTGCAATTAAATGTATATACGATTTTGTAAAAAAATACAAAGACATCATGAAAAATCAACCTATTGGAAAGGTGAAATAGGTCATAGTTGCAACCTAATTGAAAGACCAAAATCCATCCAAATATGAAAAGTAGTCGCATAAGCAACCATTTGTACTTGTAAGCAACATTTAGTCACACAGGGAATGGTTGCAAACAACATGATTTCTATTAGCATATTTATAACCAATAACAACATGTTGGATGTAAAATGAAACATGTCATTTTGCATGTGTGAAAGGTGCTACCTTTTGGTGTGGTGTTGTTGGAAGGTCGACATAATTAGACATGGAAGGACCACATGTGTAATTGTGTGCCATGTCATTTTCATGATGTGAATTGCCAAATTGATTCATCCTTGGTGGTTGTCCCTATAAAACTTCATTGTATGTTGTGTGGGCAACCTACAAGAATTGCTACTATGTATATTTGTGATTGGAGTTCTAAAGGTTGACATATGAGATATCTCATACCACCATTGGAAGAAGTGTTATTAGGAAAAAGGTTTTGTCCTCAATGCACATCATAGTCCTAGGTGCTTATTTTTGTAGTTAGATAGTAGGAAGTAAGTTGTTTTTCAAGATGATTCACATTTGGCTAAGAAATGAAAGGATTGCAGCCAAATGACTAACAATGGGTTCATATTTACACCCAACTTATTGGTCCTTTCACTTTAGAACCAAAATGTTCATTTGTGGTGAATTTCCATAATATATTTCATATATTGCTATTTGGTTTGGGGGGACCTAGGCCCTATCTATAAGGGAGTGGTTTGGATGTGTTGGATGTGTGTTGACAATGATGGATGTAAGTGCCAACATAGGAGTGCATGACACATGGGATAATAATTTGAGATATTATGAAAATCTGAAACACTACAAAAACTAAGATGAAACATTTTTAAAAAATCACATTGATAGGATATATAACTTGACAACTACACCAAAACTTATTATGCAAATTGATATAGAAAATTAAACTTGTATTATTTGCCGAAAATTGCAAATGCATTTAATAAAAGCCCCAACAAAACCCATCCAGTCCAATCAGCCCTGGCATGACCATAAAAACCATTATAACCAATATGACCAATATGTAAGTTGTCCCAATATCCATTTTCACATAGTTTCCATGATTGTATAAGAACTTATCACAAACTATAAAAATAGCTTGAGAAACCTAAATATAATATAACAAAATATGTTATTACAACAGAAAGGTCCTATCATAGGGCTGATGTTAGGATGGGAAACATGTTGCAATGCAGGGATGAATAGGCATGTACTCTAGGAAAGTGGTGATTTGTAAGGCATGTTGGTTTATCTTGAAGAGGTCTAGGTATTCTTTAGAATGGGATTTGGAACATGGGCAAAGCAATTGGCAAAAAATAAGTAAAAATTGCTAACTACTTGAGAAGAAGGTTTGAAAGTAGCTGAATGGTGCTGCACTAGAATTGATTGAGTTCCAAAGGCGACTAATGACAAACAATTACGCTACATGGAAACAACAAGCCACTAGGGGCCCATGGCATGGGACAATGTCAAACAGTGGATGGTTGCTCCTATGAATTAATAGTCATAGGCTTATGGCCAAGTTGGAAACAGCAACAGTAGCCTTTAAGTGTGCAAAATGAATCACAACAAAGGAAAGCTACATGATTCAACATCTGAAATTCTTTTGTTGTGTACATGGGAGCTCGGATACAAAGTAGAAACTACTCTTTCTGTGGTTGAGGGAGAGAGAGAGCTTGTAAATGTGTATTACTACTAGTTTTTTACTTATGAACATGTCAAGAATATCCTGCTGCTTTCATCTCCTTTTTCTTTATTAGAAGCATGCTTCTTTGCACCAATCCCAAACCCCTCATGGAGTTCTTTGTTTTCATATCCAACTGCATCAACCACAGCAATGACTCAATACTAGTATATTGACTCAATACCAGTATCTTGACTCAATACCAGTATTGTTCCACTAAAGACCCAAGAGTTTTCAATGCACACAAAACCAGTTTTTGATACATTTCAGCTCCTCATTGAATCACTCACCAAAAGCCTTCAGACTATCATCAGACAATGCTAAAAAAGAATCTATGTGTTTCTCAAGCATTTAGTACCACCATCAGTATCTTGTAAATGGGAGCATACCAATGAAGCTAGAAGAAAGCCAAATGATGTTTGCCAATATTCACAGCCATGCCCCGCCCAGTTCCATGGTTGTGGCCTTCCTTCTCCCTGCCACATGCAATTTGCAACAAGACAATTGAGAAAGCCATTTGCAACATCAAAATCAGTTTTTAGGATTCATTCTATGGGTGCTGGAACTCATCAAGCCTGGGAGAGAAAGAGACAACAATGAATGTCCTGGATGGGATGATTCATATGAGGCTCTAAAGTGCACACCACTGTTGCCTCCAGTAATCACAACATGACACTGACTAGAATCTACTATAGATGATGCATGTGGAACTGTAGAAAATCCACAGCTGTAATTTGTTTTCCCAGTTTGCAATGGATCATACAGGAACCAAAGCTTTCAGTAAGCCCAAAGCATTCAACTGTCCAGACTTAGTATGTATGCACACTTAGTCCACAAAATAGTTCCAATTCAGGCCCTCTGAAAGCACTATAAAATGCAGAAACCAACTGATGTTGTGACCTCTGGCCCACTACCCAAAGTTGAAAATAATTTCAAAAACCTTCAAAGATGTGCTGCAACAAAGCAAACATTTATCTAAAGAAGCTCATAGATCCAGAATGTGGGCTTTGTGTACTTAGTAAAAAAGATTTGAAGCTGGAGAAAGCAAATACATGGACAGAGAAACTTTGAAGGGTAGCTTTGGAACATAAAATGGAGATTTCAACCAAATCTTAAGAGCCCTAGGAGGATATGAAAATTGAAATGAAGAAGTGAGGAGGGAGAAATGGGTCAAAGGTATTCGCCTTGGGAAGTTGTGGAGTGAAAGTCATCTTCAACATGCGTGAGTAACATTGAATGGCTAGCTGCCAGCCCACAACTACCCACAACTTCATTAGCTCCTGGAAGTGGGTTGAATGTATAACAAAATCTGCACAAACTCTTAGACAAAAAATCAATCCAAAAATCTGCAATAAAGAAGGACTCAACCAATCATGATGTTGGTAAGCCTCAAGAGAACATAGCTAATCCTTATATTCAAGTTGCAACATGGGTGCAAGAGTAAAAGCTTGATTTCATTTAATTTGCATATGTACAAGGAGAATTTTATACTACTGAATAAAGTTGCACTTACTTGACATTGAAAAGAAACCACCAGCTTTCTTACAACATTGATTTGAAGACATATGTATATATATCTAGAGAAAGTCTGCCAAGAAATGTTCCTCTCTAATTGTAATTTCTACAAATCCCCATCAAACCTAAAAATTCTTGATAATTGCAACCCAAGAAAATTGTTGGAAGTAGTAGTATTTCACTAATGTGTTCTCAATACTATAAAATTCATGAAAACCAAAACCAGAAAAGAAAAAAAACTACAAATCCCATTCTTGGGTTTTACACATGTGAAATTACCATCTGTAGAATGTCACATCCATCTTGCTGCTACAAATGATTGATCGCGTGGCAAGAATGAAAAGTTCTAAGTTGTTGTAGCAAATTGAGCAGATGAGCATGATGAACATTGTCAGAGATTCAATGAAGGAAAAATCTGAGTTATCATGTCTCTGCTGCAATCACATGGCAAGATCAGAATTCCAAGTTGCTACAAGCATGTGAAGCAAATAGATAGGTGAAGGAAGTGAAGGGGCACAGGAGGTTGTTGCAACTAATTTGTCTCAAGTTCTCAAATTGGTAGGAGTGACATGACCTCACCAATGTCCAGAATTTCTTGCAGGTGTCATAAGCCTCCTCCTCAACCAGTCATATGTCACTGACCACTTTCTAATTCTACTGCTGGTAGATCTTTGCCAAAAATGGCTTTAACAATGCCTGCAAACCAACAACCCAAAAACTATTATTTAGTGCTTGTTTATTGTTGGACACCATCTGGCACCTACTAATTTGTACAAAATGTTGAATCACAATTTTGTAGAAGTCAAATTATGCCTATCAATGATGAATCTTCTTATGATACCACTACAAATTGTTTACTCATTTGGACAATGATTATTGGCATAACCTGCATGCAATGAATTGTAACCATGCCCTTGCCTTATGCCCATACCTCAAGCACACTCCATATGAATTTCCAGGTTTTAGGCTATGAGGCACTGACAAACATCTTTGTGCATCTCTTGTCCATTGAGGGTGCTAGATTTTTGACAAATCACTATAATTCAATTTAGGAAATAACCATGCAACATAAACTTGTATTCTATCAGCAAGTTGAAATTTACCCTTTGGCATGGATCACAAGGTCTAAAACTTTAACAAACCTTGAAATAAAAATTATTTGGTAGCATCTGAACTTGAAAGTAGGTGCCCCTTTGCACCAATAGGTAAACTACCTTGATATTTGTACATGAGCCAATGCTTGCAAGTTTGCTTGGTCTAGGCTCTAGAGCTTCACAGATAGCATGGAGATTTTCAAGAGAAGTTGTGTTGCTTACCTTGGCAGGGGCACTTGTTGCCAAGAGTGCCATAATTCACACATAACACTTCCAACCCCCTGCACATCCCAACATAGATTGCAAATAAAATCAATAACTACTAGCATTCTCATAAATGCCACAATTTTGAAACCAGTCAAAAACCAAGAACCTTGACTGCACACATTGGCCTAGCAACCTTCAAGGACAAATGCCAAATGCCTAAGGGTACATGTTGAGTACAAGCATACCTTCAAAAGACCTTCAAATGAAAACACACATATAAAACATTAAAAAATTTACAACCTAGCAAACAACAAGGCAACATGTTCATTTTATAATTTAAGATCCTTTGAAAAGGTATGTGGAAACAATAACCCACATAACTCACAAAACATCTGTCATGTACACATTTATGAATGTAAATGTTTAAAAAGGCACAATATCACAAGATCCAAGAATCTAGTACTTACCATGGATGATATACAAAAATAGCCTTTTAAGTAGTTCCAAATGTCAATAAGGTGTTGAACTTGACATTTCCATGACACCTTCTACAATCATGGGATTGGTGTCACTATGACGAAGAGGTATCACTTTCGCTTTGTGAACCATATGTGTCATTGCATGATTGACCTTCAAGTTTACTTTATAACCTTGTTTGATGACTGTAACCTCGTTTCCTTCATTGATGGTCAAATGTATGTCGGTGGGAGATTGTGTGATCATAGATCTATCTAGTTGCCCTGTTTCATTGAAACTTACTTCATAATGTTTTTGTACGAAAGGAGGATTCCCTTCACACTTCAATGACCTCTTCAAGTGTTCTTTGGAAACAATGTGTCGTTCCACACTAAAAATGTATGGGCTTTGATCATTCATGTTCAAATTCACCCAATTGCTCACAATAGTTGGTCGAAATGTTTTTTCTGTTTTGATTTTTGAGGAATCACCCAATGCAATGTCTTGCAAAACTTCTTGAGGATATCGAAAGTTATACCTCAATTCACTTTGAATAGAGTGGTCATCCACAAAAAAACAATCTAATTGGGAAAAATACATCTCTTGAGTATTTCCGTGCGCAAGATTATCACCTCCTGTCCATGCATAATTATATTTTCCTCGAGCATGAAGAGGAAGGTTATGAGGAAAAGGAGTAGCATCCAATTCAAGTTCTCCTCCAACTTGATGTGTTGAATAATGTATTGTTGTGGATGTATCTACAATTGTCTTCTTCACATTTTCCACATTTTGAACATGTATTTTTGTCACTGTTGCAGCATCCTCCTCCTCATCAATGCAATCCAAAGAAATTGTGATATTGTCCTGATAAAAGCCTAACCCATTTTTAGTAGCCCCAATCTGCATCTTTCCAAAATTGCATTGTGTTTCTGCGTCAACATCTATCGTTCTACATTCTCCCTTCTTTTGAAACTTAAATACCAATGTAGGACAAATACTAGGAGTTATTTTTTGGCCCTTCTGTGAAATAGTAACTTGTCTTGCTTTTGGGTGAACATTCACCGTGAGAGTCTTTTCTTCTACATCTTCTCGGCCAATAGAAAGGGAAGGGTCCAAAGGGTTAGGAGGGCCTCTAGATGGATCCTCAAATCCTTCGTCATCTTCATTTTTCCTTATTTCTTGTCTTGACCCACTAGATTTTGTCCTTGAAACTTCCCCACCTTTTGTAGACCCACTGGATTCTGCCCTTGAAACTTCCCCACCTTTTGTAGACCCACTGGATTCTGCCCCTGAAACTTCTCCACCTTTTGTAGACCCACTGGATTCTGCCCCTGAAATTTCTCCACCTTTTGTAGACCCACTGGATCTTGCCCTTGAAACCTTTTTCATTTTCATGGCATTTTTGCTTCCTAATCCAATATGTTTCGCCAACTCAAAAACTAGTGGAAAGCATGCATGTGCATTTTCTTCCTTGTCATCTTCCACATACACATAACCAAGGTTTGCTTCCAACTCAACCCCATCTGTTTTTGCTGAATTTGGGTGTGTCACTAGCTCTTGCTTGGGGTTAGGAATAGTGATGATCCTTGGGACAAAATGTTCCAAACACCACAATTTTGTCCACGCACCTTCATCCTCTTGCATCACATTCACAGCAAACTCTTTAGTGACCACCACCTTCGCCCAATCGAGACCCACTCCTACAACCTTGACCATGTCTCCCCCATCCATGAAAAGGAACTCCCCTGAATCCCCTTCCATGGCCTTTCCCCCAACACACATAATTGAGGTTTCTCCCAAAACCTCTTTTGGGGCTAAATCTTTGAGCTTCTCTGGAGACTGGATGTGACCATCAATGGTTCTTATCATCACATCCAACTTTTGTTGTTGGCTAGGCACACCTTCGATCTCATTGGTTCTGGTGCTTGTTTTAACTTTCTGTTTTTCTTTTCTGCATCCAATCCAAATATAAAAAAATGTAAAATGTACACCTTGGCCATTTACACAAGATACTAAATGAAGTTATTGTTTAATGCATAACTTTGGCAAATTTTAACACATTACTAAGAAGGAAAATTCTTCTTTGCTATATTTCTTAATGACCAACTAAATTCCTTTAGAGTCCAAAACCCCAATATATAGCTACACATAATGTTATGATAAACATTGTTGGGTATGACAAAACATACGTCACAATGTAGTTAATGTCTATGATGATGTAACAATTGTATATTCTCTTCACTATCCCAGTGGGACCTCCTATTTAGTTCCTCCAAGTATGGAATCTCTTGGATTGGAAAGGAGTTTTTCAAACTTTTTGAACCTTCAACCTAATTGCATTAGACTAACTTTAGATTACTCACTCAATCCTTAACACCTACACCCCACCTACAAAAACTAAAGATTTCCTAAGACCACTCAATTGACCAATATTTAAGGTAGCCCCTCCAACTTACATACCTAGTCAAATGGGGCTTTTGAACAACATTCGATAAACCAATAGATGTAGATTGGTCGTCCAACCCTTGAGAGTCCTTCAAATTGAACTTGGTGTTAAACTGTTTCAAACATAATTCATCATCATCCAAGGCTTCTTGGATGAATTGCAAGAATCGCTTGTATGAATCATGTTGTTGATCAAGAGGTTGACACACTTGAATACAGTCAACGTCCTTAATCTTGCACACATTATTCCATGTCAACTTATAAGTTGAAGATTGTGATATTGAAACCTACACACAATCGAGCCAACTTTTACAAATGCCAATTGACAACTTGTTTTTGCATAAGGCATGAACATCATGAGAAATATGATCAAATCATGCAATGTACAAAATTTGTTAACAATTCATCCTTGACTTCAACAAATTGCAAATTCAATCAACTTTTCTCCCATCAAACTACTTTAAAAGAGGGACAATGCAAAACATTTATGTAATTAATGTCACCATTGTACCACATCAAACTAATAACATAGCCATGGGTGGGTTCATTACCACAAGCTCATAATTAGTCATTGCATTTAGATCACCTTGAATTGCATGCAACTAGATATCACCCACCACAATCAAGCTCTTCATAATACAAAACTAATTTCAAAATGCAAATTCCAAGTTTGGGGTTCAACCTAATTGCTAAAATTATAGCCACTAAAATATGTTCAATTAAATATACAAATAATACTTGCAAGTTTTCTTTGAAGGCAAATAGACTTGACCCTTATTACAAAATCATATCTTTTAAGTTCCAACTCTTCACAATGATTAGGAGACTAAACTTTGACCAAGACTTGAAAACCCTCCAAATGAAGATAGATAGCCACATGATTGTACCTTTTGGCCTTCCACAAAGGCAAAGAGATTGATGTGTTGTTGTTCAATTGATTTCTCAAATCGTTCATTCACCAATACCATATTTTGACTAACTTGCTTGGTGGGAAAATGACGGTGTAGCAGAGACATGAGGTTGCTAGGGTAAGAGGTCCAATACTTAGCACATTCCTCTTCAAATGTTGTATGTGGCACACTATAAAACACAATGCCTTTGATATTTTGCTGGAAGGCTTTGCATCTGGCCTTTTGTAATTCTCCATTGGCCTTATCAACTTTTGAAACCTTGTCAACTTCCATTG
>Ga0116231_10002469_pt1 | contig 38683 bp, 31 predicted proteins | sample S1TSphgellanicum_2_FD_89695 | JGI IMG/M metagenome (GOLD analysis project Ga0116231, IMG submission 89695) | Host-associated microbial communities from peat moss isolated from Minnesota, USA - S1T2_Fd - Sphagnum magellanicum MG | ecosystem: Host-associated > Plants > Peat moss > Unclassified...
CCTTTTTTCTTTTTTTTTTTAATAAACCCCAAAAAACAAAAATTAAAAAACACCCAAAACACAAAATCTTCCTTTTTTTTTTTTTTTTTTTTTTTTTTTTTTTGAATTTCGAAGAACTAGTGGTTTTCATGAAAGAGCTGGCAAAGAACTGGTGGTTAAGGCTAGGTTCTTTAACTTAAATATCTTATTGTTTTTAAGACCCTTGAGTAAGTGGCAAGACCGGTTATATGATTATTGAGTACCACTGGTCAAGGTCAGGACCAGTTCTTTGATTTTTGTGAGAAGTGCTGATCAAGGGTCCATATAATCTACCCTCACCCGCTGGTTCCTCCAAAAAGAGAGAACCCCCCAACACCAGTATTTTGTGATAACTTATTAGTATGGCAGGAAAGCTCGCATGGTTAATCTAATGATTCACCCACATGGAAAATAATACTAGCTACACACCCATTCCCTCAGATAAGAGTATAGTAACACCCAAGGAGCCGGGCATTCCTGAAATAAGTGCTCACCTCAGGTGGAGTCAAGAGGGCACTTATTTCAGAAATTCCCTGCTCTGAGCATGTTACCTGATGTAAAGCACCGGTCAAGGAAGAAAACACACATTTTTTCCCTCCATACTCATCAAGTACCATGGGGGAGGAAAAAAAACAAAAAAAAAAGGTTTTCAAAACACCTCACTCCTTTTCGTGGAGGTTAAATTCCACTTGATAACATGCTGTCTCTGACTAGAAATTTTCTTCTGGTGCTTTGTGTAAACTATTAGCTCTGGGGGATAACTAGATCTGCTACTATTCAAATCTAGCAAAGGTGAATGATTTCTTTCACCATTGTTAGAGCAACTCCAACAGTAGTGCTCAGCATGTGACCCTACAAATTGAAAATTGGATGAAGAAAAGTCAAAACAAGCCGGTTTGGCTTAGCAAAATGGTCTTGTGATCCAACATTTTCGATGGTTTGCTGGTGGGTGGCGCTGGTTAAAGGCACAGCAAAGCCTAACAACACCTGCTGTGGATTGGCTATATAGTTACACTGCTTGAGGAAGTTGTTATTAGCTTAGTAGTCTCCCACCTGTGTGCAATCCCAGTTTCAGTTTTGATTTGGTGGGGTTGCAAAATATTAAGAAAGCTGGGAGAAATCCATCCCCTTCTGTTCTTATACACACATCCAAGTGCTTGAAGATTCTGGTCAAAATGATTTTCCCGAGTTTCAGTAGGTACTACTTACTACTACTAACTCTCTGGCAGCAAATCTTTCTGAAAACTGTACCATGTTTTTTTCTGTCCTCTATTCATAATGAACCAGATGTGCACGCAGTCTGACGCACGTCCTGATAAAGGAACCCATTAAAGAGAAAGAGAGAGACAGAGAGAAACCGAAGTAAGTTTGGAAATTGTGGCACCAACAGCCAGAACTTTGAGCCGACCTAAGCATTCGATGATAATGAAACAAATGCATGCCCAAATCCACTTTTCTTTCTTCTGATTGTCAGAATGGCCCCCAACCCTGCCACTGAACCCTAGGAACTCATCATAAGGGGAGAGGCCAGGGCACATCCCCCCTTTGCTTTTGTCTCTTTCCGAGTCTAAAAAGTCTGCATTCGTTTTGCTTTTCGCAACCGATGAAAATAATTCTTTCTCACTGCTTTCCTACTACTTTTGCAGGTTGCTTGCAGTGTTGGGCGGCTGAAAACCGGCGCCGGTTTTCAGTCCGGTTCCCAGTGAGAACCGGTCCCTGAGAACTTGCTTGGTGGTTTTCACTGGAGATGAGAACTACCTAGTGAGAACCGCCCAAGTTCTCACTGGCCATCATCTGAGAATTGGACAGGTTCTCACATTTTGAAAAGGGCCTAATTTTCATGGTAAAAAGTATAATAATAAATAATAATAATAATAAAATTAGTAAAACAGTAAGAGGTGGTCACCACATTAGAGTTAAGGGTTAGGGCCCTAACTCTAGTGTAATGATCGTCACCCTTTGGGGTTAGGTTTTAAGTTTACTTATAAAAAAAGGTCCGAGCTCTCTATTGGTTCCACTTTGCTCCTACTCACTATTACACCTCGAGATTATTCTTTGCTTTCTCCTACTTTCAAGCATTCTTGTTTCTTTAAAGATTTTTTTTTTAAAATTAATTGTTTCATGTTTTGTGTTATTTTTAGTTCTAGTTTTGGTTTTTTATTTTGTTTTGTTTTGTAGGATTTGTAAGTTGTGTTTTTTTCCTTCTTTTTTTTTGTTTTTGTGCTTGCTATCACTTGTGCATTTTTGCTTTCACTTGCACATAATTGTTCCCTCTTTTGCATAGCTACTCTTGCATATCGTTGTTCTTGTTCTAGCTTGTGCATGGTTGTTCTTGCTTGTGTTTGCTTGAGCTATTACCACCTACAAACAGTTGCTCCCACCTATGCATGGCTACTCCCACTTGCACATGGTTGTTCTTTGCCTATCATTGTTCCCCGCCCATCATTGCTCCCCCTTTATTGTTCTTCGCATGCTGCTATTCCCCACCTTTAGTTGTTCCCCCGTTGTTGTTCCTTGCCCATCGCTACTCTCCCATTGCTACTCACTACTTGTCATTGTTCCCAGGTTGCTACTCCTCACTTTTTAAAAGTACCTTTGGCCCCCTTGTTGTTCTTCTTCTTAAGTGCCTATTGTTATTCTCCACTTTTGTTTCCCCAGATCAAATTTCCCCCCTCCCCCCTTCTTTGCCTTTTGCAAGTAGTTTTTAAAATTACAAGCAAAAGTTAACAAGCAATAAGGTTTTTTTTTTTTTTTAAATCTCATTTTTTATTTGATCATTTTTGAAGTTTTTTGTTTTAGCTTTAGTTTCTCAAATTTTTGTATGATATGATACAATTTATTTGTGCTTTATTTTGCAAGAAAGGGAAAGAAAACAAGAAATTGTCTATAAAACTTGTAAATTATATTTCTTTAAAAAAAAAAATTATCGTTAGAATTAATCCATTAAATTATTATTTTTTTCTTGTTTGATCTAATTATTTTTAAACATTCTTTTGTATTTTATTTACAGGTTAACATTGATTGTTGAAAGGAAATTGGTGTTTGTTTGAGAGGGCAATCATAGTTTCCATTCAATTTTTATTATTTGCATTAGGCTTAAAAGTGAATTATTGTTGTTATCTTTGTAAATGTTTTCTCCCCTTGACCCTTGGCTTTTCTCTTTACCTCTACCCTTTTGTTCATTAATTTTATAATATGTAAACAAAAAACATATCTAAAAAGGTTACATAAACCTTTTGATTTAAAGGAAATAGCTTGTAGTTTTTTAGATTATGGTTGTTGGGAGTTGAAAATTTGCATTACTTTCTATTGTTTTTTACATTACTTCTAATGGAATAATCAAGTGCAAATGATAATACTATAAAGGAAATTGAAACTAAACCTTTTCAAAATGAAAAATTGATGGATGATATACATGTAACAAAAACTTCAATTGAGAATTTGAGCTTGGAAACTGAAGCAAACAAGGCTTTAGAAAGTAACAATGAAATATTCATTTTAAACTTACAAAAACTACATGCTCAAAGATTGTTTTGGAAGCCTGAAAGGATAAATGCCATTTGTTCGGTTTTATATGTGGTGAATGATAATAAACAAATGGATGTCAAAATTCCCCAAGTCATTTGTGTTACAAAAAACTTGTGTTATATAATCCAAGAACAAAATTAAGTAAGGGACTAATTTCATATTTTAAAACTAATGGGATATTAACTTTGAAAAAACATGTGGATGTAGAACATGACCTGCTTGCAAAAAAACTTGATGAAGAAGTGAATAGTTCAATGTAAACTCAAGTTGAAAAACAATTAACGAAGAGGAGGCAAAATGTGTCTTCATCTGAAATTTCTAATTGTTTCTTACAAAACTTCCTTACAAGAAAGATGAAGTGCAGCAAAAACAATTTCTTGAAGATTTAGCCTTATTGATTGTTAAGAATCATTTATTTGTACATTTTTTAGAGAGTTCATGGTTGAAAAGATTTACTTTACAATTGTATCCTTGCATTATTTTTCCTTCTAGAAAAACTTTTTCACAATAGATTTTGCCAAATTTGGTTCAAAAAACAAAAGATGTTTATGTTTTACCATAATTTTTTCGATGTATTTCAACTATTGCATGTTTTGATTTGTGGATGTCAAAAGGTGTTTATGACATTTTTGCCTTGGTCATCAACTTTTTGGATGAAAATTGACAACCCAAGAAGATGATAATTGGTCTTTTCGAAGCAACAAAAACAATAGGTCAAGCCTTAGTTAGAAATTTGAGAGAGCTCTTCGATTCTTATGTGTTAAGCAAGAAGATCATTGCTTATGTAAAATATGAAGGGGTAAATTTAAGCTCTATGACAACAACTCTCAAATTTGTTGTTAATTGTAAGGTTTTGGGTTTGGAAGAGAGTTTCAATGGCACTTGTTTTGGTCATGCATTTTCCAAAACTTGTTAGTATGTTATTGTTGAAAAAGGGTATGCAAAAACCTTACATATGTCTCAATCAAATCTACATAGTCTAATATCCATAAGTGTATAACGTGGCCAAAGAAATCTAAAAAAGGAAGGCAAGAATGGAGGAAAACTTGTATTGAATCTAAAATTCGACACATGTTAAGACAAGGTAAATGTTTATTCATTCATCTTTTTGTGATGAGTATTTTGTGTTTTTGAGTAAATATTTGTTTATAATTTTTTTATGGAATGTCTAATTTTTTTTGTAGGTTTGCAAACAAGGTAATATTATTCCACAAAGCATTTTTTTTTATTGGAGTTATTATCATGTGTTAAGCAAACAAACTAATCTTCAAATGTTTGGCCATGTTCCTCCTCCTATTACATGGTTCATTTGTCATACAATAGCTAAATGTTTGAGCCATGTTGACTCTGCTTGCATCTTGAACTAATCTATTAGACATTGGTTATTATTAAATGCCTTGAATTTTTCCATCAGCATGAGTTCTAAATCTAGGGATGAAATGCATTTGAAACCTTCTTTTGAGTCCTTCATGGATGATGACACTAGACTTTCTTTAAAGTTAGCAACTATTGCCTTTAACATTAAATCAAAAATGTTTGGGGTTTTAGATTCTTTCCTTTCATTATTGAAGACATATGAAGAAAAGAAAACACATAACTTTTTGTCTTTTATGCTTAACCCTAAGTTCAAAAATCTTTGTCTTATTTTTTCATATGTTAAACAAGAGCAAAAATATATATATTGTGGAGCAGTATGATAGGAGAACATTGTATCCCATGTTGGTCAAATCATATAATTGTTTACATCCTATTGAAAATGTTGCTTTTGGTTCTACAAATCAAGATGCTTATCAGGACGATGGACTAAATATTTTCCAAATGACCAACAACAACACTAAAACTACAAAGGAAATTGTAACAAGGGAGTTATTGGATTTCAAGAGGATTCATGTGGATGTGAAAGATATAAAAAGCCTTTTTGAATGGTGGGAGAAACATGAATCTAAATTCCCTACAATTGGCTTTCTTACAAAACAATTTAAAAAAATTGTAGGTTCCCAAATTGAGATTGAATGCATGTTTTTCTTGCTAGAATTTTGACAAGCCTTAAAAGATGTTGGTTACAATCTGAAAATTTAAATAAATAAAATTTTAAAATCAAAATTGGCCCAATGATCCTAAGGTAGGATGTACATGCCATCAACCTTGGTGGAGTTTATAAAGAAGGATGAAATTGTAGAAGAGTTGGAGGAATTTGAAGGGGAGTTTGAAAGGGAAAAATTTGTAAATATGAATTTTTTTTATATTAAAAAAATATTTTCCATCATTTATTTATCTATTTATTTCATCATTTATTATTATTATAAGAAAAAAACACAAAACAAACCCCAAAAAAGTAACACATAAAGTATTTTTTTTTAAAATCAACTTGTGAGAATCGGCCTTGAAAACTGGCAATCTGAAAATCTATAAGACCCACCAACCCTAAAAACTGCCTAACTATATTTTGATTTTTTTTGAAAACCAGGGTGATTCTCAAAATGGGAATTTTTATTTTAAAAAAACTAGGGAAATTTTCAAAACTTACCCCAAAAACCAAACTTGACGATTCTCATGAAAAATGAAAATTGTCCGACATTAATTATTTGTTAGTAAATAAGTAAGTAAGTAGGAAAGCAAGTAAGAATAGGAGTGACAAAGGATTTTTTTTTTAATGCTAAAAGAAAGTAAATTTACAAGTAGTAAAAAAAGTTTCATGTTTTATTTTTACACAATTTTATTTGGTGAAAATTAGTGAAATGGATTTCAACTTTCAACCAAGGTTTTTTTTCCCAATTTTGTGTTGGAACCAAACTAATGATCATCCACAAGAATTTTTAACCACAATTGGCTATAGACCAAATACAAAAATAAAATATTTTAAAAATCCCTTCTTTAGATTTTCGTTACTTTAGAAAAATTATTGTGAAAAATTGGTGGTTTTATTTTTACAAGATTCAAATTATGGACAATTAAGGAAATCGTTTCACAAAAATCTTTTGTATGTGTTAACATTATATTTTTCAAGTTGAAAAATGTGAAAATTCACCATATTAAAACTCTAGATCTTTTCCAACACAAAGCATTATACTTCATTCAAACCAAACAATGGTCAAATGTTGAAATGAAAAAATATTGATGAACTCATTTCCAATGTATTCAACTACATGGAATGGTGTCATTTTTAAAATATATATGGTTAGTGTTATTCAAAACTTATAGGAATCACCATATGGAAATTCTTGGAATTATGGAACACCACACACATCCCTTTTTGTGCTTGGCAATTGTGCTTGGGCATTGGATTAGTGGGGTTTGAATTTGTCAATAACTAATCATTCAACATCGATGTTTTGTCACATTTCATTAATAATGGTAACAACTACTCATAAGTAGCAAGCAATGTGGTTACATTGTTTTGTCCCACACAACTAAGTTGAGTAATCACATATTCTTATTTGACATGGGATCCAACATCAATGCCAACATGTTATGGTCTTTTTTATTATCAAATCCATTTAGAAAAGAAGTGAAAGGGAAAAATACTTCCAAAATTTAACACTTCATATAAATAATCAAATCCTTCAACTTTGCTTCAAACACATTCACCTCCAAATCACCCAAGATATCATGAACCCTTTGAATTGAAAATTCATCATGAAGCTTTCAATCAGTGGATATGATAAACTACAAGGTGTTTTCAAGGAATTAATGTAAATAACTATGATTCAAAACACAGTTAGTGATAACTAGGGATAATACTTTCACCATCACTTCACAAACTTCATAAGTTTGTGGGGATAGTATGTGGCTTTGTAATGCAATTAATTGCTAACTATAACATAATGTGACGCTTATTGAAATGTCAATGCATTTTGAAACAACAAAACCTAACATGTAACCTTAAAATCAGCATCACACCAAAACCAATAATAATAGCTAGAAACAATGTAAGTTTAATACAAGCATTTGAGGCATGAATTCACAACATAAAATGTAAAATTTAAAATCACACGCAAATCAAAATAAACATGAATTGAAAATATATTTTTTTGTTTTCACACTAGTAGAAACTTTTTCGACTAGATTTCCAACTTACAATTATAGTTAAAAATAACAATTTCAGCTACAATTATTTTTTTTCAATTGTTAACCACAAAAGTCAAAAAATACAAGTCGAAAATGAAATTATACTCAAAAGTGATGGCCACATGTTAGCACCACAACAATAACCACTTTTGACCATTTCAATTGGAAATGAAGTTGTTTTTTACTTTAACTTCCCATTGGCTGAATTTCATCTATTGACAAATCATGACATCATCAAAATTTGAATTGAAATTCAACTATGTTCCAACTATGTTTTGATTATGTTTTCGACTATGTTAGGTAAAAAGTCTAGCCAACAATTCATTGACATGTGACCCTAACATTTAACTAATAATTTGTTGACACATGGCCCCAATGTTTAACAAATAGTTTGTTGCCACATGGTTCACATAAAAATACATATCACCTAGGCTAGGGCTAAATTTAAACTAGACTCAAACTTAGGCTAAGTTCGGACTTAAGCTAAGCCCAAACCTAAACTAGCTTCAGAACTAGGCTAAGCTTTAGATTTAAGCCACCTAGGCTAAGCCTAGACCTAGGCTAAGCCTAGACCTAGGCTAAGCCTAGACCTAGGCCAAATGCCACTTAATTAATTAATTAATTTTTCGTTTTAAGTTTAACCTTTAAGGTCAAGCTTTTGTGATTAACTCATCCCAAATGGTTATTGAACAACGTAAAAGTTTTTGCGTTTTGCTAACATTTCTAATTCATTTTTTTATATACTTTGGAAACTTGTCATGGAAAACAAACAATATGGGATAAATAGTTTAGTTGTAAGCTAGGGTAGGACAACTAGTGAACAATCATTTAGTGGTTCATAGCTCAAAAAAATCCAAGGATTATATTATTTCCTTGTGGTGTCCAAAGATGAATCAAATTCCTCCTCTTAGCGCATTTGAAGCTTTAAAACTCTTCATTAAAAAAAAAGAAATGAAAAAGTTATGGCTCCCTGAAGTAGGGGGGGTCAAAATAGAAAATGTTGTAACACTTGGAAGCCTATTCCTGAACATTGAAAACAATTATAGGACGTTGCTCCAATGCTTTTAGAATTAAAAAAATGATTTTGTAGAACGTAAGGTGGTGCTCCCATAGCACTTTAGATCACTAAAATTGAACAAGAAATGAGAAAGATATGGACTTTGAAAGTAGGAGGGGTCTAAACGAAAAAAGTGCATTTTGTATCTTGAAAAAAATGTGTTTTGTATTTTTTTTTCTAGCTCTTTCTCGATTACTCCTTCATTTGTCTATGGAGTTCAAAGGTGAATTGTAAAGTTTAATTTAGTGATCCCATAAAGTTTTAAATCACTCAAAATGAAGAAGAGATGAAAAAGATATGAATAAGTCTTTGGTATGCCACCGATTAGTCATGGGCAATTCTACCCTAATTGTAACCAATATACAACCTAACCCGCATTGCAAGTTAATCACAATGACTTACTAACAACTACCTAGCAACCTACTTACTTAAACTAGTACTACCTAACTAATTACTTAGCCTAGTCTACTACCAATTAACCTAACTTATTAAACTTATCAATTAACCTAACCTAATAATTGATGTGGCATATGTGGCACCTAGGTTGGGCTAAAGTTAAACAAGGTGGCACCTAGGAATACCAATCTAAAACCTAATAAAAGTGGCTAGGGGTTTAATAGTTATTAACCTACTAACTAAAGTAATCTATGTGGCACCTAAGTTGGGCTTAAAGTTAAAGACAATGGCACTTAACCCTAGACCATCTAATACCTATTTAATATTTAACACAAGTAGCCTAGAAACATAATTTATCTAATAATAATTAGAAAATACCTATTATGTAAGTACCTAGTATGTATTAGATAAATACTTATTAGGTAATAATTAATAGGTACCTAAAGGTAGGTATTAACTACCTAGCTAGTTAGTAACTAGTAGGTAGGTACCTAATAGCTAACTAAACCTTAATCTTAAACCCTAGCTACTTATTAACTAAGTATTTAACTACCTTGTACTTTAAGTACCTACTAATTAAATACCTAGTTAGTAGATAATCACTAACTAAATAAGTAACAAGGTAGGTACTAGGTATTTAGTAAGTACCTAGTATGGTGCCTATAGGTACATAGTAGGTAGGTACCTATTACTAATATTTAACATTATTAATAGTTTATAATACTACCTAAACAGGTAGGTATAATATTAATTTAAGTATAATAAGTAGTTAAAAATAACTAATAGTAAGTAATAACTTTAATTCTCACATGTTATTGCAATTAGTTCTACGATAGGTTAGTAACATTTTTATAATTATAATAATTAATAATGATTAATAATATTATAATATGATTTTAACTTAGGCAAATAATTAATAGTTAACCACTTAAGGTTAATTAAATGTCTAATGTGGCACCTAAGGTATGCACCTAGGTTAAACAATCTAAACCATGCCTAAGCCTCAATCACCTAATACTTATTCAATGGTTAGCATAGGTAAGCTAGAGACATAATGGTTAATAGTAACTAGAAAATACATATAAGGTAATAATTAGTAAGTATTTTAAAATAAGTACTAGCTACCTAGCTAGGTACTTTTATAGCTAATAAGTAAGTATTAAATAAAGTATCTAGTTAGTAACTTAAACGTTAACCTTAGTGGCTACCTATCTAATTAGTAGCTACCTATTAACTACCTATTAAGGAGCTAGCTATCTAATACTCTAGATATACATTAACTAAATACCTAACTATTAATTAGGCGAATAACTAGGTAGGTAATAAGCACTTAATATTTCAAGAAATAATTATTTAATATCTAATTAATTACTCAATTCACAAATTAATCATTATTTTTTAATGTATTTAATTATTTGGCAATTATTCATAAAATAACATAAATTTCTACTCATTAAATTATCTAAATAATTTTTTTTTACCTCTAAAATTAAACCTTTTAAATTACTAGTGATCAACTAATTAAATTACAAATAACTAGGTTTTAAATTATGATCTAACAAAATAAATTATTAACTAATTGTCCAATACTAACTATAAATTATTAAATTTATAGTTTATTAAATTAATTTTTAGAAATAAATAGGTTTTAATTCATCATTGATGTTAATTAGATAATTTAACTCATGCATCATTAATTTCCTTAATTTTATAACTAACAACTATTAATTAACTAATATTTATTAGTCATTAACCATAATTTTTTATAAATAAAAAGTAACTATCACATGGTTTAATAAATATTAATAGATTAAGTTATTACTATATTTAGAAATATCAACCTGATAAAAAAATATTATGTATATTTCATAAATTTGATTAATTAATTAATTAAATGTTCAATGGTACTAAATAATTTTTAATAATAAATTAAAAATTAATTTGTGAAGAATTTTTGATTTATTATTCATTTGTTGACTAAATATTTACTAATTAATATTCATTAGATATTAACCATAACTATTGGTTAAGTAGTTAAATCATTTTATTGAAAATTTTCAAAATGAATGAAAATTTTCAATTTATTAAATAAATAATTATGAAATAATTAATTCAAAATTTCACTTTTTCCGACTAATTATTTATAATATTTAATTATTTTATAGTAACTAATTGGTAAATATTAGTTAGTAGTTAATAAATTATTGACAAATCATTAGTCGATAAATATTTAATATCTAATATAAACCTATTAACTTGTTAATATAAATTAAATAATTTTTAAAAAGTAATGATTATTGCATATTTTTTAACCAATCAATTAATCAATATTTATAATTCATGAATATCAAATACATTGTGCACCCCTTTGAACATCCAAAGGTCAAAAGTGCACATGGTTGCACTATAACAAAATGCATCCCTATACGCCAAATGATTTCACTAAATTTTGAGTGAATTCATTGGTCCCATTGAACGGGATTTAATGGGGGTGTTGTGAATTCACTAATCAATTGAATATATATAACTCTACCTCTATATGTTTTTTCATGGTTTTTATGCCATTGGATTGTGATATTTTATGAGGCCTTTGTTTAAACTCATGCATAAAGCCAAAATTTAGGGCCACACATTTAATTATGATAGATAATGCATTTTTTGCTAATTCATTTCAAAGTTTAATTACAACTTAGTTATCATTCACCTTGTAAAATGCCCATGTGGGCAAGTTGTGATTGTATGACTTCCATGCAACAACTTGCAACTTCAAGTTCTCCTTGTGCACTAGGAATAAATGCAATACATTGTTTTCCATCATCCGGCACTTGTTCACACATTTTACAAAACCAAATAAAAGAGTACTTTGATTACCATTCACATTATCCATGTCAGTGGGAGTGGGACTTGAATGATCCATTTTCTATCGATGATTGAATCATTTAGTCCTTGTCACAACTTTCAAAGTCCTTAACATTAGGCAATTGTGAAGCATACACAATGCACACAACAATGGTGCAATGAAAGATGCAAGGTATTGATAGTAAATTGAAAACAATGCACAATTTATCCTTCAATCTTTTAATGCTACACTTCACTTAGTTTTCTATGTTTCTTGAAAGAAAAAGTTGAAATGATGCCAATAGTGCATGACAACTTTAAGAATTCAAATCAATGTTAATGTACCCAATTGAATAAAAACAATTAATGACAATTGAAATGGTGAAGGTTGGAAACAAAAAACACGTGCATGTATAAATTGCAAACAAAAAATGAGCACCAATGTTGAAAAGACAAAAAGATAAATGCAATTGCTTAGCTTTTTCATTGTCATTTGCAACTTCCATAATTGATCTAGATGTCTACAACATGTTTCTATTGTTAATGTCTTGTATTCATGCACCCCACAATAACAACATACTTTCATTCCAATGTGGCATTGAAAGTTCTTTTCCACCTATAATCTCACATTCAAAGGAAAGCTATAAGGTGATGATATGATGATTGCAATCAAATTTTCTACTATGAAGAAACAAAAGAAATAAATGGTGTGTTTCAGAAACACTTTAAACCTTAAACCCCCAAATCTTAATGCACCTAAACCTTAACACATTTGAAAAAATTGATAGTGGTATTATTAGGTGTTTGGTGAATTTATGGTTGACAACTAAAAGGATTTTTGCAATCAATTTGAGCAAAATAATCAACATTTTATTTTACAAACTCTTAAGTTTAGACATAGAGGTGAGTATTACAATTTTTTGTTTTTAGGGTATGAATGAGGGGTGAATTTTTTATTTTTTTGACCTCTTAGGTTATATATCATTATACCTAGTCTAAAAATCATAGGGTATTTGTTGTGAAAATAGATACTCATCCAACAATGGTTACAACCCATAACATTCCATTTTGTTTCATGATTGACCTACTAGTTAGTAAAAGGTAACACCATGGGCTTTTATTGGCCTAATGATTCCCTCGCCCTTCATTATTTGGATGAACATTTCATACCACTATCTATGTGGATGGAAAAGAACATCTCAATTCTCATGAAGGATGGTTATGTCTAATGTTTAGGCACTAGTTAGAGGTTGGTAGTTACTACAAATAATGATTAGTAGTAGAAAATTTGTGCCTTGACCTAAGTCCATAAACGGGTAGCAACTTGACCATTCAATAGTACATTATGAATATTAGGGAAATTTGATCGCACTAGTTTAGTATAACCTCCTTGGTTGACAAGTGTAGTGTAGATCATGGTGGAAGACCAACTTGAGCAAAAGGATTCATTTTGGATTTCACTTGAAACCCACCCACCATATTCTTAGCCATAAACAATGTTTTGGGTGGTAATTTTGGATATTCAATTAATTTTTATGTAGTAGAAGAAAAGTGACTAGGGTAAACATGTTAGCATCTAAACACTTAGTGTTTCAATCACCTCTTTCTCACTCATTCTGCCTCTTTTCCACCCACACTCTAAAGATAAAATATATAGCCCATTAAAAAATGTAATCATGGTCATTTAAATCATTCAAAACTAGTCAAAGATGAAAAAATTACATTTTTTCAAAGTTGAAGGGGGGTAAACTTTGTATTAAAAAATGGATCATACAAATGGTAGCCCATGATGGCTTGTTTAGTCACTTAAAATTAAACAATAACTTGGGCATTAATGAACAACATCTATTCCCACATCGAATTGGATGAAGATTGGGATGACATGTTTCATCAAAGTAAATGTTCATTTTTTAACATAGGGCTCATATCACATGTAGAATAGGGCTTCTAGATCGTCAATGTTGGGTAAATAATGTTTCGTTCATTAACTCCTATGACATGCTCCCAAGCTCCTTGATAGATTAAAATGTGAGTTTAAGGTGAAACAACGGAAGGTTCAGGAATTGGGGCACGTTTTTTTGCTCATAACATTTTTGGGGTAGAAGGGCGTGCTGGAGCTTCGAGATGGGGACTAGAAAGAGTGACAAGCAATTCAATTACTCACACGAATTTACACAAGTTAAACAAAAAGTTGTTTAGTGCGTAGTTATAACACCTTTAGTGCACAGACGAACCATGGGCAAACACAGATTCACAAGACTCACCACGGCTCGAACTTGGGGGAAGTCACCACCTTCCCCCTTATAATATATTCTGTGCCTAGCCATGGGACCAGCACCTAAATATCATTTTGTCCCAAGATTCCTGTGACTTTGGAGGCCCATAACTTTGTGTGCAGACCTTCGATTAAGGTGAGGTATAAAGCAAAGTTATAGCCCTTGTCAAGAGCTTTCCAGCGATATGTGGCACATCACCTGCACGCAAGGAAATCAGGGCAATTTTGATTTTTAGTGGTCGGGAGTCAAATTAGACTCATGGCCTTTCTTTTGGCCATAACTTGTGTTTTAATTATCCAAATGGGTCATGCAAGATCAATTTAGACATGTAGGTTCTAAGAGATTTCCAATGATATAAAGACCTCTTCAATCCAATGAGTTTTGACCCCTGCAAGCTCCCTTTGAAGATTCAAGAGTCCATTGGAACTCCAACTCTCAAAGTGGGATTTCACTTGGGAGTGTGAGGGTTCATTCCCTCAAACTTTCCTACACTCTCAGGAACATGAAATGTGACTCCTAGGCTTCACTCTTGGCCCGCACCTTTGCTAGCCCTTGCCTTGGTCATGAGCCCAAGGCTAAGGTTGTGACATCCATTACTCCTTTTAAAAGTTTGTGGGCACGGGTTTTTTGTTGTCCTCACCAAGTTCCACATTGCCTTCTAGTTGCATCCTCCTAGTTACATTAGGAGTTCTTAATTCCATCCTACTCTAAGCTCTCTCTCCTCTTCGTCGCAAGTTTGTAAATTTTTTCACATTTTGAGGTGTTTATGTTTCAATGTAGATTTGTTCTTTCATGTTGATCGATCTTGGTATTCTATGTGTGAGTAGGTCGATTTTGGTGGTCCCATGGTGATGGTGATGAAATGTTGGTGGTTTCAACTCCCTCTTGAAGCTTGGCCAATTACTGCCTTTTGCGATCCACGCCCCATCTATATTTCTTTCATGACCTTTCTCTTTTAGCAACATCTTACTATTGTTTGGAGATTGACCCATAATCTTTCTTTCGACCTTCTTTCTTTTTTGACTTTGCCTTTTTCATAATAACATCCAGTTGTTATCTGAAACTCAACCCATACTTTGTTATTTCAACTTTTTTTTTTGATTTGCTTGTTGTTGCTTCTCTTTTTCTTGACAAATTATGCCTTTTTCATTACCTTCTTTTTTTCTTGACCCTAAACCTTTTGAACTTTCAATAATTGCCAATTATTACCTCTTTTTCTCGACCCATATGTTAATGACCATCCTTTCTTAAGTTTGAGGAGCTCAACATTGTTCATAATGCATGTCCTTTCTCGAAGCTCCACACCTTAAGGCCCTATGTTAGTGTTACTTTTGGAGTTGTCTCCAAGCTCCATGCTTTGAACCCAACCATTGTTCATGTTCCTTTTTTCCAGTTGTTGCTACAAACCTTCTCTTCTCTTTCTTTTAGTTGTTCATGTTTACCTTTCCTTTTTCTCAAGTACTCATGTTCTTTTCCTTTGCAACAATTGCTACTACAAACCCTTTCCTTTATTTCTTTCTTAGTTGCTACTCATGTGGTCTTCTCATTTTTCAGTTGCCACCTTTTTCTTACATGTTGATGTTAGTTTTATATTATTTTCTTTCAAACTTCTAATCTATATTTCAATTTTCCTTCTTGAGGTTGTTATATTGGTTTTCAGTGATATATTACATATGATTCTTCAGCTAGTCTTGGTGTTAACTAATTGATTCCCTATTCCTTGGTCATTGTAAAGTATTAACCTTGTTGTTTAGTGCCCTCTTGCCTGGTTTTTTGTTCGTGCTTGTAGCCTTGCTAATTGTTGAAAACATGTTGTGTAACCTAAATTCATCCCCATGTATTTATGCGGATTAATTTGAAAACTTGTTTGAAAATCATGGTGAAAATGGTCACCCATTTTAGCAATAGTTGTTGGAATCCAAACTATAATGAACTATGTTCTAGCACATTTTTAAAAGGTTTTTTGAGCTACTCGTTGTGTTGTAGAACCTAATTTTGATGTTCATTTGGTCACCTATTTTCTTTCTCCTTCTTTTACTTACTTTGGTTTCCTTTGTATCTACCTTTTTCATTGTTTTTTTCCTTAGGATGCTTAAGTATTCAAAATTAGTCACATGTGATTAAAAATAATCAATTAATGGCTATTTTACCTTGGTGTGTTTTGTAAGTAAATGCAATGATAGTAGGTTATGCACCTCTATGGATTTTTGAGTTTCATTTGGAGATGGTTGAGTTTCGTGTAACAACTCATGAATGTCTTCAAAAACTACCTTCATCTAGGTTTACAACATCAATTTCTATTGGTTGTTATTCTATAATTGTGGCATATTTACATAATAACATTAATCATTTTCTAGCCTATAGTTAGGAAGATATTTAGATATTGGATGTTGATTTGTTTCAACTACATGTAGAAATTATGAAGCAACATATTTTCCCCCCCACTGAGGATTATTTTCAGCTTCATCCTTTGTTGTGTACTCTTTTTCATTCTTTGCATTGTTCAAGTTTGTTGTAATGTAAATCTCTAATGGTCTTATTTTGTTATCCATTGCCTTTGGATTTAAAGGCCATATACCTATAATTTTAAACCTAAACTTGATCTTTTTTTGTGAGTGATTATTGTAATTAAGGCTTGATCTATTTATCCAACTAAGGTTATTTTTTCTGGTTCCATGCGATTGTTTCTAAACATAGTTGCATCCCTAATCTTTCTGAATGCTATCTTAAAAAGTGATGTGTGTGATGACAATGTGATCATGTTTAACCCAAATTTTTTTGCTTGTTTTATTGCTTCTAAAGTAACATGATTACCATGTCCATCTAGAATTAACAAGTGTCAATAGGGACACTCCACTTAAAACTAACTTGTTAAAAAAAGACATAAACTCCTTAAACATAAAAGTAATAATCCAAGTTTTTTTTGCATTGCCATATAAATTATAGTTTGTAAAATTTAATGTACACATCCTTTAATCTCTCACCTTTAAAGATGTAGAAAGTAGTAGAACAACCCTTTCAACATTGATTGCACAATTTACAAATAACCATTCTTGAGATTTTGGGATGGTGTTGTAAACTACATTAAATCTTTTCCTAACCAAAACTTTTGCTCCAGATTATTTTCCAACTTCAATTCCTATTTCATCAGAGTTCCATATATGATTAAAATTATAATTGTGTTGGGTATACATTGATTGCAAATTTTTGTAGAAATAATTGCATGAATTAGGTGTTAGCTCTTATGTTCTACAAACTTTGAATCCTTCTACCTATTGTATGCTAACTTTTGGATGTTTGTGCTTGAACTAGTACCACCAACTATCACCTAATATTCCATCCCAAAATATTGTACAACCCTTGTTTGTGTTAGCTTTGCAACTTTCATCTTTGGTTGTTGTAAGCTAATGGATAGTCCACATTCTTGCATTACTAATGTCCATACAATCATTGCTATGTCATTTTTTTCTATAAGCATGCACAAATCTTGGCCCCATATTTTTAGATTTAATTTTTCCATTCAAGTGGTTAAAAAATGAGTTCATTGGGATGTTCCATGACTTGTTAGCCCTCCTTAAGGAATGTGTCCTCTTTCAACAACATCCATTTTTGCTTCTAATGTTTCATTTGTCCACATGGTTTTTTTGGTTATTGAAGGCACTTGATTCAATTCTGGTGCTCATCTTTTGTTTTGTGCGTTAGGAGTAAGGGGAAAATTTTCCTTGTTAGTTATAAGGTTTGTTGTTTACAAATCCAACATGTTGTTCCATCTCCTAAGATGACAATCCTTCTTAGGTTTATCATTCATCCTTCTTCAGGATTGCTTATCTTTTTTTGGTCTTGTCCTTTAACAACTTAGTGGAGTGTGTTTTGGCCCCACCAAATGTATGCCTTTTTTTCCCTTATAAACAACCCAAAAGCCCAAGAACTTAAAAAGTGTAGTAAATTTGGAAATTTTGTTACAACATGTTCATAGATTGTTATAGTAGAATATAATACCTTATAAAGTTTTGCAAAATCATCCCAATCTAAATCAACATCTTCTATTGTTGTGCATGTAATGGGGAAAAAATTGTAAAAATGGTTGATAAGATTTAATCGATCCTTAGTTGTTTTGAAGCTTCTTGATACAACATTTCAAACTATGGATTTTTGGATCCAATGGTAATCATTATATTTTTGGAACCTTTGATTGTAAATCCAGTCTACAATTTCAATTGATATGTCTAATGTTAATCCCTCTTCTACATGCTCTTTTTAATCACCTTTTGTAGATTTGCTTTTGAATTTCATTTTTGTTTTTCTACTTGCTCTACTTTTTTTTTGACACTTGTTTTTTGCAAGTAAACTCTTAGACTTGGACTATCATTTTTTACATGTTTTATTGTCACTAGCATATTAGGATTCCTTAGATTAGAATTCCTTAGCATTGGAACATTAGGATCTAGGAATTCTAAGCAGAGTTGAAACTATTTTTCTATTTTAGTTCATACAAAGGACATCCTTGGAGCTTAGATTAAAAGTAGGAAATTGATGTACTCAATTGACGTAAGCCTTGTTTAAGTTTAAACTTTGATTTTCGCATTTTTTTTGTGGAGGGAATGCAAATTTTTTTATGCATAAGAGGAATCCTTGGGGACTTTCTTTTGGGGACTAATAAATGTGATGCCTTAGAGGATTCAAAGAAAGGATGTCCTTTGTTAATCCTTGTGCATTGTATCCTTGTTAGGGTTTATGGTTTATTAATGAACAGTTCCATGCCCTTTAATGTGAGCGTAAACCCCCATAACCAAACATGACTACATATACAATGTGCTAGTCCTCTCCCATAACCAACCATGATTACATAGAACACTGTGCCTTTTTTTTTGGTTATTGTTTTTTCCCACACACATAATTGCACTCAGAAAAAAGGATTTCGGTTGGATTGTATAAAAAATCAAACACATTTTCCCAAGACTGGGCGTTCAGTCATAAGGTTGCATTTAAACACATTCACGAAGGCCTGACGCTGGTCCGCACAAGAGAGGTGTTTGGTCACCAGGTGATGTTTGGTGGGGGGCATGTTTACCCTAGTCACTTGGCAAGCAAAGTTTGGCTTTCTTTGTACATGTGATTAGCAAGCAGCGACAAGGAGGGCGCATAATCGAAGTTCGTAAACAAGTTTGCTTCGCTGTCTAAGTTGATCCATTTGATCAGCAAGCAATGACAAGGAACCAACAAAAAGCACAAGAGAAAGATAAAAGAGGTTTGAGTTGGTGCGAAAGAGAAAGCCAAAAAAAAGAAAACACAACAAGAAACAATTAGAGAAAAAGTTTCCACATATTTGATTTGATGGCGAAAAAGAGAAGGACTTGAAAGCAAAATCAAATACTTCCCCCACTCAAAAACGAAAAACAAGAAGATAGAGGGTTTTTTTGCATCTGAGCTATGGAATTCCAGACTGTATAACCCATAAAAGAATGGAAAATTTGGACAATCTTGGAATGTGTAGCCTTGGACTTCATGAGTAAGTTTGCTTCTTTGTCCAAGTATACACACCCATTGGATCAGCAAGCAATGACCATGAACCAAAAAAAAAAACACAAGAGAAAAAATATAAAAAGGGGTTTGAGTTGGTGGAAAGAGAGAAAACAAAACACAACCCAAAAGTAAATAAGTAAACAATTAGAGAAGAAGATATTGGAGATGGTTTGATTTGGTGGGAATTAAAGAGAAAGGATTTGAAAGCAAAAAGAAACACCCCCAACAGAGAGAGAAAGAAAAGAAAGCTGAAGGCTTTTTTTGCATCTTGAGAGCTATGTAATTGTAGACTGCATAAAATCATAAGAGAATTCACAAGCGACTTAAAGAAGACGGAAAAAACCGAAGAAGAAAACGATGAAGAACGAAGGAGATCGGAAGACGAAGAAGACGACGACGAAGAAACCATCGGGAAAAACAAAACACCGGCGGTTCTCCGCGTGGCGTCGTGGGCTCCCTTCAGTAACTTGACCGGTCGAGTCGGTTACCGTCTCTCTCGTTCGCTCGCGCGCTCGTGTCTCCTCTCGCCTTGCGCCATCGATGCACGTTCTACCCCTGCGCTTGTGTTCCTTTGTAGCAGATTTTTAGCAGCGGACGGGGCAAAAGAACCGATCTTTGGTTATTTCTTCGAACCGGTTTTGTCGTAGGCAGAATTTTTGTCGGGGTTTGGTTTTTTCCCGTTTCTTCTCCGCTGAAGCTCGACCTGGCAAGAGAGAGAGAAACAAACCCTAACGAGTTTGGTCGCAGCTGAATGCTCTGACCCTCCTCGGTTTTGGATTTGATCTCGGGGACAAGTATTTTCTTCAGGTGGAGGAGGAGATTGCTTTTTCTGTTTTGCTGAAAGAAATTTGGAGCTTTGAAAGGCGGAGTAAGTAGTTATGGAGCAGCAGCTCGGGTTTCGTTCTTCTTCTTGGCTCTGTTTTGCGTTGGGGTTGCTGTTTCCATTTCTAGCGCTAGTTGCTGCTGCTGTGCAGGTTCGTTTCCGGACTCCCATTCCCTCTCCTACTCCACCAAGCATGCTCCTTCTTCCACGACTCATGTTGTGAATTTAGGGGCGGGGGTGTTGTTGCGATTCCTTTTTCCGTAGCCTTGTTTGTGTGTCCGGATGCTGGATCTTGCGGGGAGCCTCATGGACGACAACTTGGCTCAGGGTGGAAACTGTGCACGGAGATGATGTTGTGAGGATGTGTTGTTGCATTGATCCATGCTCGGTTATGTTACAGCTTCGTCTTTCGAACCTTTTTCTCTTTTAGGTTTCTGTAGGAGCTGTAGCTCGTGCTCCTGCTCACCTTGTAGGCCTTAGTGTTAAAGCAGAAAGCTGAAGCTCTTGCATCTCATGCACACATTTGTCACTTTGTGACATGTACTGCATGTTGCTGCCGGATCAATTCTACTGATACACCTTCCAAATGCACAGTTGCACACTGCTGATTGCTCAACTACTGCATACTCATTGCTACTAATGCTTTTTGTAATGGTGATTGTTGTTTTATAATGTACAGGAAGATGCGCTTGGCACATTGCTGTTTGTGGAGGCTGATAGTGGGCGGCACTTTCTGCAAACAGGGGATTCAATTTCAAACTCAGATGTATGTTCATTAAACTCTTTTTTGCATGGTAAAACCTAGAGGGATTCTCTGTTTTGATGATCTGAATACTTCCTGCTTACAAGTACAATTGACACAATCAAAGTTCTGGAATGTGAAAAATCTTTGCACTGATGAAGCCATGTCACATATGGCTTATGTACTGTTTAGGAGTGGAAATTGGAGTTCAGTTTATACTAATTGATCTTTGATCTTTCTGTGAGGTAGACAGCGGTATTTTCTTACTCTGATGTCACAACATCTGTGGCGGTGCTGTTGGGAGTTTTCCCACCTGTTGATGTCAGCCAGTCATCTGCCTTGAAGGTATGCTCTCCAGCAAAACTCCAATTGTGATATCTTGCAGCTGAACAGGCAAAACAATCACCCCCTCCTACTGTTGCATTTTTGAGTAGCAGGGAAGTAGGTCTGAAGAAGTTCATGAATGAACCATAGAGTAACAGAGAATTGCACATTGACATTGTGCAAAAGGATATCTAGGGTTGCTGCACATGGGCAGTGGATCTCACATGGTGGCTGCTGCCTTGACAGGTGGATTCTGTTTTGGTACCGGATCCCTTCTGTCGTCCACGTGCAGTTCTGTTGCTGAACATCATGGGAGTTGACTCTGGTGAGTCTGGTCCTTTACTCTCTGTGAGGAAGTCTCTTGCTCCCCTGTATATGATTTTTTCCAAGCCATGATTCATTGAGTGTTCTTGGATCAGATTACTCACTCATACCTATATTTCTGAAGAAAGCTTTTGATTTTTCTCACAGAACTGCTCAGCGAATGGACAGCACAGGAAATTCTTGGCAAATCATTGTTTCAGCAGCGCCCACTATCCACAGTGGATTCACAGCTGTTTGAGCTTTCCGGTAGTGTTTTGCTGGATCCTTTTACATGTTGAATATCTGGTGTTTTAAAAGTTGTTATGTCACCTTGTTCTATCTCTCCTTTGAGCTGTTCAGGTCATAAGGTGTTGTTTAGGTCAGGAGGTTCCTCAATATTGCAGAAAGCACAGTAGTGTTGTCCGTGGTTTGATACTTGCTAAGTTAGGGTTAGAAATCTGATTGGCATCTTCTCTTGTGATAGGCAAGGATGTGAGGGTGGATGATTTGCTTGGCTCTTTCGATTTGGATATGACAGATGCATCTCTGCAGCATGCTATAAAAGACTTGGTAAGCTTTTTTTCACTACCAGTACCAGTTAAGCTTCCCGGATGCTGTCTGGTTGGTGGGGGCCTTGTTGGTGTGCGGGATGGTTCTTTTGCTTTTGATGACCTCCGAGAGCTATAAGTTGAGAGCTAGCCAAAAAGTCTAGGCCTTTCGTGCAACATGAAAATAGACATGGATTCTTGACTGTTGTTGATTTCCTCTGGTGCAGACTTCGCTTTTGGGGGCTTTGTATGTACCAGAGGGGGGTTCAGCAGCTGGGACTCTGTCAATGCCCTTGACCAGTGACAATTCCATTGCATTGGATCTTTCAAAGGCAAATTTATCTTACCTGACACATGAATTTCTCTTTGAATATCTTATCTTCTGTTCCTATGAACAAGGAGACTTCCAGTGATGTTCAGCACATGTTTGTCATCATTTTCATGGTTGGGGCATCTTATTGACACTGCTGAAATTGTTCTCTCTCAGTGCATAGTCTTGACCTTTGTATTTGTATTAGAGATTCTGGCTAGTGTTGCTGATCAACCCAATTCTTTTGCCTGGTGCAGGATGCTGATCGCACATTTGCAATGGAGTTGGTGGCCCTTGTCAGAGGTATGCAGCATGCAGTGGCAGAACGTAAGGAGCTAGGACATGTTTCTGACAGTCCAGCACAGCTTCTTACAGGCATCATTACAGGCATTGAGGTATGCCCACTGTTACTTCATTTATTGCTTGAGATATAAATGGATGTAGTTTGCATTCATATTTTGGTTTCCAGTGTTTCTCAAAACTCATGCCAACCTGTGTCTAGTTTCCAATAGAGTCTAGATCTATGTCATCTGTAGTATTGGTTCTGGTGAGATGCTTTATGGTGGTCAAACCTGTGAATCGGGCTTTGAAAGGTTCCAAGAACATGTAAGAGAAGCCATTAGATAGTCTAAATTTGCATACCTATTCTTCTTTTGAGTTTAAACCTTTGTATGCCACAATTGCCGAAGAAGGTTTTCATTCCTTTAGGGTCTTGGCTTTTGAAAATGTTGTGGAGATTTCGAATGGGGAGGTAGATAGTCGAACATTTGATCTTGTTGCCATATTGGGCAAAAGAAAATGGACGTATATCCTTTGTTCATACTGTCCCAAAGTCTATCACTAAGAAGATAAGTTTAGTAACAGGAAGTTTCCCAGAGTTTGTAGATATACCTTTTTTTGTTATGGAGAAAGGGTTCTAAGTTCATGCCCAGCAGCAGCTTCCATTTCTGCCTCTATCAATATTAGCACATCCAAGGAGCAGTGTTAATTCCTCCCACATCCCCATGCATAAACCTGTAAAAGTGGACTGAATAAAGTACAGACCATTTAAATTGTACCACCTGGGCTGATCATTATGATTGGCCAATTGAGGACGGTCATTTCCTTCTGCCAGCATTACTGCAGGACCCTGCTAACATGGGCATGCTCTAAACTTTCTTTTCTTCCCCTCATGATTCACTGCTGGATTACTCATTGCACCTGTGCATTCCTTTCCTTCCCTAGAACTTTCCACTACAGAGATGACAAAAAAATTCTATTTTGGCTCTCTAGTCTATTTTGCATAAAATTTGTGATAGGATGAGTAAGTCCCATTGTTTTAGTTTTGTGTTGGTTCAGATATCAGCCCTTCAACTAACTATGTTTGAAGTTGAGACTTAAGCATTGATATTTTTAACAAGTGTTTTCACCCAGAATATGCAGGTTTTAACTTTTAACATGATAGATATGCTTCATGGGGATTTCAATATTTCAGATTCTGTGATATTTGGGTAGTCAGTAGTCTGTTTTTCAGGTTCTGAATGCTTTTTGGCTCTGAAGAGAGTTCTTTGGATCTCAAATGGTGATTTTACTTGGTCTGCTGAAAAAAAGGGTTACTCTTCAAAGTTTCTTTGAAGGAAAATGAGAGTTTTCTTAATAAAGAATGGAATTTTGTCTAGATTTTCTGCCTTTGTAATCTTCAGGATGATCATCTCACAGGCTTCTTAGTCAAAAGTTGGGTGCTCTTCACAGGCCACTTATTCTCTAAAAATCTTGTTCTTGAAGTTCTTTCTTAGCAGGATTCTTGAATAGAGGGTTTTTCCCAACTGGCCTTGGTGATTTTCCTATGTTTAATTGGTGGATCATTTGTCTTTCCATGCCCTCCCATGACATTGTCTTGCTCCACCACGTATCATTGTTAGTCATAGTGGTGCTGTTATTCATTATGCTTGCATTGTTGTTTTACTTGACTTTTGTAGGCATTGCATAAACAGTATGGCAGTGGAGCTCACACTCAGCAAGCATGCAAGCTTGTATTGCTTGCAGCAAATAAGGTCCTTGAGTCTTTGCAAACTGCCTATGGTGGTGAGTTTTCAGTCCCCTTCTCATGTCAAGCTGTGGATGGTACAATGTTCTAGGTGATAAACAGTTTAAGATATTTGGACATCCATTTCAAATGTATTTTTGTTAAGAAATTTCACACTGCTGTTTTGCAGGTGAAATTGTAGGTGTTTTCACCTTTGTGAAAGAGACAACTGACCATGGAAGCCCATTTCAAATTACTGTATCTTCAAGGTCAGCTCGGATTCTTCAAGCTGCTGCACCAACTGCAGATAATTCCACCCTCACTCCAGAAGATGAGGCTAATCGACTAGCAGACCGTGCTATTGTTTTCTTCACAGTAGTCATATTGGTCATTTCTGTCATTCTTGCGGTACGTTCCGAATTGAATTCCAATAACTTTCTTGGAATCATGAATCAGACGTCTGTTTTGCAGACTTGGTTTCTTAACTGTTTTCTTTTTGTGCTGCAGCTTCCAGTTTGGAACTTGTGACTGATTCAGGTCCACTGACAGTTGAAAATTGAATTGTGGTATTGCAGAGTTTCTGCTTGTTCAGTATGCCTATCACACGGGATACATTACTCTATTCTGGGGTGAAGCTTGACTAAGCCAATCAACAGCCTTTGTGCAAAGGATGGCTGTCTCAATTATATTTCTGGTATGATCTCAAGGTTGAGTCAAGTGGTTAGACAGAGTTGAAGTCTGTTGAGGATATCATTACCATCTTGAAGAAGCTTGTCTGTTGGAGTGGGCTGTATTAATTGTGATATTGATGACCATTGTAGTCCACTAGCATTACATCAGAAGAGGCTGTAGAAGTTTCCTTTAATGTTTATCAAGCTTGAGTTCCATCTGAAGGCCCTGAAACTTGGGTTTAAGTAAGGGTTCCAGATCTAGATGAACCTAGGCCTATTTGTTACCACATAAATTTCATCTTGTGCAGCAGAGAGTTTGTAGTTTGTACCTTGTCTCATGATGAGTAACACAATCTCCATTGCTAGTGTACTGATTATCTGCCTTTGGCTCTTGCCAGTCTCACTCGAGATGCTCGCTGTGAATGTTGGCTGACAAAGTGGCTGTGCTGTGAGTTCTGGGTTCCTTCCACAGGGCACAAGGTGGGTCCTGTCCCATAGCTAACCACTTTGATTAGCTATGTATGTTCCGGTCACAGGCAGCTACCCACCTTTTAACCGGACAAGTGATATATGTACTTAACTACTTACATAGTAACCACAGACATCCCCTATCTACTTACTGTGTGCGGGTTCAATTGGATATCTCATGTTGTGATACTTTATCCTTACCAATGGTTGCCCTAAAAGTACTCTGTGCTGATGCCTTCTGGTTTTGTTTCTTTTTGGTGGTTGTTGGAGTGAGGCTGAGGGTGGTGGGGTGGTGTGAGAATGTTTTTTTGGGGGGGAGAGGGGAGGGGGAGGGCATTTTAGATCAATGAATATTCCTCGTAGAAAAGAGGAGGGATCTTATGCTGACTCCTTAAGAGTGAGAGGGAAATTAATTATGTTTATAGGTTTAAGATCTTTCCTACTCTAAAGAACCCATTTCCTCTTACAACTTGTGATCTACAAACGATGAGGTTTGTGATAATTTTTTCCTATGGGTGGGGATATTCAGAAAACATTGTTCAGGACTCAGCTATTCCCTTGCCCCAGACCCCTTATTTTGAGAATGCCCCCACCCCCACCTTAGGCTATACCCTATGCTTAATATCTTGACCTAAGTCTGCCTTGTGTTTGTAGGTTTGGTATTGAGCATAACCTTCTTGAGCATCTGAGGTACCTTTCCAAATCTGTAGGGTGTTTAAGGGTGGTAGATTATGCCAATTTTTTATGTGTAGGGCTTAACCTATCATAAAGCACAAGGAAAAATTTATCATGAACCAAACCTATGTAGATTGTGAGGTGGATGAATCACCTCTCCTCAGCTGCTTATTTGGAGGATGCCCCCACCCTAGGGCTGTACCTATCATAAAGTACTAGGCAATTATCATGAACCAAACCTATGTAGATCATGAGGCGGATGAATCACCTTGTCCTAGGCTGCTTATTTTGAGGATGCCCCCACCTTAGGGATTTACCTATCATAAAGTGTTAGGCAAAATTTATTATGAACCAAACCTATGTAGATAATGAGGCGTATAAATGGGAGGGTTCTTATACCTACTCAGTAGTGAGAGGGTTTAAGAACCTACAAATAGGTATAATATCCCTCCCAATTTCTAGGAGGGAAATTGATGGATATGAGATGTTCTCCACATACACTACAAATTTTCTCTGAGTGTTTTGCCTTAAGGAATGGTAGGTCGCATGGAGGTTATGTTGCTTTTAGGTGTGGGAACCTTCCACTCTTGTTCCCAAGCCCTCAAACTCCATAACCCCTTGTGGACTTGCCTTACCCCTCGGCAGATATGAGTTGAGATTTGACTGTGACAACAACAAATATGTTTAATTTTTCATCTACTGGGCAGGTTAAAAATTTCAACAATCAGATGTAATAAAGGTGTAAAATACATGATGGTCATGCCATGATATTTACATTTCTTTTGTTTGTATTTAAATTTGGAGTCACACTTCAAATCACATTATTTGTGATATACATATTAGTTTATATTGCTTAACAAAATTCAAAATTACAACTAAACCAAATTTGATTGCACATGAAGGAAATAAAATGAAATATCTAAAAACCAATTAGTATAGATCCTTGAAATTAAATGAAGTATCAAATCATTTGCCTCCTCTTACCTACTTACTACTTCTCAAGCTTTGAGTTTAGGCTGTTAAGAACTAATTCTAACTTACCAAGTGTCTTTTTTGTACATGTGTTTGAACATCACCTATTTCATAGAGTAAAGTCCAAGCTACTTGTGGCATTAAGGTTGGTGTAGAACTAAGAGAGTGCATAGTCCGTACCTAACATAGTCCTTCCCTAAAAGACATGGCCAAATAAAATAGCCTTCATGTAAAGGGCTAAAAATAAAGGGAGCTTCCTTCCAACAGGTGACAATTCAAGTTGAATATATTGGGATCTGGTTACTAAAGATCCAGTGTAATCCCACTAAAGAGGCATTTGGGTGTTGGATTTGTTGTGCATGGAAACAAGAGATCACCATGGCCATGTCAGTTTACGTATGAAACTTTAAAACCCATATAAAATCAAGAAAGATAATGGGTAACTAACTATCTTGAGAATCTTGAATGTTCAAAGTAAGGTTGGGGTCGATCAAATCTTTGAGTAAATTGAATGATCTTTGAGCTCCCAAATCTTTACACTATGATGACTGCCGTTTTGTCTAACATCAGAAAAAGCTCCCCTACTACCCTAGTTCAATGTTCAAAGGGTACCCTACTACTTCTCTACTACCCTTGGGAGTCTTGAATGTTCAAAGTAAAGTTTGATGGATCAAATCTTGTCTGCATTGAACAATCTTTGAGCTCCAAAATCTACACTAAAATGAGTCATCGCAGTGTTTCTTCTGACATCAGAAGAAGATCATCTACTACCCTTTCTGAGTAGTGGAGCTTGATCCTTCAAACTTGTGATCCTTTAGTTCTCGTTGCTTCCCATACAGTGTGACATACACAGGCAAGGTGCGTGCAACGAGCACCAAATTGAGCACAATACCAAGTATACATACTCCAGTCATGATGAACAAAGTTTCCTGAAAGCAGATAGCACCTTCACACGTCAAAGCTTCATCGGTGTTTTGGATGACAAACTGCTCAGTGGCAACTGAACTGAAGGCCAGGGCATTAAGTCCCCTCTGCTTCTGTGCTTCACGATCATATAGTGTTCCAGCAATAAGACCTGAGAAAATGAGTGAACCTGCTGGGTTGGCAATGGTGAGGACATTGTACAAGATGCCAAAATGCTTGAGCCCAAAAAGCTCCGACGCAGTTGCTGGAGTCACAGACCAGTGTGATCCATAGCCTAAACCCACCAGCAATGAGCCTACATACAAGGAGCCTGGACATCCAAAGGCAAGCAAAATATGTCCAATTGCCATTCCTGCTTGTGCTGCAGCCATAAGAATTGGTCGTGGAAACGCATAATCCCTGTCAAGAACTCAAAACCGTGAAATTCTGTTCCATCAAACCAGCTGCCAAAAGTTTTGCAAATTTCTCTCTAAGAAGTGCAGTGGTTTTTTTCCAATTGTCAGCATCCAAGGTTATTGGCAGGCAGGAAAAGTAGAAAATTCCCACCACACTTTCTAGCAAGAATCATCAATGCATCCAGCAGATTGGTGGGAGAAACATGATCAGAAATTCAAAAATCAAAACACTAACTGTTCCATCAAACAGTAACAAAAAATTTCATTTCTCTCTAAGAATTGTGGCAGTGTTTTTGCCATTTTCAGCATCAAAGTGCATTGGCAGGATAATGTAAAAATCCTGCTGCACTTCTTAGAGAGAATCACTAATGCATCCACTGCAGATCAGTGGGAGAAGCATGATCAGAAATTCTCAGAGAGAGAGAGAGAGAGAGAGAGAGAGAGAGAGAGAGAGAGAGAAAAACAAAAAAAAGAACAAGGGGGAGGGGGGGGGAGGGGGGGGGAGTGAGATGTGTGGGTACCTGGCAATGATCTCTGAGACATATCCACCACCGATTCGGCCAAGGAAGTTCCAGATGCTGAGCATGGAAACAAATATATGAGCATTTGCAAATCCCAGGGATTGACTGATCTGACCCAAATTGTCAATAACCATCAAACCAGATCCTGCTCCACAAACCACACCGAAAAACAGCAACCAAAAATCAGCCTTGACAGCAGCTTGCTTCATGGTGAAATCCTCCCCTCTTCTTGGTCCAGCTTTTTGTCTTCGCTTCAACTTGATAGCACCATGGGCTACTGCACGAAACAATCGAGAAGAGGCACGATCCAGCCTCTGCTGCCTCTCATTCTCTGGCCATGTCTCCTTCTCATCCTCCAACTCACTGAACAGAACTTCATCTGTATGTGGTGGGGAGCTGTGGTTGTTGTGGGTGTGCTTTTCTTCCCTGCTTTTGCAGTCCTCTAACAGACTTTGTTTGCTGCGGGTACTCTCAGTAGCTGTAACTCCTTCAGTGACTTGAGCTTCTTCAGTTTCTGATGAGAGCATTCTTGTGTCATGTCCCAGTAGTGGAGCTTGCAGCAATGACTCAACATCTTTTTGCAAGATTGGCTGATCAGGGAGATCAGGAACAACAACAACAGAAGAAAAATTCTTCCAAAAGCGGCTACTCATCATAGCAGCTCGGAATGGTATCACCAAAGGTAAACCAAGCAGGAACAAGAGACCATAAGCAAATGCAACAGTGACAGTGTGACTAACATCTGCGATATCTTGCATAAGGATTGTGATCAAGAGATAAGCTGCCAGCGCTAAGCAAACTCCATACACAAACCTAAAGTTTTGTGATTCCTGCACTCTAGTTACGTCATTCTCTGCAGAAGAAGATCGGCCAGCTAGTGCTGCTGCAGGAGACGGCACATGTCGCAGAACAAACATGACCAATATGGCTACCGATGTTGGAATGACTGCAACCATGAATGAAATGGAAGCTTGATCAGGAGCAAATGTAGCTGTATAGATGAGTGTGAAAATGGCCCCCGACAGCCCAGCAAAGCCTTTCAGTATGCCCACCACTGGTCCTCTATTCTCCGAGAAGTTGCGCACACACGTCACTAAAGCTGCTGTGTTGAAGTACGACTCCCCATTCGTTCCCACACCTATCAGCAGACATATCTGCACACATAAATTTCTGACATATTACCATTCCCATCATCATCACAACGGGTCCTTGAAGTACAAGTGTTGGGGTCTCTTTCCATTAGGCTGCTGTGATCACAGTTACACACAGTGTGCTGTGATCACAGCAGCAGCCTAATGGAAAGCCACTGACAAAGGGCCTTGTTTTTCTTGTTGCAGGGACAGTCTACTTTCCATTAGAGAGCTGCAACTGTGATGAAAATATGTAATTAATCATGTTAGGAATTCTGGAAACACATGTTCTCATGGGGAAAAAAAAGGACAGATATCATTATAGAGTGGGTCACAATTTGAGGACTCACAGTTCTCACAGCTCCTGCAATTGGTCAATGGTTGACCGGTAGAGCTATGAGATGAATGTGAGCACAGCTACTTGAAAGAACGTCATAATGGAAAGCTGCTGTGATCACAGCAACCTAATGAAAAGATGCCCTTATAAGGAGTGTTCAATACAGACAGTTGTGAAAGGACGGACGACGCACGCAGGGTGGGTGGACATCGCTTTGTTTACCAGCGCAAAGTGCAGATGAGGTACGCGATGGGTGACAGTGAGCCAGAGCCAGCCGTAGCCAAGGAAATTCTGCAGCGCGCCCAGCAAGATAAGAGCCCAAGTAGGTAACACATCACACAGAAAGCCGGCGAGCAAACCGACGCTGTCGCCGATGTCCTTGGCCACTCCCAGTCTGTTGATCTGCTTCTGGTTGTACCCCAGCGAGGTCTTCAGCACCGGCGATATGGCTCCAAACATGTATCCTATCCCTGCACATGCTTGCAACCACATGGCCGCTACTAACACAAACCATCTGTTATTCCATATCTTCTGTCCATCTCCTCCTCCTCGCCTTGTCCCTTCCTTCATCATCTCCCTCTCTTTTCGTCTGAGCCTCTTCTCTCTTTGTTCCTCTCACTCCGTCTCTGTGTCTCTCTTTGTCTTTCTGTGTGGCTCGCTCTCTCTCTGTGCATTAGAAAAATCTCCTCTTTTCTATTTCCTTTAGTGTCGCTCTAGTTTAAGCATCTCACCATCTTCTTCTTCTTCTTGCTGATTTTTTCTCAGAATTATTTCCTTCCGCTGAATTCACAGGAATCACGCCACCCATCATATTAATCACCGGTGCTGGAAATCTCTCGCTCTCTCTTATATGAGAGATCTGCACATGAGCTAATATATGATCCAGTTAGACTTCTGGCAGCAGTAGTCATGAGCGACGTCTGTTGCAAACTTCTCTTTTGAAACAGTCTGGAGCGTCCTCAGCTGTTCGGCTAGTGGACCGGTGTATAGATCACGATTGCCTACATGTAAAGGGACTGGACGAGTATAGCCTGTGATTCAGCAATCCGAGTGTGCTTGCTGCAACCCCGTAAAAAGAGTAGTAGCAGCAATCTAAAGCTAGGAGACAGAAAAGAGAAAATTGGAGCTAGCTAGCTGCTGCAGGTGGGTCCCAGATCATCATTGATCAGTCAAAGATGATTGCCGATAATTTTGTGTTTGAAATCCGATTTGAACATTATCCTCAATGTCAGTACTCAGCCAGCTAACCGTCCAGGGTTCTAATCCTGTCGTCGCCGTCACCACGCACTTACAGGCACTACCATCATCACCCATCACCCACCACCACGATCTTCACCACAGTACCGTTGTGCTAGCTGATCCGTCACATGCAGTAAAGCCTTCGAAACTCTTGTAACAAATGGAGGATTTGAGGATAATATAAAACCTTCTTTCTAATTTTTTTTGGCTTGGGTATGATCAATCGATGCCCGGCTAAGATTGATGCTCGAGGAAGATTGATGTTCCAAGACTGAGCCGCGATTGATGGGTGGGTCGATCGATCGATCGATGGGGAGAGAGGAAGTGGTGGGGGGAACACTTCAACTGCACGAGACGTGCAAAAGCGAGCAAAGCAATCATCCCCAAAAAACAAGATTTGTTGTGGACGGAACAAGGAAGGTAGGTATGTAGCTTCCGAGGATGCTTCAAGGTAGGTAGGCAGGTAGGTTTTGAGGATGGTATAAGGTAAATAGCTTTTGAAGATTGTACACGGTAGGTCTACTGTTTTGAGGATGCTATTACGAGGTAAGTAGGTTTTGAGGATGGTAAAAGGCAATTAGTTCTTGAAGGGTGGCTCAAGGTAGGAAGGTAGGTAGGTAAGTATGTAGGTTTTGAGAATGGTACGAGGTAGTTAGGTTTTGAGGACGATACAAGTTAAATAGCTTTTGACAATAAAGGTAGCTTGTGACAATGGCGCAAGGTTCCTCCTGGACTCATTTATTAGCATTATTGTTATTGGAGAAATTGTTAGTCAAAATGGTGTGTGTTTTTGTTGTGCATCTGTGCTGTGTAAAAGAGTATAGCCCCACATTTGTGCCTTTATCAGTAGTATTTAGCACACCCAAGGTGAAGTGTTAATTTCTCTGGCATCCTCACCCCTAAACCTGAAAGGGTGAACTGCATCGCACCCATAAACTTGAAAAAAGAAAACTACCTAAAGTGACAAACCGTTTAAATTACCGGCTGGACTAATCAAGAACAGATGTTATTGCAAGGCACCGATACCATGGACATCTTCACCAGCCCCAAGCTCTCTGACATGATTTCGCTATAATACTTCATCCAAAATATATTGGAAAGGTCAATTTACTGTTGCTGCTGCTGCTCATGCTTTAAGGTTAGTTTACACTTAAGTTCTAAAAAATTAAAAATCCAACCTCAAATTCCTTAGCTTATCTTGGGTGGCTTCTTCTTGACTTTTGTGCTTTGATTTTGTTGTTGGCCTTTATTGGCAGATTGGGGTGGGACAATGGGGAACATACAATCTCATTTTAAGTCCTTTGAAATTGTTTTCTCATTATTTTAATTTCATTTAATTTTTTAGTTCAGCCAATGAATTGTACCTTGCTGTGTATTGAGAGGCAAGGTTGTGTACATATTTAGACATCAGTTTCAGCATGTTGCCAAAATATTAGAGGATTTCTAAAATTTTCTACTTTCCTCTCTCACTTGTAGCCAAATTTGGCTAAATCGTCTTGTGGATGATCACCAGACCACCTACATCACATTATCTAAAAACAGAAGGCGGTTGTGTATGCTGTAATGACCTGGTTAAATTTTCTTAGTTCCAGAGTACGGCACTTTATATGATGAATAGGGGGCTAAGTACAACATTTAGAGTGAGGTTTGCGGTCTTGGGGGGCCTTCTTGCAAGGTACCGTGCTCCGGTCCCTTGCTATCTAAAGGCTGCATTGACTTTTGTATTGGATAAAGCCTGTGGGTGAGGCCATTACTGAAATCAGGCTTTGCCCTTGACTGTTGGCTCATGCACCCTTATTTCAGTAGTGCCCCGGGCCTTGGGATTTCTAGACCAAACCGCTTCAAGACCAAAAAGCGTAGATCGGTATCCCAAAAAGCAAGGAACCCACATTCTGCCAAGCCCTTGTTTTCTTTTGTTGATTTGTTCTGAACTAGTGAAGAGACTTTGCATAGGTGTGTAGGTTTTTGGGTGCAGAATATAGGCTCCAACTAGGAATCAATTTGTGCCAGATGATAATTGGAGCCCTGGGTGTTCTCTTTAGACCACTTTTTATTTCATCAAAATTATTTTGCATTCAACTTATCTAACCGTGTTATAACACGGCCTCATGATTTTGTTCAAACTTGAATTAAAGGGTATAATAATTGACAAGTCACTCTGGTTTCTATTGGTCTAGCCTCTAGACAATACTTTGTTTCAGCTGTCAAGCATGCTGCTAAATGAGAGAATGTCTTGACCAGTTGCTTTGATCTTTATGGTTTTCTTCTCTTTGTCTCCTCTATACATAGCCAATATTGTATTTTCCAGCATGTAAGAGCCTAGAGGGTGTCAATCCTTGGTATACACGACAAATACATACCCTACCACATGAATTCATCAGCAAGCTATTTCATGGAATCTTCATGTTGAAAATCTCACATGCGTAATTGCATGGTCTACCTGAAGAAGACCATATAAATGCCATTTTCTATTGCTCTCCAAACACCTTCACAAACCTATCAACCCCAACTCTTAAAGGTCCTAATTGGTTCTCATTTTAATTTTTTTAGGTGAGTGGAATGACACAGATAATCAGTCCCAAAAGTCACTTCCCCACCAAAGAGGCGAATGGGATTTGTGTCACCCTCCAGTCCAAAAGTGCTTTTCTATCCCACGGCCCAACTTAGAAGTCATTCCAAAACATGGTCATAAGTCATAACATATAGAGTGGAGATGAAGAAATGACATGGAGGCAGCTTACCAATTCATATGTGAAGATTGCTTGGGATGACATTCTTCTTTGGATTGCCTTAGAATTTAACATCGATATGAAAGTTTGAGATAATTGATAGAAGTTCATTTTCGGGAAATGGGGTTAAAAGGATCTCTCATGCTTCACACTTTAAAAAAAGAAAAAAGTAGGTAGTAAAATAGGCATAGGCCCATCAAAGGGGTTGTGTGATGCTCACATCTATGGAATAGCAAAAAGGCTATGACCACTGGCCATAAACTATGGCATGGATTATTTTTTAGAAAAAAGGGTGGGAGAAAGACCCATGGCCTTGTGACCCTACCACCTGCATATGGAAAAAAAATCCCAAAAGCTTGGGCAATCTTACCCTTAGTAATGGAATATCAGACCATAGGTTTCAAAAGATTCCGTACGATGGTTTATTGTCCAGTGATAATTGCCTTTTTCTTTTCCCTAGCATGCCTAATTGTAGCATTAAAGTGGTCTTTATAGTACTTTCAAGTTCTGGATGAAGATTTTTAGAAAAACACTCTGCATCTTGTTTGTGCTCATCAAAATGCACATTTTTGTAGTGCCTAGCAAGATCACCTTTAGCAAGACACAATTGTTTCTCATTGGCCAACTACAATGAATAGCCTAGGTGGTGAGAGTTAAATAGTCTCTTACTTTGTACAATCCATCCTTTCAGGTTCATGGGTGGGCATGGGGGGGAGGAATTACACAATGCATGTAAATCAACAAGCATGTATAGGACTGAAATTATGTATATTTATTACATAGTTATGAAAATTTATGCTTTTGTTTACACAAATATCATTTCACTTTTTTATATTCTATGTGTAATTATTGTGTCACATCATTTTTTTACCATGGATTTCACACAATCATAAACTACGCCACAACTTTTGAAGACTAAAATTTCAATTTTTTTCATAATTCCATTCTATAAAACTTTGCACTCATACAACTTATTCTCCTCAAGTGAAGGTCTCTAAAGGTCACAAACATTCATTTATATGTTAACCAAAATGAAACTAAATAATAAATTTTCTAAAATTTACACATCACATGGTTCCCCATATGATTCAACATGCACATTAAATCCAATCACCAAGTAGATTACCAAATTTAATTTTTAAGCAATTACATCAAGTTACATCACTCTCAAACTCATTTTAGATTTTGTCTTTAGAATCACATATCTAATTTTTTTTTCGATTTGTCATGATTAATGCGATCTAGATATGGTGAGTCATCAACATTTTTGAGCTCATAAGGTCCATTATTTATAAACACCTTCCTAATGACAAAAGGTGAAAACCATTTGGGTAACAATTTTCTGTAAACCTTATGATGATGTCGAATGTCAAACGTCATAACAAGGTCACCTTCTTTGAACTCCCTCTTTTTTACCTTCTTATCAAAAAAATTACTTTGTTCAACTTACATGACCTCAATGGATTGGTCGACTTTTAATTGCAAATTGTCCAATTCATTAAGTTACAACAATCAATGGCATTGGGATTCATCCAAGGGAAGCTTCATCATTTTGGCAGTGCTTAAGGTCATTACTTTTAATTCAATGGGTAAGAGAGCCTCCGTCCCATAAGTTAAATGAAAAGGTGAATACCCTGTGGCAATTTTGTATGTGGTGTTGTAAACCCACACAATGTGGTGGATCTTAAAATCCTAATCACAAATGTTTACATAAACCTTAGTCTATTTTGTCATCATGGAACATAATGTTTTATTGGTTGTTTCTATTAGGCCATTGGTGTTAAGCTTATACATAGTGGTAAACCTATGTTTCATTACAAGGCATGCTAACAAGTTTTCCACAACCTCGTTCAAAAATTGGGACCATTATTAAAAATAATTTTGAGTGGTGTCCTAAATTGGATAAAGACTCATTCATACAGAAATCATGTTATTTTTTATTTCATTGAGGGATTTCAAGGCATGTACTTCTATAAACTTTGTGAAATAGTCTATGACAACCATAATGAATTGATGCCCTCTCCTAGTCACTAATAATGGCCCCATAAAATTAATTCCCCATTTTTCAAAAGGTCCCAAAGGTGGTATGGGGTGTAAAGGGCCACTCATAGTAGATAAAATGTTAAGCTTGACATACATCACAACTTCTGTAATAATCATGGGCATTTTCAAAAAGGGTGGGCTAGTAATAACTTGTTTTTAAAATCTTTTCTGTTGTGATTTGTCCTGCAAAATGGCCTCCATAAAACCCATCATGAAATTCGTACAAAAGATGTGAGGCTTCACCTTTTCTAATGGTTCATCGCAAAACACCATCCTTTCCCTTAGAAGTAAAGTTGGTCCCTTATTATTAAGTAATTTTGACTCTTGTGCACAATTTGTGTTTGCACCACCTTTGTGGTTTTAATTGGAAACCATCCAAGTATTAAATAATTTTTTAATATTCCTTTGGTGCTTCTTTTGCATTGATGGTCATTGTTGTTGCATTTGGAAAGTCATCATGCTTTAAAACATCATTCACTCCTTCATATGCCCTTGTAAGGCCACCAACATTACCATGCTACCTTCATGGGCAATGGACAATGTTAAAGTCAAATTTTCCCATTAATAGCAACCATTTAGCAAATTAACCACTTGGGGGACTTGTTGACCAAGTAGGTGAAGGCATTGTGATCTGTCACAATTTTGGCCTTATAACCCAACAAGTAATGGCGAAACTTCTTTAAAAAGAAAATTACTATAGGACCTTCCAGCTCAGTCATAATATAAATTTTTTTTGTTGAAATTAATTACTTGTTAGTAAAATGAATGGGATGGTCATGCCAATTTTCATCCAATTAGGATAATGTGCTCCCCACTATTTTTCCAAATGCATCACAATATATTAAAAATGGTTTGTTCCAATTTGGAGTTCAAAGGATTGGTAGCTTGAAGAATTAATCTGAGTTATTCAAATGCATGTTTTGATGCTTCATCCTCCATTGGTGTAGGTGCATCTTTTCGCAAAAATTGTGTTAAAGGACGTGCTTTGGCCACAAACATGTGTATGAACCTTCAATAATAACCCACCATCCCCATAAAACCTCGAAGGGTTTTTTTGTGGTGGCAAAAGGAAGCTTTGAAATCTTATCAAACTTTTTGGGATCTATGGCTACCCCATCCTTTAACATAATGTGCTCAACCATCTTCCTTTTTGAAAAACCAATTGTGATTTTCTTTGGGTTCAAAGTCATTCCTTAACCATTCAAGTGTTGAAAGACTAACTCAAGTTTGGTAAGGTGAAAAGTTCTATCACTATAAACTCCAAAGTCGTCAATGAAAACTCATAGAAAAAAGGCCAAGAATGGATCAACGACCTTGTTCATCAAATGTTGAAATGTCCCGAGAGCATTGCACGAACCAAAAAACATTACTATGTAACAAAATCTTCTCCATGGTGTGGTGAATGTGGTTTTCAATTGATCTTGTGGAGTAATTTTCACTTGATTATAACCCCTATACCCATTTCCAAATGTGTACATCTCATGCCCTACTACATTTTTCCAATTTTTTTTCACAAAATGGCAAAGGTTATTGGTCTTTTTTAATTACATTGTTTAAAGCTTTGTAGTTGACACATACCTTTAACTTGCCATTTTTCTTTAAGGCCAATACCATAGGAAAAACCCATTTGGTTATCTCCATAGGTTTAAAGAACCCTACTTCCAACAGTTTATTAAGTTCTTCCTGCACCATTACAGTGTTTTTTGGATTCCACCTCCCTTGTTAAATCCTAACCAATTTGGCATTTGGTAACAACTCAATTTTGTGTTGTTTCATGGTGACTTCCCTAAGGTCCTTGTAACTGACAGTAAATAAATGGA
>Ga0116231_10002470_pt1 | contig 38675 bp, 29 predicted proteins | sample S1TSphgellanicum_2_FD_89695 | JGI IMG/M metagenome (GOLD analysis project Ga0116231, IMG submission 89695) | Host-associated microbial communities from peat moss isolated from Minnesota, USA - S1T2_Fd - Sphagnum magellanicum MG | ecosystem: Host-associated > Plants > Peat moss > Unclassified...
ACTTTTTTAAAATACTCCGCCCAATTTTTTTTGTAAAAAAAAAAAAAATTTCCCCCCCCCAAAAAAAAAAAAAAAAAAAAACCTGGTTTGCAACTTGTGCTACAAGACAAATTTGATCAAATTATTTTTTAAATAAAAAAAGAGAGAAAAAACCTGGTCTAAAACCAAGAGAAAAGTGTTGGAAGTAATAAGTTGTAATATGGTGATTGAGGAGGAGGAGAACGAAGTACGTAAAGTAGGTATTGCCAAAAGGCGGCTGGATTTTGGCCTGCTAAACGACAAAGTGAACAGACAGCAGAAACTGAGGAGCCGGAGAAGCGTCCTAATGACGCCGCGTTCACACGGAAGTAGTTTTCCTACTTCTGTCCAGTCAGTCGCGCGTGCCTGCCCGGCCCCCCACCCCCGGCAGCACTCACGTATTGCTATCCAAAACCGGCTGCCCGCCCGGGCGCCGAGAACGCGGCGCGGCCGCGTCGGCTTGGTCCCACCAATAAGGTATGTAGTAGGAGGCGGTCACTTAGTCGCTGGGTTCCCGTCCGCGAATTCCGAGTTGTCGGGGGGTATTGGTCTGTCAGACAGCCCACGGCCGCTAACGTATGAACTTGCCGTGATCGACCGACCGATCTATCGATCGGTCTGTCTCTTCGCTTCAACTCAGCACTCACTCCACCGATTGTTGTGTGTTCCCACGACTTCCTTTCCTTCCTTTTTTCTCTTCTTCACTTCCCGTCTCGCACGCACTGGGATTCCTTCCTTCCTTCCTTCCTTCTTCCTACCTTCCAAACTCTGCCGATTTCTGCGAGTCAATTCTTTCACGCTTCTTTCTCTTCTCTTGTCCCCACCAAATCGCTTCGTCGCACAGTGCTCACGAGAGCCTGTAATGCGGCCACTTCTTTCAACATAAAGCTTGTTGAATTGCTGAGATTCTTGAAGGAGAGGGAACGAATACTGGAGGAGTAATAACGAACAGGTCGTGGAGGAGGTGAGGTGTGTGTCACGGAGTATGCGAGCGACAACGCTTTAGCAGCCGCCTGCTTTGAATGCTCCTCAGGTAATTTCTTCAGAGCACTGTGTTTTGTTCAACTCCACTTTTGTTGCACTTCTTTGCTCTCGCGGAGAAGGCTCTGTGTGTGTGTGTGTCTCTCTCTCTCTCTCACTCGGCTCGCAGCGTGTTTTCTTTCATTCACATGCGGATTTTGTTTGTCTTGGTTTTGGTGTGGCGGGCAGTGTCTGCGGAGCTTATGATTTTTATTTATTTTTCCATCGCTTCGGAATTGTAGAGTCCGTGGCAGAGGTCAGACTGTAGTAGTCTCGATGATGACGATGATGCAGTGTCGTCTATGGGAGTATTGAAACTCCCGATGCGGTGGAGTTGGTTGTGGATGAGAATTATTAGGATTATTGTTGAATCCTTTCCTTTTGCTGGAGTTTGAATCCTTGAATTGGTTTTGGCTTTTTGTGTAGCTTTGAAGCATGCATTATTTTTTTCTCTGCACTGACTGCACTTTGATAGTCTGTGGAGGGAGGATTTCTTTCATGTCTGCTTCTTCCCCCTGTTATCCTTACTTGCCTCTTCTTTGTGGTGTTTTGTTTCACATACATTTGCCTCTTCTTTCCAGTTGCATGGACTGAAACTCACATGACACTAGTAGGGCTTTTTGCACCATGAAAAACTTTCTGACACAAAATGCCATTTCTCCACATGTTTCATGAGGTTACTCATCTTCTTCAGCACTGTCTGTTTTCCAAATGAGGTCACTAAACTTCCAGGACCCCTGCAGCTGAGTTTTTAGGACTGCACGTTGCGATGAATCAGCATAGAGATTTTGGTTTAATGATGTTGCTATGTCAAGCATCTGGTCAATTGTGTGGTAGTGTAGCCTATCTGAGTGTTCCAAGGGTTTTAAGAACTACTGAACTTTGTCTATTTCTGTGCCTGTACCATAATGAAGTTTGTTCACCAAAAACCTCTTCAAAAAAAAATTTGTTTTGTTTCTCCTCAGTTTCTTTGTCTCCAAAGGTCCATTGTTCTCTTGGACTTTTCATGCTTTGACATCTAAACTGGAGGAGTCCTATGCCCACCAACAAAGTCTGATGGTTGCAATTGTCAATCCCTTCACACCCTGGAATTGCAAGCCATTAATGGTCTTTAGGTTTGTGAAACATTTTGTAACAGACATGATTGATTGTGTTTGATGTGCTTGTAGGAATTAGGATCTGTGCCAATCTGTGATGGAGGAAGACTTAGAGTCAGTTACTGTTGTTACTTGAAGTGTACTAGTATGCTTCAGGCAAGTGAAAGGATTTGGCTACAAGTGAAGTGGAAGAGATGAGCAAAGTTAAAACTCCTCATTCCTACATGTATATGGATGTGATGGGTGGTGGGTGGAGTTTCCATGAAACCTTTGCCAGCAAATGGAATGGTTGATGCATAGAAGGACATTGGAAATTTGAAGCTAATAAGAATAAGGATTTGGCAGTGTGAGGGACATGTCAGTCAATATTGGATTTCATCATCATTTGGCAGTCCTCAAACCTTGTCTGGTCTTTTCTTCATTCCTGCGAGCCATGTTCTGAATGATGAGGACTATATATCATGAATATCTCACCAGACAGCAAGAATGACACACAATTTAAACTGAAAAGATGAATGAGAGAAGAAAGAATGGCAGAGCCACCAAAGTGTATGACAGTGGACTTGGAGCTGAGGAAGAGGATTCAGCTGCAGATGATCACAATCATGTCCTGTGAAAGGAACTCAGCATTGCTCTTGGTTGAGTCTCTATGATGAGATTCAGTTTAGAGAACTCATGGTTGGTCACTTTTGTGCGCTGGAGAATGCCATAGCATTGTGAGAAGAAAAAGTGCATGCCATGGAACAGAGATGAAGGAACGACAACGATGGCAGGCTGAGGAGGACAATGTCCTGCGTGAGTATGTCAAACAATATGGACCACGGGATTGGCACCTTGTATCAGAGCGCATGGGTACAACACTGGACCGTGATGCCAAGTCATGTGTAGAGCGCTGGAAGAACTACCTCAAACCTGACATTAAGAAAGGTTCTCTCACAGAAGAGGAACAACAATTGGTCATTAGGTGCGCTCACAGTTATTTACTAGGATCGTAGTTGGTTGATTGCTTCCACCAGTTGCAATTGATGCAATATGCAGTCTTAGAGAATTTCTACCTGCACAGCAAGGGTAAAGCTTTTTTAGGAAGCTTCCAGTTTCCAGCCATGCACACAAATTTCAAGCCTTAACTCTTTGATATTTCTAATCTGGATAGGGGAAACATTTTATGAAGAAAGTTGTTCCTGCACAAATGCTTGTAAAAAAAACTTAGTGAGAAATACACTCTTACAGACCTTTTTTTCTGAAAAAATGGGAATCTGCATTGTTGTTTCTCAGCTTGCAGGCCAAGTATGGAAACAAGTGGAAAAAGATTGCTGCAGAGGTTCCAGGTCGGACAGCAAAGCGGTTAGGGAAATGGTGGGAAGCCTATAAAGACAAACAGCAGAAGGAAAAAGAGAAGGATCGGCCTCGATTTGCTGCATCAGGGTCAACTGGGGAAACTAGTAATTACAGTGAGATGCTGGCCACCCTTGCTGACAAGTTTGGACAACAGCAACAGCAGCAAGGCTCCACAATGTTGCCCCACCCCACTTTCCCAACAGCTTCCCTTCTTGCACCACCTCCAATTGTACCCTTGGCATTGCTTGGGCCATCCATGGCTGGAGGGACTGCTAATCCCACCTCAGTTGGGATTCTCATTCCAAAGCTTCCCTCTTTCGAAATGCTTCCCTCTCATCCCTTGGTCACAGTTGCATTTCCTGTTCCAGTGATGACAACTGCCATTGGTTCATGGCTATCCACTGCAATCACTGTCCCTCAGTGTGCCTCCTTGTCTACAGCTACAGCTGAACCTGCTGTGGAGATCATTCCAGTGAGAGTTTCATCCTCAAGGGCATCAGAAGGACACCCTGCGACAATTGTGCCTGCAAGTAAGGGACCAAACACCCCAGAATTGAAGATTTCCTGTTATGTATCAAAATTCATAACAGGTGAAGTGCATTCTGTATGCCTGGCTGTGATTCTCCCTTTCACGTGTTTGTTTCAATCTATACATGTTTCAAACCACAAGGCATGGTTTGCCAACCAATGGGAAGTTGTTGTGAATGCCTGACAAAGTGTGCATAGCACCAGAGCTAATACTGGCAAATCACTGGACAAATACAGGATTCTCCAATCTCTCACTTGCTTCAAGTAACTTTTGAGTTTTGCAGGAGAATGATTCAATGTTAAGTGAGGTGCTTGCAGGAACAACACAGAGCCCAACAGTAACTGTTGTTTCAGAAGGAGCTAAGGCTACCAGCCAGCCTGCCGCTACTAGTGCAGGGACTTCAGCTCTACCCCCATGGATGTCAATCGTGCCATCAAGTGCTGCTCAGACCCCAGCAGTTGGGAGTGACTGCAAAAGTTTTGCCACAACATCAACACTGCCACTTACACTCCTAGGGCCTTCTTCTTCAGCATCAAGGGAGGTCCCCTCATCAACATCAGGCGACATAGTGACCTCTAGCATACCACCATCAGACCCCACATCTACTGTGCTGGCACAAAGGTACTTATCTACCAAAAGGATAATTAGTTCTATGTTGTTGGAGGTGGAGGTTAACTCTTGTGTGGAGCAAGTAATTGGGCTTCCTGTGAAAGAAATGAATATGTTTTTGCTACACACAACCAGCCTTTGGATATCTGTTTTTTATCCCTTTTTTTCTGTTAGTATGAAAGCAATACACCACCATGTTGAACTATCTTAGAAAGTGGCCATGATTTACAGGGCATGGCTTCAGGCAACTATGAGCAGAATGGAGGCAGGTCCAAGTGCAAGAAACATACCCAGTCCTGGTGTGGGTGTAAGCACACAGGCCCTGTGGGCTGCTGCAAATCTACAGCAGACTCGCCAGATCGGGCCCAGTGCAGCACCCATGCCAGTTCCTGAGATGGCCCTGAGTGCAAGCCACTGGGTGCAACTGCTACAGTTCTGCAAGGAGCTTGAAGACCGCCATCAGTATTGGTTTGCACAGAAGAAGGAATCAAGCTGGCGTTTGAAGCGGCTGGAAGCTAAGCTTGAGGCCGAAAAGATGCAGCAAAGAAAGCAAAAGATGGAGGATGTGAATGCCTCCATTGCAACACTGCGAAAGGAGGAGTCCCAGTTCTTGGAGGGCCTTGAAGCTGACTACAAGGAGAAGGTATCCTTGATATCTCTTGCACTTTCAACATGAGATTTTGGGTTGAATGTAGTTTACTTTTTCCTACTTTGTTATATGAGTTTTGGCCCACCCTCAGATCCCCGTCAGATAGAATTCAATTTCGGGTGAAAATTCATCCAAACTTTCAGAGTCAACAGAGTAACATTCCCCTTTCTCTACAATTCAATTTTCAATTCTAGTTAGCTAATCCACCATCCATGAGCCCTTTTCAGGTGGCCTTCTTCAATCTTCAATTCAAGTGAGCTAATCTCCCCATTGCCACACCCTTGTTCAGTCATGGCCAAGCTTGACCTTAAATAACTGTACCACAGACATAGCCTTCTAAGCTTCACCTGGAGCAGAGTGTTAAACTAATGTGGACTGGTTCTGTTGGGGGGGGAGTACAAAGATCTTGAGCCTTCACAGAGAGGAGGAGAGAAAAGATGCAAAACTTGTGGAGATGTGGACAGCAAAGCACATGCAACTATCTCAATTTCTACAGCAGATGCTGCATGAAGCTCCTCCATCAGCACCTTCCCAAACCCATTCTGGACCAGGACCTTCAGAACAGCCATGATCAAGTTCAAAAGCTGATCAAGTATTAATAGTACTGAAGATGATGGTACTGTCTTGCTTCTCCTTCATCAATATCTTATCTCACCATGTCTTCTTGTATACAGATTGCACCTTCATGCAGCTGCTTTATGCACTAGAAGTGTAACCAAAGTCACTCCACAATGATTTAGACCTCAATTGACAGGAAGAATGCTGTTAAAACATCATCTAGGAAACCTTATTTTATGGTTTTTCCATCCTAGAATTGGATTCACCTTATTGCGCTCTGTTACTCTGTTACAAACAACCTGGTTAGTAGTGATCTGGTTACAACTCTAGTTTCTAATGCTTCTGCTCTGACATGCCCTGCACCCATGTCTGACAAACACTTTTATACCACTTCCCCCATTGTGCTTGGGGACTTTGTAATTCATCCATCAACACTAATTGGGTCAGGGTTCTACTCTGTAACTTGGGGTTCACGAACTTGTGTGTAAGCTTCTGGGATGTTATTACATGGAATCTTTTTGCTGAAGTAAACACAAAGTTCCAACTCAGAAGTCCAGTTTCATGCTTTCTGGTGGATGACCTTATATGAAAAGGAGACTGGAAATGTGCAGCAAATGATACAAAGAGCCCAAAGATTGCCAAACTTAACAGTTTTTAGCATATTATATTGTCATAACGGTTTCACCACTTGAACTGAAAGGAGATAAAGCATGCATGATACATGGAAATCTCAAAACTGACAATAATGTGAGCTGCAAGAGAATGTCAGTGTAGTGTAGGCCAACAATTAGGAAGAAAATTGTCAGAGCCATTGTAATTTGTTTGAACTGATTTATTTAACCAGAGTCTTTCTTACGGACAAGGTGACAACAATGAATTTAGCAATTTACATACCTCTTACTAGGTGCAAGTTGAACTCCTAGCAATGTTTGTAGGCATCCTCTATTGCATGCTAGGGCTTTTGAGTGTCCTGAGTATGTTGAGTGGTGGAGAGACTTGTTAAATCAATTTTAGCCTAGCACAGCCATGTGAGTGCGGTCATTATTACCTTGTGAGTGTTGATTACAAAGTATTCGAAGATAGATGCCATCATGCTGTGCCATTACTGGACACTGAATCTGTCAGCTGCCAACAACGAATGCAAATAAATGTACAATTATCTATCTGCTAAAAAGTTAGGGCAAACAAAAATCTTCACCCTGTTTTTCTGTCATATTTCTGCAAGCAGCAACAAAAAGACACTAACAAAATCAAAAACTCAAAAGCAACAACCTCATTCAAGTGCAAGCTTACAAGGAGAGTAAACTTCATTCCATTTTAGCTTACCTGTCAACAAGCAAGCATCTAAGCCAATAGCATAGAGCACATAGATGGTAGCGGTTGGGGCCTCCTGCAGTCTGAATACATACTTGACACACACCATATCTTTTATACAATCGTAAGAAAAAATGTTGAGATTTGGAGCTTTTTGTGAGCTCTCCAAGAAACTGTGACGTAGCAACAGGTGAGATTCCCCCAGGAAACACCATGGCATATTTCAAGCACTACTATTTCAAATGCTGCTCTTTCCAGCACCATGGCTATGGATGCTCCCTTCAGCAATACTGCACTGTCTGCAAATGCCCTTCATGACATTGTCAATTCCCTCCAAAATAATATACAAGTCAACAAAATCTGATGGGTCTCTAGTTTTGTCTGTTGGCAATGTAGTCTGCAAGGCCTAACAGAGGTGCTGCCTTCAGCTTGTCAAAAATGGTGAGCTGCTCCTTTGCCTTTGCTGTCAGATTCTGTGCAAACTCCATGGATCTCTCCAGCCCTAGCAGTTTGGGATATGTGGCTTTGTTGGCCACAAGATCCTTCCCTGCTGTCTTTCCCAGCTCTGGTGAAGATTTTGTTACATCAAGTATGTCATCCACAACCTGATGCACAAAACAGAGGTTGTTATGCTAGCCTAGGGTTCACACTTCACAAAAATCTTAGTTTCATTAGTTTGCATAAGTAACCTTGGGTGTGTTCAACATGTCAATTGCCAGGATGAGCGAGACATGCCTAGCATTAGATACAGATGTATATAACATGAACAAGCCATAATCCATGCCAATAAGAGCTTAAGAATTTTCAAGTGTGCTTGAAACAGAGACGAGACATCTGAACATGTCTGTAACAGGCAACATGTGGTATCCAAGCTGGACAGACTACGAGAAGGTCCTGGCTCCACACTGTCAGTGCCATACAATGGGTGAGGATATTTACTAACCTGGAACAAGAGACCAATATAACGAGCATATTGGCGCAGTCTGTCAATTTCATCCTCATTTGCACCTCCCAGAATGGCTCCACTCACCACAGATGACTCCAAAAGAACAGCAGTTTTGTGAATGTGAACATACTCCAAAGTGTCTAGGCCAACGTTGGAATCCCCTTCAGATGCAATGTCAACAATCTGGCCAGCCACAAGACCCTCTGATCCAATGGCCTTTCCCAAATGAGCAATCACTCTCAAGACTCTATCCGCTGCCACTCCCTTTGTTGCTAAGGCAATGTGCTCAAAAGAAAAGGAAATCAATGCATCTCCAGCTAGAACCGCCGTGTCTTCCCCATACACCTGCAAAGAATATGGAACCTCCCAATTGAGATGACATTAAGGAGACATTTGGACCGGAAGCAAGCAATCAAGCAGCCTTGAGAACCTAGCAGCTTCCAGAACCTCACACATAAAACTCCACTCATGAATCCAAGTGTGTGATCCTTTCAGGAGGGAGTAAAAATGTTATGCTCTGCTGTCCATGAGAGCATCCCCAGCAGTGCTCAGTACGTGGCCATGCAAAAATATTTCTCACATCCATGTTTAGTAATTTACTTTTTTCCAACTCCACCCATAAAACTAAAACTGGGACTGCAAATAGGTGGGAGACTCCTAATAGCAACCCACCAGGACCAATCAAACTATCTAGCTGATGTTAGGCTTTGCAATGCCTTTTACCAGCCTCAGCATCCTGTGTGAAAATGCTGGGCCAAAACCATTTTGCAGAGCCAAACCAGCATGTTTTGAATTTTCTTTAGCCAATTTTCTTTTGTAGGGCCACACACTGAGCACAGATGGAGCTGCTCTGAGCTACTGCATCTGTTCCCTAGCAACAAATACTCGTTGCTTGCAGAATGAAATTTAACCACGAACACATGAGCTTTGACCTCATACAACTTACGACACAAACTCCAGTACTTACCTTGTGGTTGGTTGGCTTCCCTCTTCGAAGATTGTCATTGTCCATGCAAGGGAGGTCGTCGTGAATGAGAGACATAGTATGCATCATTTCCATAGCGCAAGCGGCTGGCATGGCCGTTTTCTCATCCCCTCCAACAAGCTCACAAGCCGCAATGCAAAGTGCAGGTCGTACTCTCTTCCCTCCGGCCAAAAGCGAGTAGCGCATCGCCTCCCGTATCTTCTCCGGGTGTTGCAGCGGGACAGCTTTGTCTAAAGCCAAGTTCTCCGCCTTCGTCTTGGCTCTCATGTAAGCATTGAAGTCAAAATTGTGCGATTCCTCCGATACCTTCTCCTCCTCATCATAATGCTTTTCCATTTCTTCAACCGCCCCGGCAGCAATGATGGATGGAAACAACACTGATGCAGCAGCAGCGACTCTAGTTTTGGCCCTTCTCAAGCCACCAAACCCCTGGCTAGACACACCGCTGCTGAACTGGCTACTGTACTGGCTACTGTAGAGGAAAGATAAAGACGGCCCACTCTCACCACGCCTGATTGGAACAGCAAAACTGCCCGTAATTATCTTACTACTAGAATGCGATGATATACTCGTTCCAGCATCCAAGAAAGCTGTCAAACTCTGCGAGCTTCCAGCCATCACAACCATCCCCATCCCTACAGGATACCAAGTCCTCCTATTCCTCTGCGAAATTTTACCGGAGAACGACGCGCGCGCGCGCGCGCACCGCAAACCTCCTCTTTCTTTACAACTCCCGCACTCGAAAGGATTTAGAACACGAGATATGGATCTCACCATCAACAGAGGAAAAGCCTTTGGAAGAGACCTCGGAAAAGCTGTCGGAAAAGACCTCGGTAGCTCCGCCCTGTAAGAGGAGGAGCTTCTTGTCGTCGTCGTCGTCGCTAGTGCGATTACTGCAATGCCGAGGTGCTGCGCATTGGGCACACATAGCGGCAAACAGCGAACGAATCAGTTGTTCCAAAGAGAAAGGACTTCGTTGTTTTACGTGCGATGATCCCTTCAACCAAACACATTGATATAGGTACTTATTTGTTCCACTAAAAAGAACGGACGGGACCTACATAGTACTTGAAGAGCTTTTTCAATTTTTTTGCATACATTTTCAGTCACTTCAATTGCGATTTAGTTTCCTTTTGGTGACATTTTGCCACTTGGCGACCAAAAAGAAAATCAATACCACATATACGTCCATACAAACGATTTTTGTGAAAAAAAATCTGCCAAAGTCCCCACATTTCAAGGAAAAAGATTCTCAAATCGCCATATTTAGGGAATAGGTTCCCAATAGGCAGGACCTCGTTATTTTCCGTGCAATCCCACGAAATACACACATTGATCTACTTATTTGTTCTCCCAGAAATAACGGACAAGACCTACATAGTAGTTAAAAGAACTTTTCAATTTTTTCCATGCACTTTCAGTCACATCCTTTCCTTAGTTTTTCTCTTCTTCTTGTTTTTTGGGGTGATATTTTGCCATTTGGCAACCAACTCGTGTGACTCACACAAAAGATTGTTATGAAAAAAATCCACCAAAATCACCAGATTTTGAGAATTTTTTCATGAAATCCTGATTTAGAGAATAAGATCCAGCAGCTCAGGTTGCAAAAATTTAACAGGATTCTTACATTTTTCTATTTTCTCTCTGATCTGTAGCCAAATTTGGCTAATGCCTCTTGTCGATGATCACGAATGTGGCTACATCACAAAGTTGAAATAAAGAAACCTGATTTTCAGCCACCTCCCTTTTCCAAATGTCATTCCAAAATGAAAATGAACCCTGCATTCATGGAAGGTCCCAAATTGATTACAAATGAACCTTCCTTGTCTGTACAGTCTCTAAAATTTGAAAAGTTCTTTAGGTAAGGAACATTTTTTCAAGTCTTCCTCAGTTTTCACTACCAGCCTCTCGGCGGAGCCTTCAAACCTAGGAAGAGCCAACAATATGTTGCTTACCCTATTCATAGGATTGCCCACAATTTGGAGAATGTGCTGCCATCTTGAATGTGCTCACCACCTCATACCCCTTTACAATAATTTTTTGTTTTCTGCAACCAATAAAAAGTGGTGTTTTTGTTGTTTTTTTTGTTTTTGGTTTTTTTTTTTTTTTCAACATCACCTTGTGACATCTCCCCATTTTGGTCACATGGGTGTTTTTGTTGGCCCTGCCAGATATTGTCTTCACAATCATCATAGAGTATAGTAGCTTCAAGGGATTTTGCCCCCTAGAAACTAGGTAAGTTGATTCATCCGAATTTAGTTGTAAAAAGATTCGCATTCATCTTTTGACATTTTGTTTTCTCTGCCACCTCCTCAAATGTGCACCCAGCCCCAAGTGACTTTGTCACCAATCCATAACTGACAAAACTAAATATGAAACTACTTTCTTCAAAAATGATTATGACACTCATCATGCACAAAAAAATTTATATAATTCTTTCAAAATGTGACAATGTGCTTGAAAACATTCAAATACACATGTCAAGACAAGTGTTTTTTTTTGGTTTGAAAATTTGTACAAATGTGAAAAATAAATATGAAAAGGGAATATTTGATTTTTTTTTTGAGAAAAAATCATTAGATTTGAAAATAATTTAAAATGATGTTACGACATTTCCCTATTGGTTTTGGTTTGGTAACAATTTTTCAAATGTTTAGATAAGTTCCTAGAACATGTCATCATTTAATGTGAGATCTCTTTTGAGTTCCTTATGACTAATGTGATGTTAAAAAATGAAAAATAAATAAATAAATCACGACAATTTTTTTTTTTACAACAACATGATGATGTAATTTAAAATAGATTTTAAAAAAATTTCCCCCTAGTTATGACCAAAGTAATGTTAAATCAATCCCATTGTATCAATTTTCTCTATCATGTTGTGTGATGTAAGGGTTAGTTTACTCCTCAAATTTTAATCATCTTAACCCCAAAACTAGAACATGGTTCAACCGAACTAAAATGACCCTACTATCCCTTGGTGCGAATTGAGTTTGTGCAAAGAATGAGCCCCCTCTAGGAGGTTATTTGGTTGGGTTTAGGTGGATTTACACCAAGAAGAGAGGCTTTCTGGGTTACTTTGGTGTGTCTTCCTGGGTGGTAACTACTTAAAGCTAATAATCTGCCCAATAGTGCACCTCATTTGTTTCCCTATTTTTTCTTGGTGTAACTAGAGGAGCACATTTGAGTTAGGAATCTGGTGAAAATATACCAAATCAGCAAGGCCTATCAATTGTGTATACAGAATCAGCACCCACGACGATGAAAGGCCAATTCAGCATGAGAATTAGTCGATTCAAAGGGAGAATAAGACCTAACCAGTTAACATATGTGCACAAACCTGGCAAGGGTTGCTGTGCAAGGAGAAGGCTCTAAGCCTACAGAGAAAAGAAAGAGACATGTAGTTTGTCAACTAACCATGGGATTTGATTGCATCAAGTTTGGAGTTTAGCTTTTGTCTTTGGTTCCTCATGGGGACGGAATCTTCATGCACCTAAAGCCCAAGCTTGGCACATGTCAAGCATATAATTCATCTACATGGATGAACATGCTTGTGAACATTTGATTTCATATTAATGAATTTAACCATTTGGACGAAAATTGTGATGTTTGAAAATTGTGAAGGAAATCCATTCACAATTAAATGTAATATATTTGAAAATATTTACATCCAGCTCCATATGATGTTTGTGATATTATGAACTTTTAGCAAAAGTTCATAAGGTTCAAGTTAGAATTGAGGAGAGGAAAGTGCCATACTTGTTCATGCATCCCATACCCAAGATTCTAGGGGAAAGGATGTATAAAAGTAGGATATCTTTCAGTATGGAGAAAGAAGAGCTAGGCGGAGAGGACAAAGGAGTCCTTGATGGTGGAAACGATCTCACAAATTAAGCATTGTATGTGAACATTTGGAATTAATGCAGTGAAGCTAGCAAATATTGATTTTGGAACCATGCAATGAAACTGGATAGGTAAGATTTTGTCATTCTTTAGAATCAATGAATATTTTGAAAACCTTAAAGACCAAGGCATTACTGATTTCTTATTTTGCTATATTCTATTTAAATTAAGGTGAAGAGGAGTGGGCATCATTTTGGGTTTAGGGTTTCGGATTTATCATTTTGAAAGTAGGTCCTTAGGTAGTTTACACTTTACACTTGAATGTTAGGGCCATGGCCCAATGAACATTGTGGCAATTTACTTTTTGGACAAGAAGCCATGGCAAAGCTCACAAAACATCATGGTACTTTACTTTTTGGATGAGACCTTGGCAAAGCCCACAAGTCTTTGAGGTGTAAATAACACAAGTCACACCTACCTACATTTGGGACTACTTTTGAAAAGTTTCAAAAAAAATTTCAAAGTTTTTTATAATTTTTAAAATATTATTATGTCAAGGTTTATGTTAAAAAAAATTTAAGTATATGTAATTTTCAAAAAGTTTTGAAATCTATTTATAAGTCCTTTTAGTGTTAAAAAACATGCATTATAGTGCTTAATGAGTGCTTTTGAAAAGTTTATTATTATTCGAATATTTTTCAAATTAATTCACATGTTCCAATGATATATTTTGAACTTTACTATACAAAAAAATCTTATATTTTCAACACCAAATTAAATTACCACTTCTAAACGTGAAAAACTAAGCATTGGTTACACTTGTTGCGACTCATGTTAGTGTGATTACACCCTTTGCCCAATGAATGTCATGTTACTTCATTTTTTAGATGAGATCATGGCAAAATCACATGTCATGGCCCAAGAAACATCACGTACTTTGCTTTTTGGATAAGATCATAGCAAAGCTCACAAGCCATGGCCCAAGGAACATCATGGTACTTTGCTTTTTGGATAAGATCATAGCAAAGCTCACAAGCCATGGTCAAGGGAATGCCATGCTACATCACTTTTTAGATGAGACCATGGCAAACCCCACAATTCATGGCATAAGGGCCTATGTTCCGATGTAAGCTTGAATGGTTATACTAAATTATATTTGGCTACACTAGACTAAACTAAGCTAAATTTGGCAAAAGTAGGATATTTAGGTTAAACTTGGCTATACTTGAATATATTAGGCTAAATTGCTTATATTAAACTATACTTGGTTAAACTAGGTTTTATTAAACTAAATTTGGCAAAAGTAAATTATTTAGGTTTAACTTAGTTATATGTGGCTAAACTAAGCTATATATGATTATATTAGGTTTAATTTGGTTATATTAAATTATATTTGGTTAAACTAGGCTATACTAGGTCAAATTTGGCAAAAGTAGATTATTTAGGTTCAACTTGGCTACATTTGGCTAAACTAGGTTATAATTGGTTATATTAAATTATATTTGGATAAATTTAAAAATATTAAACTAAATTTGGCAAAAGTAGGTTATTTATGTTAAACTTGTTTAAACTTTGTTATATTTTATTACATTAGGCTAAATTAGTTTACACTAGGTTAAACTTGGCAAAAGTAGGTTATTTAGGCTATATTTGGTTAAACCAAATTATATTAAGCTATGATTGGCTATATTAGGTTAAATTTGTTAAAAATAGGATATTTAGGTTTAAATTGGCTAAACTAAGTTATACTTGGCTATACTTGGTTATATTAGGTTAAACTTGACAAAAGTAGGTTATTTAAATAAAACTTGGTTAAACCAGGCTAAACTAGGTTATACTTTGTTATATTATATTAAACTTGGATATATTAAACTATATTTTGCTGAATTAGGCTATATTATGTTAAACTTGGATATATCGAATTATATTTAGCTAAACTAGGCTATATTAAATTAAACTTGGCAAAAGTAAGGTATTTAGGTTAAATTTGGGTAAACTAAGTTATAATTGGTTATACTTGGCTATATTCATTAATATTTAAGTAAATTCTATTATATTTTGTTAAATTAAACTATTTTAGACTAAACTTGGCAAAAGTAAGTTATTTAGGTTAAATTTGGCTTAAATAGGTTATTTAAGTTAAACTTGGTTATATTATGTTAAACTTGGCAAAACCCAATTGAATTTGGTTAAATTAAATTATAATTGGCTAAACTAGGTTATTTGAAGTAAAGTGGATTACACTTGGAAAATTTTGATAAAATTAAGATATTTAGGCAAAAATTGAAGAAATTAAATTATTTAGACCAAACTTGATAAAATTTGGATACTTAAACTAAAATACTCAAAACTTGGTTAAATTTGGTTAATTCAAGATATTTAAGTTAAACTATGTTAATTTAGTATATTTTGGTTAAATTTTATTGGATTGAATTACCTTAAAAATTTAAGGCAAGATTAAGTTATTTGCTAAGTTAAATTAAACAAATATACATAGATTAAATAAGGCTACTTAAACTAAACTTATAAACTAAATTTAATGGAAGTTAATTTGAAAAGATAAATTGAGGATGTTAAACTTAGAGGGTTAAATTCAATCAAATAAAATCTAAAGGTTAATTAAAGTAGGTTAAACCAAAACCAAACCTAGGTTAAATGTAGGCCAATTTGTACTAAATTTAATTACATTTTCATATTTATTTAAATTTTTTACAGTTTGCGAAACAACATCACTATATTCAACATGACTATTAATTGTGTAGTCATAATTTATAGTCATAAAATTACCTATAATCATATTTATAATCATGTAATCTTAATATTGGTTGTAGTCAAAATAATGACAATGACTAAAGTCCAAATATAACTACATGATTATACTTGGACAATAGTCACAAGCTATCCTAATCATGAAAACCATGTTTTGGCATAATGAATTTATGACTACAAAGATGGCATGCACAACGACTCTCTTTACTTGAAATCAGACATGCCTCACCAGAACTTAAATTTGATTTACGATGGATTTGATTGAACTTGAGATTCAACCTTGGTTAGATTTCTTGTCCTAAGTAAACATTAACCAATCTCCCTAAATAAAACCTAAAATAATGCACTTGCATTTTTTGTGGATCTCAACAATAACACCTCAAGTGCTCTTGCACAAAACATTTCAATGTCCTTGATGCATAAGAATATCAACACTTAGCTATTCCTTCCAACTTAGACCATAAAACCACCAAAGGAATAATATCTAAGTGTGCAGTTGGATTTGATTGGATTGCACCTCTAGGTGAGTCTGGCACAATTTTAAACACTATGACAACATATTCAAATACAATCATAGCATGCACACTAACACTCACACATCTAAGGGCCATTTTAGACAAGGGTCCAAGCCCCAAAAACCCAAGGACCAATTTGAAGCAAATTGAACCTTGAATTAGACCTTTTCTCACATTTAAAATTTCATTTTTTCCTAAGGTATAATGAGTGCATCTAAAGGCATGGGATCCAATTCAAGGGTTTAATATCAAAAATGTGTGATTGACATGTGAGAGGATTAGGTTAACCTTTGGTCTTTTCTCTCTTCTTTTTTTCATGGTTTTTTCTATAATTTGTTTTTTTTTTCCTTTTTACTCTTACTACACAATGAATGAGCGTAGGCACAAAATATTGGTGGCTCTTGTTTTTACTATGCATCAAGTGATTGCACAAGTGGTTGCATTGTAACGAGTAGCTATTGGATAACATTGGAATATGATGAATGCAATGTTGTTTTTCATGGAGTTTGTTGACATGGCATCAAGAGTTTGCAACATGTGAAGGTTTGAAAGGGCGATGGGAGACATGAAGAATCAACTTTTGGGGAGCTTTTATGAAAAGATGTTTTAGCAATGAATAAGGTTAAGCTATGACACGTTTCGTTCTTTGATTAGGGTTGTGGGTCCAAGTCTTGAGTGAAAAAATACACACATGAAAGAAAGTATCCCTATTGAAACTAGAATAACAATGGCTCTTGCACAACTAAATAGTAAAAATTCTTTGCAAATGTGTAGGGAGGTCTATGGTGTTATAGAAAGTACAACATTAATTATAGCAAAAAAATTATATTTAACAATTATAAAGCATTTGAAACCATTGGTGATCCCAAAATTGACTAGAAACAAGATGAAAGAAATCACTATTGATTTTGAAAGCTTACATGGAATTCTATACATTCTAAATGCCATAAATGATAATCACATTCCAATTATGCATTATAATTCAAATTGCTTTGACATGGACTAGGCTTTGGAAGCTCAAAAAGATGAACAAATTGAAACAAATACAACATTTGAAAACTTGAAAGGAGCTAATTTTTTTGGGTGACTGAAAAAACAATCAAACAAATGAAAAGGTTACATCCAAGGATGGTAGATGGGAGATGATAGAAATGACATGGAAGACATGGAACATCAAGGTGAAGATGAAGATCATGTGTTGACAACCATGGAAAACAATCCCAACAAGAAAGCAAAAGAAGAAAAATTCAAGAGGATGTTGATCGAAAGCTATCACAATTCATGAGGTTTTAGCAAAAAACTTCTTTGAATCCAATTTGAAAAAAAAGGCAACATGCATTCCTAAATACATCTAATTATGGTTACGAATGACTCATAGGTTCACAACTTATATAACACACAATTTATCTATGAGACATCTAATTTGGGCATCCATGTTTCTCAATAAAACATTGGTTTCAGCAAATTGTTGTAACATGGTTGTATTATTTTCAACCATGGTTGAAAAATGTTCATACACATTAAACTTTTGTTTTTTGTTTTTTTTAAACCTCATCTAGGGTGAAATGTTTTTCCATTAGTTCATTTCATTCATCCCTTGAAACATTATCAAAATATGTTTGGGATTTTTGACTACCTACAACTTCTTCAATTTCAATAGTAGAAATGTTCACATGCTTCATCACATTTTTACTTTGATGCCATCAATAATCCAATGCATCATAAAAGGGACATTCATGACGATCATTACTTGAAATTCCATTGGCAATCTTGTCATCCTTGTATTGTTTGTGAATTACATTAAACTTCCACTTGTAAGCAATTGAAAACCTTGAGAATCCAAGGATGGAAACCAACATTTAGGTGTGGAGCTTCAACCATGTATCCACCCCATAAAAAAAACCCAATTGAAGTAAGAAACCATGAAATACAAGCTAAAAACAATCCTAAAATTTAAAAATAAAAAATGCAATACATGGATAAAGCAAATTGAAACATTTCAAATTGTTTGAAATAAAGATGGCTTGGTGATTAGCTCATCTCCCTTCCATAACTCAGTTGGCTAAAGGTGGTAAAGCAAAGACCAGTTGGGAGAATGCAAAGCAGATGGCAAAACCTTTCTTCTTGAGCTTCCAGATAATTTTATTACTAGTTTTTATGGATATAATTAGGGTTTAGGTTTTCTCTTGTAATAGGAAAGGAAGTGGAGGTGGAAATAGAGATGGTAGAAGGCAATAACGAGACATGTCCAATGTAATTCAAAATTAAAGTTATAACTCCAAACTGGCCACATTCTTTAGTAACGACAAATGAAAACATGACAACCCAAGAATCTAGAAAGGCAAAAGCATAGAAAGTTGTTGGAAAACTTTTCAACAACTCCAGAGCGCAGTCGAAGAGCGAAGGAATGTTCACCATAGCCCTTTTGAAAAAGGATCAAAATATTTTCAAACAATTTTGATAAGTAGCAACAAAGGTGACAATTTTGGGTCAAATCCAAGGTCCCAACCCTAGTCTTAAAGCTTTAAGAGCTTGGGCCTTCTCAACATTACATGATTTTCTTAAATCCTTTGCTCAAGTAGGAAAAGGTTTTTTTGAAACAAGATTTTCCTTTGCATTAGGTTGTAAACACACTTTTGAAAAAAAATCAATTATGAAGGAACAAATGTAGTTTTTTCAACGTGACATCCTAGTTTTTCTTCAAACAAAGAGGAATCAGTAGCTCTACTCCAATATCCATTGTGGGTACAATTCCTAGGTTTAAGCTAGTACCTTAGAAATGACTATGATCAAAGAGCTACTAGATGGTGGGTAAACTATTTTAGATGAGGAGAACATAAAGCAATACGTTTAATCTTTTTACCATCACCTATACATAAAAGATCCTCTAATGGAGATAAATATTCAAGCGAGACTATAATGTCTCAATAGTGTACCAACAATAATAATAGAAGATCAAAATATGTTCTTACTAAAAAAGTTCTCAAACATTGAGGTGCATAGGGCAATAATAGATCTTCCCAAACATAAGGCTCTAGGGGTAGATGGCATCCCTATGGAATTCTTCCATGAAATGTGGCAGGAGATAGGAAAGGACATCAAAAACCTTTTGCATGAAACATTTCAAGAAGGAAAGGTGCACAAAGAGCTTAAGGTTGGTCTACAATCACTCATCCCAAAGTTAGGGGATCATAGTTTCATCACTAATTATAGACCAATCTCAGTGTTGGAACCTTGTTGGGATCAACATACAAGATTGCTTCAAAAACATTAGCTAATAGATTACAATCATCTTTACCCTTATGGATAACACTAACCCAAAAGGGTTTTGTTTAGGGTAAATTTATTTTGGACAATATGTTTTTAGCTCTCGAGGCAATGGAGTGGGCGAATGAAAGTGACCAAGACCTAGTCATGCTTCTTCTTGATTTTGAGAAAACATACGATAGAATTAATTGAACATTTTTGCAAGAATCAATGAGAATGTTAAGTTTCTCAAACCAATGGATTCAATGGACAATAACATTGTATGAAAAACCAAAGACTTCAGTGGTGGTGAATGGAATGAAACGAAAATCCTTTCAAATGGAGATAGTAGTTTGTCAAGGATGTCCCATAACACCTTATCTATATCTCTTTGTAGTAGATGTACTAGGTTATATGATTTCTAATCCAAGATATGGAATTGAAGGGTTAACTCTTCCTGATGGTACTCAAATTCAAAATCAAATGTTCACAGATGACACAATGATGTTTCTAAAAGGGAACCCAAACAACTTGTAGAAGACATTCCAAGTTCTTCAAACATTGTGTGAAGTTTCAAGAAGGAAGGTTAATTGGCACAAGTCATGTGCCATATGGGCTTCCAAGAAGAATGGTCTTGGGGGAAGACAAAGGGTTGTTTTGGTTAACACCAGATACTAAATACCTTGGGTTCCCAATCAACTTTAGAATGTCATAGAAGGAGAAGGATAATAAGGTGTTGTAATTAGTGAGAGAGAAGTTAGCATCTTGGAGTTCTAAATGCATGTTAGTTGTTAGAAGGATACTAGTTACAAATTAGGTCATCCTTGCATCTATGTGGTACACAGTTTCTTGTGCGAACATATTTCTGTCATTTTAAAAGAAAGTCAAAAGCCTTGTTCACAACTTTGTTTGGTCAAGCAAAGCAAATAGTAAAGCCAAAACCAAAGCCAAGGTAACATGGGATATAACCATACTACCATTGATTAAAGTTGGGATTAAAATATTAGATATAGAAGCTCAAACATTTGCACTTCTTACAAAAATGTTGATTCAAGGTTTTAATCTAAGACCAGAACCATGGAAGATCTTCATTCACCATAAGGTGGATCAATTGAGATAGAACTATAAAGGATAGTGGCATCCCACAACATGGCGGTTAATGACAACTAAGAAAGTCATAAACCAAGGATCTCCTTGTGGCAAGGGATTTGGACAGCATGGTGTAAGGTATGAATGGGGATCTCCTAGTAGGAACCAACAACTAGGGAAAAAATGCTCCGTCAACCATTGTTTGGTAACATGAAGGTTAGTAGCCAAGAGGGTTTGCCTTGGGGTCTTGAACCTAAATCAAGATTTTGTCTTTGGGCTTCAAAAGGGATTCAATGCTTAGAAGACTTATGGAATGAGGTTGGGAACAATTGGGAGTCCTTGAGGAACTTTAAAAGGATTACTTGATCAAAGAACACGGCTAAAAAGAGAGAAGCTCTCATTCATAGTGTACCTTGGGATTTTAAATGTCCAAATCCTCCTCCTAAGCCATCTCCAAGTGAATGGAGGGTATTAGATATTCCTCAAGATCATTTAACTATTCAAGAATTTTACCATGTTCAAGGGGAAAGAAATGGTAGAATGTTGGCTATAGTTTATAGAAGGGTGGATAACTTATAATTGCTTGGGAATGTTCCCCAATGCCATGTAGAAATTCCTAATAGGAAACCAAGGAAGCTCGTACCTTGTTTAAAAATAAGGGTTAAGGAGTGTGTGTGGAATTTAACCCTCAACATCAACCAACAAACGATCAAACTATCTGGACCTTCAAATTTGGGGTCATTCAAGAACTTCAATGGGATCCATCTAAATGGTTGTGGCAAAGGCCCTTGAGTATGCCTCCAAACAAATTCTTCAATTACACAACAAAAAGAGGGTATTGAATAAAGGTTACAGAATCGTTGACACCCATGACGATGGATGCAACCCTTTAAGAAAAGGGATACACATAAAAGGAAAGAGGCAAAATATATCAAAAAGTGTGGCACCCCTGGCTACCTAGGAAGGTGTCATCTATGTTATGGCTTACAATGGAAGAAGGATTCCCAAATGGGGCATGGTGCACAAGAATAGGTCATCAAGGGATTTGTAACATTTGTGATGATGGTGTCTTAGAGACCTTAGAGCATGGGCTTATGAGGTGTGTAGTAGTTGAAGAGGCATGGAGTAAGTTTAGGGAGCTTAGGGTTAGATATGCTATTTTGGCAAGGCATAGTTCATGGGAGGACATTTTGTTGGGTGAACTTCAACCACCTTGTAATGAAATTACAAATGAAGAGGAAATAGAGTGGGACATTGGTAAGTCCTACATCATCACATTGTCAATTCCTTGGGATATTTTTAAGTCCTTTTTATTATGGTTCATTTAGTGTCAAAAATGTGAACAAGACCTAAGAGAAGGACATTTTCAACTAGGTTACACTATGTTTCAAGCATGGCAAACCAAAATTCAAGTGGAAATGGTAGCTTGGAAAAAAGTTCACAGGTTCAAAAGATCTATAGGTAAGCAAGAATTTTTAGTTGTTAAATTTAAAAAAGTTTGGACTCATGGAGGCCTATTGTGCAAAGATATACGCACATTCCAATGGCAAATAGTTCCCAATTGATTTTTTCTTCCCAAACATATGGTAGACTATAGAATGGGGTTTCTCATCCACCTAGAGGTTCAAATGTATAGTAACCAAGACATTGGCCCCAATTTTGATAGCCACAGGGTTGAGGAAATAGGTCGTAGAAGCCCAAAACCCAAAAGTTACCAACCATCTTTGGGGGAACCAGAGAATGAAGAAACTTTGATACACCAAATTTTGCGAGTAGTTTTTGAGGACCTTCACCAAGAATTAGCACAAAAAAGTGAAGAAGACTAACACATTATCAAACATTAGTTATGATGATCAACCAGGAGATTCTCAGGCTTCCCTTAATCTTCAAGAGGAGCTTCAATCTCCAAGATCACCACTTGAGATGTGAGAGTTTTGGGTCAATCAACATGCACAATCAACTCATAGGATCAGATATCTTCCATAGGGAAATTTGCATCAAACAAGGGGAGGTAAAGGGGAAGACACATCCCAATTGCATCCATAATCTCATAATAGGATACACGATTCGGATTTGAAAGCAACACCTAAAGAACTTCGCTAAATGCACAACAAATGGAAAATTTCATCACCCCTAAGACAATAGATGCGATTTGATGAGGATTTTCCTCCTAAACCTTCTCTTTGAAGAAGGCAAGATCATTCAATTAAGCTCAATGCTCAAACTACCTCACATGGGCAACAAATTAAAGGGCATGGTACTTCTTTTGAAACCCTATTTAGAGGACCACTCTTCATGCTTACTAATGAAAATCCTCAGGATAATCAAGATGCTACTCATAATCTCCCTCTCCGAGTATACACTCGTAGAATTAAATAGTAGATTGTTTGATGAAAAAATTTCTTTCCTTGGTTCCTTTGTGATTTGTTGGTTTTTTTGGTGGCCTTTTCCTCGGCTTGTTTCCTTTCTTGTCTGCCTTTGCCTTTTTTGATTAGGTGAATTAGCTTTTGCCACCTTCTTCTTTCTCCTTTGTGGCAATTTGTTTTTGGTTTTGCCTAGGCTTCATTTGGTTTGTATTTTATTTTTCTTAACCCAAAAAAGGATTTCAACTCATCTCCCTTCCTTTAAGGAGATGAAAGTTCAATCCTCATGGTGGCCAAATTGAACAAGGGCAAATGGTGGGAAAGGGGGGGCAAGGGTAAGAGGCAAAGGAAAAAGGCAAAAGAAAAGGCCTTTATAAGGCCCAATTGGCCCAATCAAAATCTAACTTATTGTAAATTTTTCTTTTATTTGCTACAAATTTCAAACATAAAGTCAAATTATGTTGACATGTGTAGCTAGGGTTTCAAAATTAAAAATTCAAGGATGAAGACAAATTTACCTTTTTTTTTTTTTTGGGACAAATTCAAGCTCCATTTCTCCTCTTAGGGCAATGAGGTGTATAATACTTCACCATCCACCCAATGCTTTCCAATTTTTTCACCTTTTTCATCTTTGCCTTTCACCATAATTGCCTTCTTTTTTAGTGTTTTCTTCTTGGAATGGGAACCAGTTTAAGGATTTCTTGTAAATCCAAATCCCCATCCACTTGTGAAAATGCTTCAACCCTCCAATTTCTACACCACCTTCTGATTCACCTCCATTTTGTGCATTTAGAAGGGCTAAAAATGCACTCCTTCTAATAACCACCTCGTGAGAATCCACAAAATTAGCCATGTCAATTCTATAATTGGTCAAAAATGAGGGAGCTTGTGTGCTTTCAATAATTTCCTTAATGCATAACATTTCTTCTATTCACACAAAATTTGAGCAACAAAGGTACAAGAAAATAGTGGAAAAGAGCAAGAAAATGAAAAAATGAAGAACCTTCAACCCTAGCTTGCATTTTGGTTCTCCAAACCATGAATTCTCCTTTAAGGTTTTTTTTTTTTGGTCCAAACCAATTGGTTTTCCCTCCAAAATGATGCCATGTAAGTTAAATCACAATTTTATTTGTCTTGGTTTTGGATCCTTGTTTAAAAGCCTTGGGACTAATTTAAAGTTCTTGACCAATAGGAATGTTTGATTTCATTGGACCTTCACTACTACAAAATGTGGGTGCAGTTCATTAGTCCTCGTTCACTAAACTAGTGAATTCACTACTTTCCAACTAGTCCCCATTTACTAAGAACAAACTTGGGGTTAGCCCATCCCTTTTCATTGTCCCATTCAATTCAATACAAAAATTTCCCCTACAATTCCTACTATTAATATACATACCAGTTCTTTCCATCACACTTCCTTAATTCCTATAGCACATACCATCTTCTTGCCAACATCTAAAAGCATCATTTTTTTTGGGCTATGTATAGCCAAAAAGATAAATTAAATATTAAAATTGTTAAAATCAAGTACATTTTGAGGGTTTTAATAGCCAAAATTTGACCTAACTTTTTAAAAAAAGGGCCAATTTTTTATACATGGTTTAAATAGGTAGCAAAAAATATAAAAATATGTTTTTTTTCTTTCTTTCATATATTTTTTGTAGCCAAATTTTGCTAAATCTTGTTATGGATGATCACCATTTTGGCTACATCATAAAATTGACCCAAAAAATGTTGTCCAAAAGCTTCCCAAGTATCCATAGACATCAATATAAATACATCTTAACTAATTAAAATCATTAGCTATTAACAACTATAATGCAGAAAAGATTAGATTTTCCTCCAAAACAACCATTGGCAAAAAAATTTAAAGAGGATAAAAATTGCACCTTAACAACTAGGCCCTATATAGGAAGTTCAACCATAGACACCATTTAGTGTTATAGGAACAAAGAAGCCCCAACATCATTTTATTAAATATATTGCTAGGTTAGACCCTTTCTAATTAAGAAGGGGCAATATTTTTTTAGGGGAGGCCACCAAAAGTTCCCTCCAATTTCACATCTTGAAAAAAAAAACATGTATTTTGTGAATATATTTCTTACTCTAAAATTTTGGTTTACCATGTGGTATTCAATGCATTCCATCAAGCCTAGCCCTTTGAAGGAAGCTTGGCCTTGAAAAATTGCTAGTATGTATCACCAACATTATCCAATTATGCAATGTATGATTCCCTCCATGGTTTTCATCCACACCCATTTGTTGGAGAATGGCCCAAAATTGCCTTTGTGTGAACTCACTACAAGATTACCAAAGCAAAAGCCCAAAGCATTGTGGAATAATCTGCAATTTTAAAGTGTTTATATTTTGGAAAAGCAAATGAATGAAGTGCAAATGGCTTGCATAAGTGGCCAAATAATGTTCATGTCACCAAAAGAGAAGGCAACCAAATCTATTGCTTACTGAATTGAAGTCAGAAACAAAATAGATAACTAAAAGATTTAGAGGAAATCACAAAACCATGATATTTGTAGAAAGATCATGTTCTCTAAAAGCTTCCAATTGCACCCATAAATTTAAAACATTTATTCTATGGACCTTAAGGAATCAACACCCTCTAACTTCTCACTCTCAAACCCATTAGTCTTCTTTTGGCAATTCACACACCCCACCATAAAACAACAATAAACAAGACATCCCTTCAACAAAATGAATTTTTCCCAAGAAGTTGTACAAACAAAAATGGAGGTTTAAATAACCCATTGACAAAATATCTTAATCATTTAGGGTTTGTCCATAGAAATTTCAATCCTTTTCCCACATATATGGGTGTCCTTCCCATCAACATAAAACCCATTGTATTCCTCAAAAATCTCACATTATTTCTCACAAAATAGTAAATTACCATCTAAATTGTTCATGAAACCCTTATAATGCTTCATCATCTTCCTTAATTAGTCCCTATACTATGCATCTAAACATATGTCCCTTTGAGAAAGCCATGGCATAGTGGAGATACAAGGCTTTCAAAAGAAATTTTGCACTTGACAACTAGGCATTCCTCCTAAAAATCAATTAATAGCCACATTCTTAGACCATCACAACCAACAATAGACACTAAAAACTTACTATTCAACTAGCCTCCAAGTAACAATACAACATCAAGAAACTTAGTTATGCCCTTTAACATCTGAAGCACCTCCTTTTATACAACTTTGTTCATCACTTCATAATGCACATCATCCAAACACAATGCAACACACCACACATATCAACATTGAGTGTTGTTTTACCAAAGAAACAACACACCAAAGCTCATAACTTGTAATCAACAAAGTGCCACAAAAACAGAATAGAAAAAAATGAAGAATAATTGATTCCTCAAATTTTCATGATGACCAACTGTCTCCACATTTGACACTTTATGCCAATCACACTCTACATGACATTTCATCCATTAGGGTAATTCCTCATCCCACCTTCCAATTAGGTCTTAATCACATAGCAAAAAACCCAAATACAAGTCCAAGTCACATTCAATTTGTTGAAACTTACAATATTATAAAACTTGCAACTTTTTTTAATAAGAATGTTAACAATATGTTGTTTGATGAATAACAATTTTTGATAAATTTCTCAACCATTTTTGTGATCTCTATCCCTATTGGTGATGTTCTTGAAAGATTGACATAAATGTTCAATTAATACACTAAGGACAAGATTTTGTGATCAATTTTGAGGTTTGTTCAATGTAGTCGTTTTTATTTTGGTTTGTTTTCTTTCTAATTAAATTATGTTCTATAGATTTTTTCATGCATTTTTTTATCAAGTTGTTGGCATTTTGTTTTAAATGTTTGTTTTGTTTATACTCAAATTGTGCTTGTTGAATTTGTTGATGAATTCTTCTTTTGCAAGTTGTAATTAGCAAGTTGGCAATTCTAATAGGACTAACTTGTTTTGATAATGGTTTTGGGCATTGTCACCTCCCATTGGTGACAATAAAGAAAAATTTGTAAATGTTACAATAGTAGGAAAAATCTGAAACTAATTATTAAAATAAAAAATTTGGATTAACAATAAATTATACCAATCCTTTAACCTTTAGGCTTTAGATTTTAAAAAAATTCCAACAAAACCAACAATCAAAACTGTTATTTCATAAATAGTCAAATAGATTATATTACGGTACAAGTCAGGTTGAAAAATAGTTAAATTTCAGGTTGTATATTCAAATTTTACATTAGCACTAGATTATAAGAGTAAATTTTATCAGTAAAATTGAACACTCAAATTAACAAGTAAATAATATTATTAATTTTAAATTCAAAAAATTTCAAATTAAATCCAAACCTTAAGTGTTAATATTTTATTGTAGTAATATATTTTGGAATTTTAAGTTGAAAATCAAATAATATTGAAAATTTTGGAATTGAATTTTATCCATATATATAACACGGCAAGTTTTTGAAATTTTTTTATTCAACAAGTAAATAAGATTATGAATTCTATAATATAAATTTATTTGGAGTCATAAAACAAAACAAAACACAAAGATTGTTGTAAACTATATAACCAAGTAGTCCTAAACCTTAATCCCTAATAAATAAAAAAATAGTGTGCACTTTGGATTTGAAATTTGTTTCAATTGCATCTCATGCAAATAATCAATCAATTAATAACTATAATTTAATCAAAGGATAAATTACAACATGCATAGATATATTGGATTAAATAAAGTTAGTCTCCAATGATTCAATAATTTTAATTATAACATGGGTGAATGTTTATTTGATGCAATTACATATTTATTGAAAATGCTTAAATAGGTTTAAAATTATATGAAGCAACAGTATGTCTCATTTGCAAAAATGTTTGAACTTTGGCACACCTCAAGTCTTAGAATGTTGTAAGTGGGAATTAAATTTTGAAGTTTCACATGATTTGTACCATGGTCAAGCAAATGAAGAAACTTATACTGTAATACCTAGGTAGCTTCAACACTAATTATATATTTTTAGTTTTGCTAATTTTTTTTAAAAAACCGATCTTTATGTCGAAAAACTTGAAAATCCTATAAATGCAATCAAAATCAAACCCACACCTTGTATACAAAATTCACATTAACTTTGATCAATCTAACTAGAAGTACAAAAATTAGTTTATTAAAAAATTATTATTTTATTGTATTTACTCATTATATGTTGAAAATTTCAAAATCACATATTGTAGTGTTGAATCAAAAACTTCAAATTATATTAATTATTTGGCACTATTGTGCCAAAGCCACCAAGGTATTATAGTATACACAAAATGTCAACATATACTTTAGATGGTGGATTATGGGGTGATTTCACTAGTATCTATTGGATATCTAAATATTTGCAATGTCCCATTCATGTTTAAAATTTAAAAAATGGTTGAATAATGATGAAAGTTGAACAACAAAATGAACCAATACCTTTAAACCTTGTATATTGAAATAGTCACTTTGAACCTATTGACACATATTATCAAATCACAAATATTTAAAGTAGTCATAGTCATGATGCAAAAAGAATAATCTAACAACAACAATGTGAATAAATAAATAAAAGTGGAAAAAAAAGATGTTGATAATAAAAGAAAAGGATTTAGTTGGAATTTTGAATTAAATAATAGTTTGTTGGAATTTTTTAAATCATTATAATTAGATGTCGCAAGAAATTACATTAACATCCAATCAAAAAACATCCACATCTTCCTTTCAACACATTACAAATTAAATGACATCTTAAATAACTTGAATATAAAGAGAAAAAATTGATGTTATAATCAATATTTTTTCTAAATTAATGAACATGTTAATAATAATATAATCCAAAACTTTTCAAAAATCAATTTACAATAAACAAATATATCATTCCCTAAAACAATTCATAACAAACCTAATGTGTAATCAAAGAGAATTTTTTTAAATAATGACAATAGCATGTTGCAACATCCATCAAATAGCTCAATAGACAAATCAATAGAAAATAATTTTCATAAAAATATTTATCTCAAAATTGATATTATTGAAAAAATGACAATATTCTTGGTGTTCAATGTAATCATGTTGGGACGAAACAATCCATAAATTTTATTTATTTCCTTTCATCAATTAACAACAAAATAGATTTTCAAGAAAAAGAATATTAAATATAAACAAGACATTACTAAACATGTATGACATTATTCTTGTCAAAGATTATGTTTTAGATATCAAAAAATTTATGCATCAAAATCATATGTTGAAAATTTCCTTAATGTGTTGAAAAATGAAAAGTTTATAGACCATGTATTGATGTGTAAATCTTGTTGAAAAACAAATGATATTGGTAAACCCTGAGACTTAATTTTACAAAATCATGTCATCAATAATAAACCAAATATGCAATGAAAAATAAATAAATAAATGCATCACATCTTACATTTGGACAACATGGAATGCATGTTCCAACAAATTTGAATCTTGTACAAAATGTATTAACTTGTATGCCATATGAAGATTATTTAATTTCTTTCTTTTAAAAAGAAAATTAAAATACAAATCTATATATATGTTTGATTATGTTTGAACTAACATAGTCATGAAAACATTAAGAGAAATTTACAAGATTCATTTTGCTATAAAATCAAATTGGCAAATTTTCATAGAAAGTTTGCAAATGCAAGTGAAAATAATGAATGGGAAAAGACGATTTTGAACAAACTTTTAATTTGCATAGCTCAAACAAATTTGAAGAAATGATAGAAAAAAGTTTTGGAGACACATTAAAACAAAACATATTGAATCGTGAACAAATTATTGAGGATGATTCAAATCATTAACAATTGTTCCATCATAAGGTTTTCAACCACTTGGACTATTTCATAATCCACATTTTGGAGCATATAAATTTTGACATTGTTTTCTTGACATCCAAATCCATCTTTTGCATATTCATATCAAAAAATAATACAAGTTAAATTAACAAGTGTTAATAGAAAAATTGCATATCATATAACAAATGAATATTTTCAAAACAAACAAAATTTGAATACTTTTTATATTACATTATACATGTATTCATATTCAAAAAGAAAAACTATAAGGCCAATCTCACAATTGAAATGTATCAAGTAATGTAAGTTCAAACAAAATATTGAAATTAAATTTAGGTTATAAAAAACTAGGTCATACAATAACATTTTTAGATTATTTAAATCATCTTCAAAAAGATGGTCTTGTAATGATTAGACAATTGGACCTCCAATTTTTTAAAAACATTTACCACATTTGTAAATAAGTGGTCTATTCTTGTGAAAATGTTAAAAGACTTACATATTGAACATGTTCAAAATAAAATAATAATAATGATTTACCAAACATGACATATCTTGTTAGAAATGATCATATTCCATGTGCATGTTATTATGAACATAAAATAAATAAATTTTGGATTTAAAAAAAAAACACCAATGTTTTGTTTGGTGAAGTAATTTTTTTAAAAATAATAGAATTGTAATCAAAAGGTTTAGCTCATGATCATTGATTATTATGTTCAAAAAATGCTCCTAGGTTTGAATTTTTTACATTAAAAAAATTTGAATATGTTTTTGATAAATATTTAACAATTAGTCAAAATATTCTCAAATGCATCAACAGAAATGAACATGTCGAAAAAAAATTAAAATTTTTGATTCCAATATCTTAAGCCTCTAATAAAATACAAAAAAATATTATCAACTTTAAATGAAAAAAATTAATTCAAATCTTCATGAAATAACACCTAAATGTTTTGAGAAACTTATTGATATGGGATTAGGTGCAGAAATTTCTTTTAAGTTTACAAATAAATGAAGACATATATTTAATGACTTTACAACCCACATTATGAAAATCAAGGTTGGTTTTCAAAACACAAACTAAATGATATACATACAAATGATTTAATATACATGCAAGACCATTATGAGAAGTAAACATAAATTCATAATTTATTTTAAATCCATATATTGTAGTAGCTTATTGCATTTCTTATTTAACCAAAAAAAAAAAGTGACAAGAAATACAATTCATACTAAACAAATGAAAACATGAAAAAATTGAAACATTTGAATGAATTAAAAAATAGGAAATGCATTTTTGAATGCATATCAAATGTCAATCCAACAAAAAATACATATATCATTGTCAATTCCATTATAAAATTCCACAAGATCATTCCAATTTATAATCATATGCAAAGAAGATGATAAAGCTTTTGTATTACCACCACAAAGAATATCAAATAATTTATCTCCAACTTCAAAAAAAGTGCATTGTAAATCATTAATGATTTTATCATATTTTTGTGTTTTGTTTTAGCATATGAGTTTTTTTATTGAACATGAAAAAACTTAATGATGAATAAAGACTTACTAGAGACATGATATTTTATATTAAAAATGTAAATATCCTTTAAAACCTTTACACATTTTTTTAACAAGAGGTGCAAGCACAAGAAATACTTTCACCCTAATGTGTATAATAGAAAACATGTTCAAATATAATATAAGATATTCCAAATATTGACCTTGTAAAACCAAAAGTCATAAATTTAACATACATTAAAAAACCAACATTCAACATCAATAGTACAACTATACACTCTACACTTGCCATTCCTTAAAAGAATCTTAAGAAAGTCAAAAACATTAATGATGAAAAATGTGATAGTTTAATAAAAACTTGTGATCAATTATGACCATTAATGATAAATGAAATATCATTAATGGGTAATGTAATGTTAACATTTATTGATCATAGATTACACATATTAGAACAAGTTCATGACCAATTTATGGGCGGTCTTAATGTTATAATGACATGTAATTTTTACCAAGTTCATCTTGTTTGAAATTCATGAATTTTAAAATAAAAAACCAATGAATTCAATATTTTAAGAAATAAAATTGACATCAAAATGTAAAATGTTATGAATTTAAAAAAAGTTATGATACAAAATGATTTTCATTTCCTTAACATTCTAATAGGTTTTGAATTACTTCATAAATGAATGAAGACATAGATTTTATCAATGATATTTTTTTTGAGCCACCACCCATGAACAACACATTATCACATTTGTTTTATACAAATATTAAAATCATTGCCCATAACAAAATTATATATTAAAAAACACAAGATCAAACATTCCAACTTGTTGCACAAGACATTCATTTTAGAACAGATTTTTTTCATTTAAAATTATTAGTATTTCCATCTCACATAGGTGGCCTCCATCATCAATTACAACTTTAAAGAAATGTTAATAAAATTATGTCTTGGAAATTATGCAACATTAAATGGTATTGTAAATGGTACAAATGACATTTTTCAGATTATACCAAAAGAATTCCAACAACATTGATATGGATAAATTTTCACAATCCATAAATTGGAAGTAATACATGAATAAAAAACTCACACATATATAAAAATTTCCTAACAATTGACAAAAGATGACCAACAATTGAACAAAATTTTGTTGAAATACAAATAGGTAGTAACCTTTTTCATATTATCAGGATTCAATTCCTTTTGCAATTAGATGCAAAACACACTATCCATTATGAACATGGTGAAAACACACTAAAGATGAACCACTTTTGGTAAAAAAATGTGATGTATAATAAGTAATATAATACATAGCAAGCTAAAATCTTGGTGGCATCCTTTGACTATTTTAAACACGAGCAAAAAAATTTATAATTGACACAACATTTTGGAATTCAAAGTTCACTTTGACTAAAAATTAATCTTGATCCAATAGTTAGATGAAGAAGATTGGATCAAATCAATGTACATCGAGTATATAACTTATTGTTTTTCAACGACCATAAGGCCTCATGTTTATGGTGCATGAAACATTACCAAACAAAAAATTTGAAAACATAATGTAATGCCCATCTATAAAATCTCGTCCTCTTTGATATGGTAGTGGTTTTTTTCTAAAAGGAAAATATTAATATGCATTCATTGCTAAACATATGCAAAAAAACACATTTCTGAATGAAAATTCATCCAACAATTTAAAATTGTCCTAGATTTAATTGATGTATATTAATATTATACACCATAAAAAAATTCATTTAAGAATTCCATCCACAACCCCAATTTTGAAATATATATTCAAAATTTCAAACTTTATGACTGATATCATCATAATAACACATCTTGGGTTTTGTGATTGGTTTTAAAAAATGATTATTATTATTATTGATTATGTTTATAACTATTTGGTCACAAAAATTACTATGTAGTTGCATCATGGTTTTGTGATTATATTCAATATAACAACTTGTTCAATTGTTGGGTATATATATATGAATTTATATTATTATATTTGAATGAATTAAAATTAGAAATTCCAAAATACCATTTATGTTTGTGACTAATAATAATTAATAATAATTCAATTTCTGATGATGATGATGTGGCATGCCATGTGTTAACAAGGTATTCTAACTACTAATCAACATCATGACTTATGACATTAATTTCAATGAAATTGCATTTATTGATTGGTCAAAAATGTTCATAATGTTAAATCATTTTTTCTATGACTTGTCCTATGCAACTATAATGTCTAACATGAAAAATGATTTAAAGTGTTTTTAGTAACTAGTAGTCAACATCATGATTCATGACACTAATTTCAATCAAATTGCATTTAATTGATTGGTAAAAAATGTTCATAATGTCAAAACATGTCTTTTATGACTTGTCCTATGCAACTATAATGTTCAACACCGATTAAGGAAGAACTAAGAATGTCTTTAATAACTAGTAATCGACTTAATGATTCATGACACTAATTTCGATAAAATTACATTTATTGATTGGTCAAAAATGTTCATAATGCCAAAACATGTTTTTGACGACTTGTCCTATGCAACTACAATGTCCAACACAATTAAATAAATGACTAAGAATGTTTTTAACAACTTGTAGTCAGCTTTATGACTCATGCAACTAACAAAAATGAGTAAAAAAAAACTACAATCACATAGGACCAATCATTTTATTAACCAAGTTTAGTTTAAATAAATTAGTTTAATTTATAATTTTATCACAATTTAACTAGATTTAGTCATGTATTATTTCAATAGTGATTTTTTTCCCCTCCAAATTTAACCAAATATAACCTAAATATTTAAATTTAGCTTAATTTATCATTGTTTAACTATTTTTAGCATAAAAATTATGTTTAATTTCATTTATGTTACTTTAGCCATGTTTAGCCTAAATTATTATTTTAAATATAAATTATATTAATTTAACTATACATTAACAATTTTCAAACATGCTTAGCCTAAATAATTGTGTTTAAAGGTGTTTAACCATGTTTAACCAAAGTTATTTTATTTTATTTTATTTTATTTATGTTATTTTATCCATATTTAATTTAAATAATTGTGTTTAAAAACATTTAGCCATGTTTAGCCTACACAATTATGTTTAGCCAAAATGATTTAAAGTAATTGCGTTTAGCCATGTTTACACTTAGTCTATGTCTAAGCTAAATTAGCCTAATTTAGTTTAAATCTACCCTAGATTAGCTTAGGTTAAACTTAACTTAATTTAGGTCTAACCTAGCTAAGTCTACTTTAACTTAATTTAAGTGTAGCCTAGAGCCTAAATAGTCTTAGCTAGGTTAGAGTAGATTAATTTACTTTTAGCATAAAAAAATTTGTGCGAACCTAGGTAGGCTTGAGGGTAGTTTAAGTTGACCTACCTAACTCATCATAAGTCAACTTAAGAATGCTTATGTTCACTTTGGCTAGGTTGGTAAGTAGTAGATAGGTTTACCTATGTCAATCTAAGGTGGCCTAATTTAATTGGAGGCTAAAAATATTGATTTTTATAATATTGTGTTTAATAGTTATAATATTAAAATATGTTGTAATGCAATGGATGAGGACTTGTGGAGGTGAGGGTTTCAAATTTTTGTTCTTACAATTTATGATACCTAAGCCATTTAATTTAAGTTAGATATCCTAATATAGGCTACTTAGGCTAGGAGGCCAAGGTTTGTTAACCTAGGCCACTTAAATTAAGTTAAGTAGCCTAGGCTAAGTTAGGTTGACTTTTGGTTATGTTAACTACCTAAGCTACCTAAGCTAGGCTAGGTTGATTTTTGTTCATGTGTGATGACTCATAATTGAACATGTGTTTATAGATTTTAAATACATGTCATCAATCTATTAAGACATCTTTTGTAACTTTTAGTTGCGTAAAATGACTAGGTTGACATGGCATGCATTTTACATGTCAATGATGACATGGAATTTCAATATTATAAGAAAATAAAAAATCCTTAATTGATAAGATGATTGAGCTTTGCAACTATATGTCCTTTGTGACTGAATAGGTGAAACAACATGAATTTAACAATTCAATAGTCATTAGTCATAAATGTCTTTTTCAACTAATACATACATAGTCATAAAGCAAGTTGCAAAACCCAAAATGTGTTCTTGTGTATTTTGTCACAAATATATTTCATATGTTTAAAATTTTTAAAATAATTTATTAGATTAATTCTAAAGTTAATCAAATATATTTAAAACAAGCAAAAATAAATTCAAAATGTGTTGTCTATATGTCACCCTATAAATTAATGCCAAAAAAAACATTTTGACTACAATTTTGGGGGCGCTTAGTGTGCTTTCACCTAACAAGGATTAATTTTTATTGTCTTGCATTTGATCCAAGTGGTGTAATGAAACATGACTAAACATATATAATATCACGTTGAATCCATTAAAAAAAACATTTATATTTACTTTTTTCATTGTCAAACAAATTTTTTTAGTAGATTTGTTTGCACAAGAAGAAATTTACCACCTTCAAACAATTGCTTATTTAAAGTTTTATCATAAAGAACTTATTGTCATACAATTTTCAAATATTCATTCTTTAAAATTACATTTCCAATACATTCTTAAATATTTTAATTTATTTGCTTTACATATTTTTTGTTTAAATGAAACAAAAATCCAAAATATTCAAATACATCAAGAAATTTATAATGTTATCTCAAAAAAATTTAACATGTTATCATGTTATAATGGCTATGGCACTATGATGCTTTATCATACAATAATGTTTTTATCCCATACATTTTCAATAACAAATCTAGGTCTTGAATTTTTAAAATTTTTCTTTCCAATGAAAACACATGAAAAAAATTGTACATAATTGCAATATGTAAACCACCACAAATGAACACAATTTTTTTCATTTCTATTTTAGAAAATATAATTTAAAAAAATCCATAGGAATTCTCCAACCATAATAATTGGAGACTTGAATATTTACTTTGTCATCCATTGATCAAAAAATTGAGAATAAAAATTAAATTACATAATTATGAAACACCTACATCTTCTATTTATTTTTCAATCCGTAAATTGGCAGGGCCCACGTATCTATATCGCCTTGTTTTTAGTTTGGGTTAATAGGAACCCAATGGTCTAATATTTAGAACCAAAATCAATTCCCAGTTTCATTTATGAACTAAGGGAAAATTAGGTCGGAAATGTTTTTGTAATTTTCAGACCTATGGGTGTAGGAGATATCAAAATTTGGGCACTTTTTTTTATATTGGACATTACTACATTATGAACTTACAATGTGTGCTCAATAACATAAGGCCACACCAACCTTTTTTTTTTTTCTACTATCAGAAATTTTGTCAAAAAAGCCAAATTAAAAATCAAATTTGAAAATGAAGTGATTATTGAAGACTTTAGTTGCCAAAAGTGAGAAAAAATAGTACAAAATTGCCAAATTTTCTACATCTACTTGAAAGGGCTAGTCTCAAGCTCTAAAGAGCCATAAAAGCAAATACTCCACACCCTCCCCCTGCCCCCAAGAAAAGAGGGGAAAAAAAAAGTTTGAACCTTCATTGGGCAGCTCGTGAAAATTGCCTCAAATTGGCATGGCAAGATGAATATGGGTATGTGTACAATTAGCATCCAAGTTGACCCCATTTTGACATCTGCCATGTGAAAATGAAAACTCCCCCCACCCCATTTTCTAGCCACCATGCCAAGGAAAAGATGTTTGAGCCCTTCATTATGCAACCTGAAAATTGGGTGGTCTTGGGGTGGGGGGAGGGGGGTTGGCATTGGGTACCCTTAAATTTTTTGATGACACCGAGTTAGTGATTTGGCGATATGGTATTGGCAATTTGGCAAATATGGACTTGGCAACTTGCCAATGTGGACTTGACAAATGGCTAAAGTGGGATGTGGAACCAGGCTTTTGGCAAAGTAGACTTCGCAAATGCACTTGGCAAAATAGGAACCATGAAGTTGGCAAAATAGCAAAATGAAAAAAAAAGTTAATTTGGCAATTTAGCACATATGTAGCAAGTGAGGCCCGCTTTACACTAGAAGTCGGGCCCAAAAAAACTTGGGGCCAACTTTGAGCGTTTTTGGGTGGCAAATTTTGGCCCCCAAGTTACCCCACCTAAATAAATGCTGGAACATTGGCCCCAAGGGTTGCAAATTGGCCTCCCAAATTTGAGGGTATCCTTTTTTGCAGCCTTGGGGCCAATACAAGGCCATAAAGTTTAGCATTTATTAGTAAGTTGGGGCAGATTGAAAATAATTTTTTTTCCTATTTGAGCCCTTGACTCCTAGTGTAAAGCCCTTGAGGCTGATTTCAACTTTTTGCACCAATAGGAATGCTGGATTTGGCTTGAACATTGGCCCTCACTCCTTAGTTAGCTGCAGTTCAAACTTGAAAAGTCATGCCTAATTTCCTCATGTCCGGACCCGGTGACTTGAGAAAACACACACACACACACACACACACACACACACGGTGTTGACTTCAAAGTTAAGAATTATTAGGTTCCCATGGTTTTTGAAATTTGACAATTTGTTAGTTTGGAAAATGCCCTAAGACCCAAGACCCCATGTTCACTTTGAAATTCAGGAATGGGACCCATCCATCCCCCCCCCCCCCCCATGGTTTTTGAAATTGACTTTTTGGTTCGTTTTGAAAATTCGGTCTCACCGGAGACCCCATCATGTTCCCTTTGAAATTCAGGAATTGAAAAATTGGCCACAATCAAACCAACACCCACCAGCGCACCATCCACTGGATGCCTGTTATGACTCAGTTGCGGATCAACCTCAACTTGAGTTAATATTTGATTTCACCGTGGTAACTGATTCTGTAAGAAATAGGTCTCATATATAGGTAGATAGGTAGGAAAATAGGTAATTACTAGTTAACTAGATGGTTTTATATATAGGTAATTGCTCTATCTACTACCTACCTAATAACAACTTGCTTGTGGGTTGTTAGTGGGTAGGTAGAAAAAAAGAAGAAGAAGAAGCAACTGAGCTAATCACCATGGTTAGCTAAGGAACTGGAACCCAACAGAAAACTGTTTCCTGACCACTTACCATTCATCCTTCATGGTGCGCTGGTGGGTGCTGGTTCACCGAGGTGGTCAAAAGAATTGGATATCCCACGGTTTTTGAAATTGACTTGTTGTTATTTCCGGAAATTCCCTGCCTGAAGCAGATGCTGCAATGGCTGCCGTTACTTTCAAATTGGATTCTCTTCTATTGACCCGGGAAAAAAAAAAAAAACAAAAAAAAAAAAAAAAAAAAACAAAAACAACATGTGACGGAAAAAAGGGGGGTGTCTCTAATTGTCAACAAACGTGTAAAAAGGCCCACTATCCCCCCTATGGATGGAGTTTTTTCAAGTTTGACCATA